>Ga0247806_10000483_pt1 | contig 24983 bp, 24 predicted proteins | sample UWRJL059202B1_FD_179935 | JGI IMG/M metagenome (GOLD analysis project Ga0247806, IMG submission 179935) | Plant litter microbial communities from Arlington Agricultural Research Station in Wisconsin, United States - UWRJ-L059-202B-1 | ecosystem: Environmental > Terrestrial > Plant litter >... | reverse complement strand
GCGGCTCATCGGGCGATTACTCACCCCTGCAGCGCACCGTCTGGTCGCTGCAGGACGCCCGCGACATCCTGCAGCGGCTGATTGGCGATAGTTTCGACTGGGTCCCCATGGACACCTATCTCGAAGCCTATCTAGCGACCCCCGCCGAGCGTGCCACCGTCCGCGCCTCGAGCTTTGCCTCGAGCCTCGAACTGGTTCGCCTGGGCAAGATCGATTTGCGTCAGACCGAGACCTTTGGTCCACTCTTCATGCGTCGCCACAAGGGCGATAGCAATTGAACGATCCCGACGATTTTGGCTCCGTCACCGAGCGCCACCTGCGGATACTCGAAGCGCTGCTGTTTTCAGCACGAGAGCCGCTCGATGCTAACACTATGCTAAACTTTTTAGGCGACGGCGCTAACATTTCGATGCTTCTCGACACCCTCCAGGCGCGCTACGCCCCCCGCGGTGTCAACCTGGTCCGGCGCGGCGACAAATGGGCTTTCCGCACCGCCGAAGACCTCGGCTATCTGCTGCAGCGCGAGCACCAGGAAACCCGGCCGCTGTCCCGCGCTTCGCTCGAAACCCTCTCGATCATCGCCTACCACCAGCCCGCTACCCGCGCAGAAATCGAGGAAGTCCGGGGCGTTGCGACCGGTAAGGGTACCATCGACATCCTTATGGAAGCCGGCTGGATCCGCATGCGCGGCCGTCGCCGCACCCCCGGTCGCCCCGTGACCTACGGCACGACGGACAGTTTTCTCGACCACTTCGGGCTCGAAAGCCTTGGCGATCTGCCGGGCCTCGAAGAGCTCAAGGGCTCGGGTCTGCTGTCCAATCGCCTGCCGCCCGCCTTGCAAATTCCGCTGCCTTTCGACGGCGCCCTGCGCGACGACGAAGACCCGCTCGACCCCGACGACATCGATGGATTGGACGAAAACGCCTGATGAGCGAAGAACTTAACGGTTGGGGCACCCGCGGCACTACCGGCGTCAGCTTTGCTGCGACGCTCGAATTCCGTGACGTAAAAGTCAGCCTCGGGGGCAGGGTGGTGCTCGACGACTTCAGCCTGACCCTGCGCCCCGGCGAGATCGTTTGCCTGCTCGGCGAATCGGGCTCCGGCAAATCCACCGCCCTCCGCGTTGCTGCCGGAATTCAGCCCATCCACGCCGGCTCGGTGCTCCTTAACGGCGAGATCGCTTCTTCCGCCACTGTAACAACGCCCGCTAACCGGCGCGGGATTGGCTTGATGTTTCAAGACTTTGCGCTGTTTCCGCATCTCACCGTGCTGCAAAACGTCCTGTTCGGAGTCAAAAAACTCGGTCGCAAAGCAGCGCTGGCTCAAGCCACGGCTGCCCTGCGCCGCGTTGGCCTGGCAGACCGCGCCAGCGACTATCCGCACATGCTCTCGGGCGGCCAGCAGCAACGTCTTGCGCTCGCCCGCAGCGTCGCTCCACGGCCCAGCGTTCTACTTCTCGACGAACCATTCTCCAGTCTCGACGCCCGTCTGCGCGAGACCGTCCGCGAGGAAACCCTTGCTGTGCTTCGAGAAACTCACGTCACTGCGCTCATCGTCACCCACGATCCCGAGGAAGCCATGGTGCTCGGCGATCGCGTGGCGCTGCTGCGCAAGGGGCGCATAGCCCAGATCGGAACCGCTGCAGAAATTTACCGCCAGCCTATCGATCTCGACGCAGCCCGCTTCTTTTCGCCGCTGAGCGAAATCCGCAGCACGGTCATTTCCGGCGGTGCGCCCACCCCCCTCGGGACGGTTCAGACACCAGAGTTTGCCGATGGTTCGCACGTAACCATCGCCATCCGCCCCACCGGCGGCGCTCGCATGGATGTCGACGGCCCCGGCACGCCAGGTCGCGTCGTCGGTAAGCGCGATGCGATCGGCATCGACATCTGCGAGGTCAAAGTCGATGGCCTCGACGCGCCGCTGGGCATAAGGCAGCCATCCGACGCAGCGATCAGCGTCGGGCAAGATGTTTTCGTCACGCTTAATCCGGAACACGTTCTTGTGTTTGGTCGCGATTAAACCTATTTCTGACCTACATTTCGCGTGTAACGCGTAACCAGCTTATCCAGGAGACTCATATGCACGCGCCAGGAATTTGGGGCATTCTCGTTGTCGCCGTCGTCGTTATCCTGCTGTTCGGTCGCGGCAAGATTTCAGGCATGATGGGCGAAGTTGCCTCCGGCATCAAAGCTTTCCAGAAGGGCATGCAGGACGACGACAAGCCAGTTGAGCGCGTCGCCACCACGCCAACTGCTGCCGAAGTTCGCGAAGCCGAGAAAAAAGACGTCATCTGATCCTCTCGCGACTGACTGCGCCCCTGCGGTGAAGGAATAATCTATGCTCGGCTTAGGCTGGACTGAAATGATGGTCATCGGCATTGCGGCGCTGGTGTTCATCGGTCCCAAGGACTTGCCCGTGGTCATGCATCGAGTGGGCAAGATCATCGGCCAGATCCGGCGGATGGGCAATGAATTCCAGCGGGAAATCAACAAGACCACCGGGCTGGACGAGGTTCGCAATTTGCGCAACTCGATCACCGCGCCGCTGAAGAAAACCAGCGACGAAATCCGTCGTGAATTCAATGCGATGACGCCGACCGGGCCAAGGCCCAGCGGGCTGATCAAGCCGGCGGATCCAAAGGCCGAAAGCGTCGTCGACGAGATCAAGGCGCAGGCCGGCATGCTCGATACCACGCCGGCTGTTACTGCGACCGACGCGTCGCCAGTCATGACGGCACTTCCGCCCGACCAGCCCAAACCCATCAAGGCGGTTATCGTGACAAAATCTCCGATAAAGGCGCAGCCCGTTCCGACCAGCCCTGTCACCAGCAGCGCTTTGCCCGTGCTCGACGCGGTTCCGGCGCCAGCGGAGTCGCAGCCAATCGCAATGGACGAGCCAGTCAAAAAGCCGCGTGTCCGCAAGGCGCCTGTCAAAAAAGACGTGCTGCCGGCTGAGCCCGCGGACTCGCCGTCGGCTCCCACCCCCAAGGCTCGTGCGCCGCGCAAACCCAAAGTTACGCCGACCGATACCACCGCCGGAAACCAATAAACTATGGTCGATGCCAAGCAGATCGAAGACAAGTCGAAGGCTATCGAGGACGAGCTGGCTGGCAGCGAGGCGCCGCTGCTCGAGCATTTAATCGAACTGCGCAAGCGTCTCATCTATTCGGCCATCACCATCGTTGTGCTGATGGCGTTCTGCTTTATCTTTGCCAGCACCATCTATGAATGGCTGCTGATCCCCTACAAGCGGGCCGTTCCCGGCGCGAGTCTGATCTTTACGGCCCCGCAGGAGCTGTTCTTTACCTATCTCAACGTGGCCCTGTTTGGCGCCATTTTCCTCGGCTTCCCGATCGTTGCCAGTCAGATCTACATGTTCGTTGCTCCAGGTCTCTACAAGCACGAGCGCAAGGCGTTTATCCCCTATCTTGTCGCCACTCCGGTGTTTTTCGTAGCCGGTGCGGCGCTGGTGTATTTCGTTGTCCTGCCCATGGCGCTGCATTTCTTTGCCGGCATGCAGACCGAAGACATTCAGATGCTGACCAGCGTCAGCGAGTATCTGGGACTCGCCATGCTGCTGATCCTGGCGTTCGGCATCTGCTTCCAGCTGCCCGTCGTGCTGACCCTTTTGGCGCAGATCGATCTCGTGCATGTCGACATGCTCAAGAAGGGTCGCCGCTACGCCATCGTTGGCATTCTGGTGTTCGCCGCCTTTATCACACCGCCCGATCCGATCTCCCAGATTGGCCTCGCCGTGCCGATGTACCTGCTCTACGAGTTGGCCATTATCTCGGTCCGCATGGTGGAGAAAAAACGCGCCGCAAGGCTCGCAGCTGAGGAAGCCGAACTGATGGGCACCTCGTCCGACTCTTAAGTCGTCGCGCCGATCCTCCTACCAACGGTGTTACCTCGGCCTTGAGCCGGGGCTCATTTTGCGATGCAGCCTGGCACTCGATTCCGCAGCTTCTCGATCGCCGCGTTCCGATTTGGGGATTGCCGCGCCGGGCTATCGACCTTAGACAATCCCATCACCATTCCGGCGGCCATCCGGCCCAGACCCGAGAGGCGGGCAAGTCCCGTAACACGCCATGTTCGATATCAAGTGGATCCGCGCCAACGCCGAAGCCTTCGATGCTGCCGTCTCGCGGCGCAAGGGGATTTCCGTGCGCGCTTCGGATCTTCTGGCCATCGACGACAAGCGTCGTGACATCATCGTGCGGCTCAACGAAGCCCAGGAACAACGCAACGCGCTCTCCAAGCAAATCGGCCAGGCCAAGGCGCAAAAAGACGGGGCCAAGGCACAAGAGCTTATGGCTGAAGTCGCCAAACTCAAGGAATTCATCCCTGAGAGCGAGAAAGCCGAGCGCGCCGTAGAGCTTGAACTGCGCGATGCCCTCTCCGTCATTCCCAATCTGGTGTTCGACGATGTGCCCGATGGCACCGACGAAACCGGCAACGAAGAGTATTTCGGCCGCAACGGCACTCCCGAGACCGCCGCCAAAAACCGTGCACCGCGCCCGAGCTTCAGCTTCGCGCCCAAGGAACATTACGAAGTCAGTGTTGCCGCCAATGGCAACATGGATTTCGAAATCGCCGCCAAACTCTCCGGCAGCCGTTTCGTCGTCCTTAGGGGGCAGGTCGCCCGGCTCGAGCGTGCGCTTGGCCAATTCATGCTCGACTTGCATACGATCGAGCACGGCTATCTCGAGGTGCAGCCGCCGCTACTAGTAAATTCGGACGCCTTGTTTGGTACCAACCAACTTCCGAAATTCGAAGAGGATCTCTTCTCAACTCAAAAATCTAAGCGTCTTGCAGACTTCAGTGAGGAAATGCAGGCTGAGTTCCACCGGCGCTTTACCGACAGCGGGTTGAAAGCAGGAGCCTCTATCCACGAGACTAACCTTCATTTGTTGAGCACCGAAGAATTTTTGCAGAAGGCAGCGCAGAGCCAGAAACTCTATCTTATCCCCACCGCCGAAGTCCCTTTGACCAATCTCGTCCGCGAATCCATTCTCGACGAGCGTGAACTGCCGCTTCGCTTTACCGCGCTAACCCCGTGCTTCCGCTCTGAAGCTGGCTCCGCAGGGCGCGATACGCGTGGCATGCTGCGGCAGCATCAGTTCAATAAGGTGGAAATGGTCTCGATCACCACGCCGGAAACCTCGGTCGACGAGCATGAGCGCATGCTGGGCTGCGCCGAAACCGTGCTGCAAAAGCTGGGGCTGCATTATCGCGTGATGAATTTGTGCACCGGTGATATCGGTTTCGGCGCCAAGAAGACCTATGACCTCGAAGTCTGGCTGCCTGGCCAGGACACCTATCGCGAGATTTCGTCGGTCTCGGTGTGTGGTGATTTCCAGGCTCGCCGCATGGACGCGCGCTATCGTCCCACTGGCGAAAAGCAGTCGCCGCGCTTTGTTCATACCCTCAACGGTTCGGGTACGGCGGTCGGTCGCTGCCTCATCGCGGTGCTGGAAAACTACCAGCAGGAAGACGGCTCCGTGCTCGTGCCCGAAGTGTTGCAGCGCTACATGGGTGGCCTCACCTCAATCGGCGGGCGCTAGATGAACCTGCGCATTCTAATCACCAATGACGATGGTTTCGATGCACCGGGCATCGCCATCATGGCAGAGATCGCGCGGGCCATCACCGACGACGTGTGGATCGTGGCCCCAGACGCCAACCAGTCCGGGGCAGGGCATCGCTTTACCCTTGGCCATGAACTCACCATCGACGCTCGTGGACCGCGCAGCTTTGCCATCGTCGGCGGCTCGCCCGCCGATTGCGTCGTTGCCGGCATGACCCATCTGCTGGGCGATCGCAAAGCCGATGTGGTGCTGTCCGGCGTTAATGCCGGACAAAACCTGGGCGATGTCATCAACTGCTCGGGCACAGCAGCGGGTGCGCGCGAAGGCGTGATGCAAGGCGCTCTCGGTATCGCCATGAGCCAAAGCTTCAACTATGAAAATGGCCGTCACGTCGATTGGTCCAATGTGCGCGCCCACGGCCTTGCGGCTGCGCGCTCCATTATCAGTGCCGCCCAGCACGATCGGGAGCACTATTACAACGTCAATTTCCCGTTTTGCGCACCCGAGCTCACCAAGGGCATTGCGGTGGTGCCGCACCAGCGCTTCGCTCGTTCGCCGTTCAGCTATTATCAGAGCGACAATGCGGGCAAATTCTTCGTGGCCATCCCCGAGACGCCACTGCCGCTGCATCCCGACCACGACTTCGAAGTGATGCGCCGTGACAGCGTCGTCACCGTGACGCCCCTGCTGCTGCAGCAAACCGATATGGCTGCGGTCGAGCGCCTCAAGGGCACTCTCAGCCTTTAGCGCTTAGAAATTACCGGGCCAAATTGCCCATGAATTTTAACCTTACCCAATCCCCACGATTTTGCTCAAATCGCATCGGTCTTAAACTCGTCTTTACCTTACCGTCCTAGATTCAAACTCGTGTTGAGTATCTGCGTACGAGTAAGCTGATGAATATCCGCGTATCCCGTCGAGCGCCGCAAGGCGCCATAGCAATGGCCGGTTTGGTGACTGCTGCCATCGCCCTATCCGGGTGTTCCAGCCTGGGCAGCCGTACCTTTGATACGACCACGACTGGCTCCGTCCAGCAGTCGCCTCCGGCTGCCTTCAACCAGTCCATGCCTTCCAGCCTGGGATCGAACCAGGTTGCCGATAACCAGTTCTTGCCGCCGGCGCCCCTGGGCAATGGTGGCGGTTGGAACAGTCAACCTGCCCAGCCCGCGTGGAACCAGCAGCCGGCTCAGCCTGCCTGGAACCAGCCGGCAACGACCGCCTACAGCCAACCTCTCGCACCCCTGCCGACGGGAGGCTCGCAGCCCTCCGTGCAGTCCCAAGGCCTTCCAGTATTGAGTTCCTCGTCCCAGGGATTACCTCCAACCATGCAAGCACAGCCAGCTTATGCGTCGGCCGCGCCGATGCCGTCCCCTGCCGCACTCGGCAGCATGCCGACCAATAGCGCCGTTCCCAGTTTCCCTGCACCCACTGCCACCGCAGCTGCCGGCGGCACCTTCAAGCACACCATCGCCAGCGGCGAGTCGCTTTATACCATTGCGCGCCGCTATGACGTGACGACGCAAGCAATCGTGCAGGCAAACGGCATGTCGTCGCCGGACAAGATCGTTGTCGGTCAGGCCGTTATCATCCCGGGCCGTGCCGATCTGCTGCAGACCAAGGCGCCGACCCAGGTCGCCAGCCTCAACCAGCCTGCTGCCCAGCAGACCCTGCCCACCGCTCCGGCAAACCCGCTACAGATCGCAGCAACGCCCGCCGCTGCGCCTGTCCAGCAGCCTGCCGCCCAGCCGGCGGCAGCGCCTGTACAGGTCGCCACCGCGCCCGCAACGGCACCAGTGGCAGCCGCCAGCGACAAGTTCCGCTGGCCCGTCAGCGGTCGCATCCTGACCGATTTCGCCTCGTCCAAGGGCACCGGCATCAATATCGAAGCGGCCGAAGGCGCTGCCGTCAAAGCCGCCGATACCGGCACCGTCATCTATGTCGGCTCCGGCGTTGAGGGCTATGGCAATCTGGTCCTGATCCGTCACCCCAATGGCTACGTCTCGGCCTACGCGCACCTGGGCTCGATGAGCGTCACCAAGGGGACCAACGTCAACCGTGGCGACACCATTGGCGCCGCCGGCATGACCGGTTCGGTCACCAAGCCACAGCTGCACTTCGAACTCCGCAAGGGCGCGACACCGGTCGACCCCGTGCCGCTGCTGGCGAGTTAAAATTTACGAAGCGATCAATAAAAACCCCCGCGAAAGCGGGGGTTTTGTTTTGACAGTGCGCAACTGCATCTCAAGCGGGTCGGCCCATCTCGCCCGCCAGCGTCCGCACCAGCTGAACAGCGACACGCCCCGACCGTGCCCCGCGTGTCGCGGCCCATTCGATGGCCCGCGCCCGCAGCGTCTCATCTTCGATCTGAAGCCCGAAATGATCTGCGTAGGCCCGGACCATGAGCAAAAACGTCGGCTGATCGCAATTGTGAAAGCCCAGCCACAAGCCAAATCGGTCCGATAGCGAGACCTTCTCCTCGACCGCCTCGCCGGGATTAATCGCCGTCGAACGCTCGTTCTCGATCATGTCGCGCGGCATCAAATGGCGGCGGTTTGACGTGGCATAAAACAACACATTGTCCGGTCGGCCTTCGAGCCCGCCGTCCAGTATCGTCTTCAGCGATTTGTAACTGGTCTCTCCGGTATCAAAGCTCAGATCGTCGCAAAACACGATGAACCGGGCGTCCTCCTTGCCGATGGCGCGCATCAGGGCGGGGAGCGTATCAAGGTCCTCGCGCGCGATTTCGATCAGCACCAGCCGCTCAAAACCCTGACGCCCGATGATATCGCCATGGATCGCCTTGACCAGCGAACTCTTGCCCATGCCGCGCGCACCCCATAGCAGCGCGTTGTTGGCGCCATGGCCGCGCGCGAACTGCTCGGTATTGCGCAGCAAGATATCCTGCACAGAGTCGATGCCCTTGAGCATGGCCAGCGGCACCCGGCTAACGCTGGGCACCGCAGTCAACACTGCGGCATCGCCGTCCCAATGATACGCATTTGCCTCACCGAGTACCGGAATCGGTTTATCTGCCGCCGGCGTCAAAGCATTGAGCGAGTTAGCAATTTCAGCCAGCGTCGCAGCGATCTGGGCCAGGTGGTCTTTGCTTTTCACTATCGTTCATCCCTTGGTCAGCGCGACGATTTGCGTGCCCTTGAATGCCTTTGCAATCGCGGGGGTGCAAATGTATAGTCCGCCCGATTTTGACCGGGGCACAAGTGCACCAAGCCCCATATGCGTCCAGTCGCCTGGGGTGTCCAGGCGGGTTCAGTGTCGCTGTCCCTCCGCAAACCAAGAAGAAACGAAGGAACTCGCCTCATGTTTGTAACACCCGCTTTTGCCCAGGCAGCCGGCGCTCCCACCACGGGTGGTGGCATCACCGACATCATCATCCAGTTGATGCCGATCCTACTGCTGGTCGTGATTTTCTGGCTGCTGATCTTCCGCCCGCAGCAGAAGCGCCTCAAGGCCCAGCAGGCCATGCTGTCGGCTATCCGTCGTGGCGATACCGTCGTCACCACCGGTGGCATCGTCGGCAAGGTGACCAAGGCCGTTGATGGCGAAGACCTCGAAGTCGAGATCGCGCCAAACGTCAAGGTCAGGCTGGTTCGCGGCATGATCTCGGACGTGCGCACCAAGGCCGAGCCGGTCAACGACAACAAGCCTGTCTAAGGCCTTCCAATAGCTTTTTTACCGGCGCCCCAGGGCGCCGGTTTTTCCGTTCAGGACCTGACCCTAAATGCAGTTCTCGCCGATCCGCACCGCCATCATCGCCATCGTTGCCCTTCTGGGTGTGCTGTTTGCCATCCCCAGCTTCCTGCCGGAAAATGTGCGCGACGCCTGGCCAAGCTTCCTGCCGAAGCAAACTGTGGTGCTGGGTCTGGACTTGCAGGGCGGCTCTCACCTGCTGCTCCAGGTCAACGAGGACGGCATTGTATCCGAGCGCCTCCAAAGCCTGCGGCGCGATGTGCGCAATACGCTGGCGAACCAGAACGGCATCGGCAATCTGATCACCACCGATGAAGCCACCAATTCGCTGGCCATCGAGCTGACCGACCCGACCCAGAAGGATGCTGCCCGCACCGCCATCGAAGCGCTGCAGAACACCATCGGCGGCTCGATGATTTCTGTCGGCGGCGTTAACGAGCTGGCGTTCGGCGAAGCGCCCGATGGCAAGCTGACGATCACCCTCACCCCCGAGGGCATCGAGCAGCGCACCTCGGCCCTGGTCGCGCAGTCGATCGAAGTCATCCGCAATCGCGTCGACGAACTCGGCACCACCGAGCCATCGATCCAGCGCCAGGGCACCAACCGCATCTTGGTGCAGGTCCCAGGCTTCGGCGATTCGACGCGCCTCAAGGACATCATTTCGCGCACCGCGCGCCTGACTTTCCACATGGTCTATCCCGGCATGACCGCCGCGCAGGCCAAGGCCCAGGGCCTGCCTGCCGGCACCATGATCCTGCCGAGCCAAGATGGCGGCGAAGAGCTGCTGTATGAAGACGTGGCGCTTGGCGGCGAATCGCTTGTCGATGCACAGCCCAGCTACGACCAGCAGCGCGCTATGCCCGTCGTCAGCTTCCGCTTCGATACCCGTGGTGCCGTCACTTTCGGCCAGATCACCTCGGCCAACATCGGCCAGCGCTTTGCCATCGTGCTGGACGATACCGTCATCACCGCGCCCCAGATCCAGTCCGCCATCACGCAAGGCTCGGGCCAGATTAGCGGCAGCTTCACCACTGCAACGGCAAACGATCTCGCCGTGCTGCTGCGCGCCGGCGCTCTGCCAGCCAGCCTTGATATCGTCGAAGAACGCACCGTCGACGCCAGCCTTGGCGCTGACTCGATCCAGCATGGCCTCACCGCCGGTATCGTCGCCGCAACCCTGGTCGTCGCCTTCATGGTGGTTGCCTATGGCCTGTTCGGCGTCTTTGCCAATATCTCGCTCATCCTCAACATCATCCTGATCTTTGGCGCTCTCTCCATGCTGGGCGCGACGCTGACGTTGCCGGGCATCGCCGGTATCGTCTTGACGATCGGCATGGCCGTCGACGCCAACGTGCTGATCTACGAGCGCATGCGCGAGGAACAAAAGGCCGGTCGATCGCCGCTCCAGGCCATCAATGCGGGCTTCGAGCGGGCCTGGGGCACCATTATCGACTCCCATTTGACCCAGCTGATCGCAGCCATCGTGCTGTATTTCCTGGGATCGGGTCCGGTACAGGGCTTTGCCGTCACGCTGGCGCTCGGCATCCTGACGTCGCTGTTCACCTCCTACACCGTCACGCTCTACTTCGTGGGCATGTGGTACCGCGCCCGTCGCCCGAAGACGCTGAAGATCCAGCATTTCCGTTTCATTCCGGACGGCACCAAAATCCCGTTCATGAAAATCAGCCGCTACGTGATCGCCTTTTCGATCGTCGCGAGCCTGCTCTCAATCGGTTCGGCCTATTTCAAGGGCTTCAACCTCGGGATCGACTTTGTCGGCGGCACGGCGATCGTCATCCAGCACGAGGGCGGCCCAGCAGATGTGGGCCAGGTCCGAGAAACCCTCGATGCGCTGAACCTGGGCGAAGTTCAGGTGCAGGGCTTTGGCAATCCGACTGACGTGTTGGTACGTGTTCAGGCCCAGGAAGGCGGCCAGAGTGCCGACCAAGTCGCGGTTACTGCAGTCCGCGACGCCCTGTCGGCTGAAAACTATACCGTGCGCAGCACCGAGGCCGTCAGTGGTACTGTGTCGGGCGAACTGGCCTTTAAGGGCACGCTGGCGGTCGTGATCGCGCTCCTGGCAATCCTGATCTACATCTGGTTCCGCTTCGAGTGGCAATTTGCCCTCGCCGCCGTCACCACCACCACACACGATATCATCATGACCATCGGGCTCTATTCCTTGACCGGGCTGGAGTTCAATCTGACCTCTATCGCGGCGGTGTTGACCTTGGTTGGTCTGTCCCTCAACGAAACCGTGGTGATCTCTGACCGCGTTCGAGAAAACCTGCGAAAGCATCGCAAGATGCCGTTGCCGGAGTTGATCGACATGTCGATCAACCAGACCATTGTTCGTACCTCGCTGACCTCGTTCACCGTGTTCCTGGCGCTGATTCCGCTGGTGATCTTCGGCGGCGAAGTCATCCGCAGCTTCACCATCGCCATGACGTTCGGTGTGTTCGTAGGCATGTACTCCTCGATCATCGTCAACGGCCCAATCCTGATCAACTTCGGCCTCAAGTCGAAGTCCGAGAACGATCTGCCGGCCGTGTCGAAGGCCGCCGATGGCGCATCGGTCTAGGAGACACGGTTGAACGATACCGGGCACTACCCGTACCAGGTCGGCATCGACGCCTATGGCAATGGGGGGTTTCGCTTCGCCGACATGTCCCATCGCGGCTCCTTGTTGTGCCTGCCGACCGGCATGCACGCCTGGCCGGTCACAGTGCCCGGCGAAATCACCATGGAGGCGCTCGCCCCGATCTTTGCCGCAGCCGACCAGATCGACGTGCTGCTGATCGGGCTGGGGCCCGAAGTAGCGGGCTTTCCGCGTGCGCTGCGGGATGCCTTGCGTGAGCGCAGCATCATCGTCGAAGCCATTGGCACCGGCGGGGCCGTTCGCACCTACAACGTGCTCCTAGCCGAGCAGCGCGCCGTGGCGGCTGCTCTTATTGCGGTGGACACCGTCCGCTAATGGCCGCTGAGAGCTTTGCCCACGCAGTCAATGCTTTGAGGGAAGGTGATCGGGATCGCTACCTGGCTACCCTCGTCATTGACGACAAACATCGGCCCGCGATAACTGCGCTTTATGCCTTCAACGCCGATGTCGCGGCCATCCGCGAGCGGGTTTCCAATCCGGCGCCGGGTGAAATTCGGCTGCAATGGTGGAGCGATGCGCTCGAGGGCGACGGTCACGGCGCAGTTCGCCAGAACCCGGTTGCCGATGCGCTGCTCGAGACTATTGAGCGTTACAGCATCCCCGCTGGGACTTTGCTGCGCCTGATCGGCGCCCGGCGTTTTGATCTTTACGACGATCCGATGCCCGATTTGCAGAGCTTTGAGGGGTATGCCGGGGAGACGACGTCGACGCTGTACCAGCTTGCCGCGATGATTCTCAACGATGGCAAATTGATCGAAGCGGGCGACGCTGCGGGGCATTTGGGCGTGGCCCACGCGATGATCGGCCATCTGCGGGCCTTCGATTATGTGTCCTCGCAGGGTCGCATAATGTTACCTTTGACGATCTTTGATGCTAATGGCGTCAAGGAGCAGGAGATCTTTTCGCGCATCGACAGCGAAGGCCTGCACGAAGCGCTGGGACAGATCGCCGAACTGGCGGCTGGTCATCTGCAGAAAGCGGAAACGGCGATCAAAATGCTGCCGGGACATCTCAAGCCGGCATTTGCCATGCTCGCTGTGCTCAAGGTCCAACTGGCGCAAATCATTGCGCGCACCAGTTCCGTGTTCGAGCCGCTGGCAGAGGATCCCGATTGGCGCAAGATCGCGCGTCTGAGCTGGTGGGCCTGGCGAAATCGCTAGGCCAGTACCTGGGCTTGATTAAGCCCAGGCCGCCAGATCTTCCAGCGCCCGTGTCGTGATGGCCCGACGCTTGGCGATAGTCTTGTCATTGCCGCGCCAGCGGCCCGCGCCTTCCGGCTTGACCACAGTTACCTCGGGAAATAGTCCGAAGTTCACGTTCATCGGCTGAAAGCTGCGCGCCCCGCTATAGCCCTCGGCTTCCAGATGTCCACCGGTGATATGCGCCACCAGCGCGCCGAGCGCCGTCGTCAGCGGCGGCATGGCCAGCGTTTCGCCGCGTGCGTCCGCAGCGGCCAGCCGGCCAGTGATCAGCCCGACTGCAGCGCTCTCGACATAGCCCTCGACGCCCGTCACTTGCCCGGCAAACCGGATCCGCGGATCGGCCTTGAGCTTAAGGTCGGGCCCCAACACTTTTGGCGAGTTGAGGAAGGTGTTGCGGTGCAGTCCACCCAGCCGGGCAAACTGCGCGTTCTCGAGGCCGGGGATCATCCGGAAGATATCGGCCTGGATGCCGTAGCGCATCTTGGTCTGAAACCCGACCATGTTCCACAGCGTGCCCAGCGCATTGTCCTGGCGCAACTGTACAATGGCGTAGCACTTGACGGTCGGGTTACGGGGGTTGGTCAGCCCCACGGGCTTCATCGGGCCATGTCGCAGCGTCTCGACGCCACGCTCGGCCATCACCTCGATCGGTAGGCAGCCGTCGAAATAGGGGACCTTCTCCCAATCCTTGAACTCGTGCAGCGGCGCCACCTTGAGCGCCTCGACAAAGGCAAAGTACTGGTCCTTGTCCATCGGACAATTCAGATAGTCAGCGCCAGTGCCGCCCGGTCCAGCCTTGTCGTAGCGGGACTGCGCCCAGACGATGTCCATATTTATGCTGTCGAAATGCACGATGGGCGCAATGGCATCGAAGAATGCCAGCGCGTCCTCGCCGGTTTTGGCTAGAATCGCATCGGCAAGGGCAGGGGATGTCAACGGACCGCTGGCGATAATCACATTGCGCCAGTCTTCCGGCGGCCAGCCGGCGATCTCCTCGCGGACAACTGTAATATTGGGATGGTTGTGAACCGCCCGCGTCACCTCCGCGGAGAAAGCATGGCGATCGACGGCCAGTGCACCACCAGCAGGCAGTTTGTGCTGGTCTGCCGCCCGCATGATCAGCGAGCCACGGCGTCGCATTTCTTCATGTAATAGGCCGACTGCGTTCTGCTCATAGTCGTCCGAACGGAAACTGTTCGAGCAGACGAGCTCCGCAAAACTGTCGGTACTATGAGCGTCGGTGGTGCGAACGCCGCGCATTTCATGGACGATGACTGTGGCCCCAGCCTCGGCGGCCTGCCATGCGGCTTCTGAACCGGCAAGACCGCCGCCGATGATGTGGATTGGTTCTGATTTGGACATGACGGGCAAATACCAAGCCCGCCATGTCGAGGCAATGGCTCGTTTAGACGCCGCGCTTCTCGTGCAGACCTTCGAGGATTTCCTCGGCAATCTTGTCACAGAACGCCGGCAGGTCATCCGGCTTGCGGCTGGTCACCAGGCCCATGTCTGAAACGACTTCGCTATCTTCCCAAAGGCCACCAGCATTGATGACGTCGGTCTTGATCGAGGCGTAGGAGGTTACTTTACGGCCCTTGACGATGCCCGCTTCAACCAGCAGCCATGGAGCGTGGCACACCGCTGCGACAACTTTCTTCTGGGTCCAGAATGCCTTTATCAGGTCGATGACCTTGGGCTCGACCCGCAACAGGTCTGGATTCATCTGCCCACCCGGGAGCACGATGGCATCATAGTCATCGGCGGAAACGGCATCCAGAGTCTTGTCGACCGGAACGCTGCGGCCCCAGTCCTTATTGTCCCAGCCCTTGATCTCGCCGGCTTCGAGCGAGATGACGTGAACGTCGGCGCCAGCTTCGCGGAGCGACTTCAATGGCACTTCGAGTTCAGACTGCTCGAAACCGTTGGTCGCCACGATGGCGATGGATTTTCCAGTGAGATTTTTCATCGGGTAACTCCTTCTTGGTTGTTCGAACAACGAGAGGGAGTCAGCGCAGTTCCCCGCTAGACAGTCTGTTCGGCTCCAGGCGCCAATGCGTCGGCGCTCATAGACCGAATAAAAGAAAACACCCGCATCTCAGAGAGAAGCGAGTGTTCGATTTGGTCGTTCGAGATGTTCAGGCCAGCAAACCTTACAGGCCAGCAGCATGATCGCGAGCAATGCGATTGATTTCGGTGCGCGAAATACCGAGGTCGTTCAGCTGGCGATTGTCCAGAGCGGCGAGTTCACGAACTGTCTGTTGGTAGGCAGCCCACTTCTTGAAAGTCTTACGAATGTCCATTTGGTCTCTCCTGTTGTCTACGAGGCTATAATTAGGTCAGTGCCCGCAAGTTGAGCAGTCGGTCATTGCTCAAACAAGCCATGCATTCTGCGCGGGTCTTATTTCGTCGATGTTCATCTTCGATTAAGTCGTGCGGCAAACAAATGGCCGCCGGAAGGTTTTCCAGCGGCCATGGCAATCTACCAGTCGACGCAGCTTAGCGATCAAACAGACCGCGGGTCATTTTCGAGAAGTCAGGGCCACTTAACCCCAGAAGATCAGCGTCACGGGTCGAAGGAACGTCCATTTCCCGCAGTGTTTGCTTGATGTCGACGAGACGCTTAACGCGCCATACCGCTCGTACGAACATTGGTCGTTTCCCTTCAACACTGTTGTTGAGCGCCAAACATGCTGGCGTTCGCAGGGTTAAGCCATGCCCTATACGTCAGCATGTTTATGCGGAAAACGCATGGCCCACTTATACGTTTTGCAGGCTAAGCGATTGCTTGCGCTTCCAATTCGCACCCAAATGACATTTCGGTGTCGAAAATCGCTGGTTTCATACGTCCTATGCAGATGATCACAGGAGAGTACGATGCTGACCTTGCCCACCGTGACCGAGCGCGCAGCGCAGCCCTATGCCTTCATTCGCTTCACCGTGCGGATGGACCAGATGGCTACGCCTTCAACTGAAGGTTTCCCTGCGCTGTTCGCCTGTCTTGCATCGCAGAACATCGCGCCGGTCGGGGCGGCATTCTATAATTACCGGCGGATCGACATGACCGATACGCTGGACGTAGAGGCCGGGGTCACGGTCGCCGCTGCCGGCGCCGACCAGGGAGCGGTCATTTTTGGCACTTTACCAGCAGGGCGCTACGCCGGCCTGACCTGGAACGGCCATCCTGATGCTTTGATGACCGTTACCGGCATGCTGATTGGTTGGGCGCGCGAAGCCAATCTCGAATTCGACATGGTCGAGCGGATCGACGGTGACCATTTCGCTTGCCGGCTCGAGATTTATGCCTCTGACCCCGATGACGAGCCGGATATGACTAAGTGGGTCACCCATCTGGCATTCAAACTGCGGGATTAAGGCGATCCCACGCGCTCCAGTCGCCATCGCGTAGCAGGGCCGCTGCCAGACGCTCCTCATACACAGCGCGCGGGATCTCGATGCCGCCAAGCGATTCCAGATGGTCGGTGACGAACTGCGTATCGAGCAGGACGAAGCCGCCTGCATTGAGCCGTTCCACCAGATGCGCCATCGCCATCTTGCTGGCGTTGGTCCGGCGATGAAACATCGATTCGCCGAAGAACGCGGCACCGATAGCAAGGCCGTACAGTCCGCCCACCAGATCACCGCCGTCCCACACCTCCACCGTGTGAGCGACGCCCCGTCTGAACAACTCGCCATAGACATTGCGGATGGTGCGATTGATCCAAGTGGTTTCACGATCCGCGCCGATGGTGGCACAGCCTTCGATGATCGCCTCGAAATCGGTGTCGACCTTGATGGTGAAGCCCGATTTGCGGATAGCCTTGCGCAGGCTGGTCGACAGCCGGAAGCCATCCAGCGGCAGTATGCCCCGCAATTCCGGACTGACCCAAAAGATATCATCGTCCGTCGCATCTTCCGACATCGGAAAAATGCCGGCCTGATAGGCCCGAATGATCAACTCAGGCGTAATCTCGATATCGAAGGGATCTTGGCGGCGCGCCATGTGCGTTGGTCTCCCCAAGGTGCCGCGAATTATCGTTGGCCGTCTCGGTCTGGACTACGTCATAACCTATCCGACAAATGATAACCCCGCCCCTTTAGGGAGGCGGGGTTCAATGCTAGCGAAAAACTTTAGGCCTTGTTCTCAGCCAGATATTTTTCCAGCCAGTGAATGTCGTAATTCCCTGCCAGCACATCTGGCTCACGGATCAGGCGCTGGAACAGGGGCAGGGTGGTCTTGATGCCGTCGATGACGAACTCGTCGATAGCACGACGCAGGCGCTGCAGGCACTCGTCGCGCGTGCGGCCATAGACGATTAGCTTGCCGATCAGCGAGTCGTAATAGGGCGGGATCTTGTAGCCCTGATACACCGCCGAATCGACGCGCACCCCAACACCACCAGCCGGATGATAGAAGGTGATCGTGCCCGGTGAGGGCGCAAAGGTCTGCGGGTCTTCGGCGTTGATCCGCACTTCGATGGCGTGGCCATTGAAGTTGACGTCCGACTGCCGCATCGACAGTTTCTCGCCAGAGGCAACACGGATCTGCTCATAGACGATATCGATGCCGGTGATGCGTTCTGTCACCGGATGCTCGACCTGCAGGCGCGTATTCATCTCGATGAAATAGAATTCACCGTTTTCGTAGAGAAATTCGACCGTGCCGGCGCCGGAGTAGTTGAGCTTGCGCATGGCCGCTGCGCAAATCTCTCCAATGCGGTCGCGCTCTTCCGGTAGGATCGTCGGGCCACCGGCCTCTTCCCACACCTTCTGGTGGCGGCGCTGCAATGAGCAGTCGCGGACGCCCAGATGCACTGCGTTGCCCTGGCCATCGCCCAGCACCTGCACTTCGATGTGGCGCGGTTTGCCAAGGTACTTTTCCATGTAGACGGAATCGTTGCCAAAAGCCGCCTTGGCTTCGGCGCGTGCCGTAGACCAGGCTTCGAGCACGTCGGCTTCGGTCTTGGCGACCTTCATGCCGCGTCCGCCGCCGCCGGCTGTCGCTTTGATCAGGACGGGATAGCCGATGTCGGCTGCTGTGCTGAGCGCTTCCTCGTCGGTTTCGACAGCGCCGGCCGAGCCAGGAACGACGGGAATGCCCAGTTCCACAGCGGTCTTTTTGGCCGTGATCTTGTCGCCCATGATTTCGATATGGTGCGACGAAGGCCCAATGAAGGTCACCTTGTGTTCGGTCAAAATCTTGGCGAAACGGGCGTTCTCGCTGAGGAAACCGTAACCGGGATGCACCGCATCGGCGCCGGTGATCTCACAGGCCGCCATGATCGAGGGAATATTGAGATAGCTGTCCTTGGCCGCAGGCGGGCCAATGCAGACGCTCTCATCGGCCAGGCGCACGTGCATGGCATTAGCGTCAGCCGTCGAGTGCACGGCGACCGTCTGGATACCGAGCTCCTTGCAGGCGCGCAGAATGCGCAGAGCGATTTCGCCGCGATTGGCGATCAGAACCTTTTGGAACATGGAGTTCCCCCTTACTCGATGACGACGAGCGGCTCGCCGTATTCCACCGGCTGGGAATCCTGCACGAGGATTCGCGACACGGTGCCCGAGCGGTGCGCGGGAATCTGGTTCATGGTCTTCATAGCTTCGATGATCAGCAGGGTCTGACCCTCGGTGACCTTGGTGCCGACTTCGATGAACGTCGGCTTGCCGGGCTCGGGCGAGCGATAGGCAGTACCCACCATCGGGGAGGTTAGGGTGCCGGGGTTGGACGCCAGATCTTCGGCAGTTGCCGGCGCTGCGGCTGGCACGGAACCGGCCGGAGCGATCGAGGCCGGTGCTGCCTGTGGGGCCCGCATATACTGCGGCGGCGCCGCGTAGGTCACGCCTTCATTGGCATAGGAGCGCGTGACACGGACGCGCAAATCTTCGCGCTCGATCTCAATCTCGGCGAGATTTTCCTTGTTCAGCAATTCGGCAATGGCCCGGATCAAATCCTGGTCCGTTTGCGATGACTTAGTCATTCTTGTCGGTCTCCCGCGTTTGACGCGTTGATCGTTGTTTTAGGTTTTCGGCCAAGGCCATCAGGGACAGTCTATACCCTGCGGCGCCAAAGCCGCAAATGACGCCAACAGCGACCGCTGACACATAGGAGTGGTGCCGGAAGGCTTCGCGCTGATGGATGTTGGACAGATGCACTTCCGCCACCGGCAGCCCGACGGCCTTGAGCGCGTCGTGAATGGCCACTGAGGTGTGCGAATAGGCGGCAGGATTGATCAGGATCGCTTCGGCGCTGTGGCGCGCCTCCTGGATCCAGGTCACCAGCTCGCCCTCATGGTTGGACTGGCGAAAATCGATCTCGAGGCCCAATTCGATGCCGGTCGATTCGCACAGCGTCTGCACATCCGCGAGCGTCTGAGCACCATAGATGTCGGGCTCGCGAGTACCGAGCATATTGAGGTTCGGGCCGTTGAGGACGAGAACGCGCTGCGCCATGATAAATGCCTTGTGCCCCGGCCTGTTGGACGGGTGCAAGCCCGGTTATACGAATTGTACGGAAAAGGCAAAAATGGCGGCGAAATTAGGGCTTAAGCGGTGTCGCCTCGCCCGGCTGCGCGTCAGCCGCCACACTGCGTCTCGCCACAGGCCCGCATATTGGCGATCCGGCCCTTGAGCTCGTCGATGCCGATGGCGCCGGGAATGACCTCGTTCCCGATGATGTAGGTCGGCGTGCCGGTGATGTTCAGCGCCTTGGCGATATCGTACGAGGTCTGGATCGTCTCGGACACTTTTGGCGTGCCCATTTCCAACTCGAGGCTCACTGGGCTCAGGCCGAGATCTTCGGCTGCCGCCAATGCCACCTGCTTGTCGACCTGGCCACGGCTTGTGAACAGCGCCTCGTGAAAGCTCCAATAGTCCGCCTGCGACTCGCCGACCAGCACGCCCACCCGGGCCGCATCGATCGATTCGTTGGATAGAATGGGGAATTCCTTGAGCACGACACGCAGATTTGTGTCCTCGGCGATCAACGCGGCCAGGTCGGGCAGGGCGGCCCGGCAATAACTGCAATTGTAGTCGAAAAACTCGACCAGCGTGACGTCGCCCTGTGGATTGCCGACGACAATCTGCTTGGGATCGTTGAAAATCTCGTCTTTCATCGAGGCGATCGCGCTGGTCGCGGCCGTGCGTTCCTCGGCCTGCAGCGTCTGGTCGAGCGCCACCGACATGCGCTGCAAAATCTTGGGGTCGCTCATCAGATAGGACTCGATCAGCGGATTGACCGTGTCGGCGTCCAGCGCTGCGGCCTGGATCGGCTGCTCGGCGATGCGCTTGGCGTCATAGGCACTGATGGCCTGCTCGATCATCGTCTGGACCGCCGCCGTGTCGGTCTGCGGCGCTGGTCGCGTAGCGAACGAATAGCCCAGGGCACCAGCCAACACACCCACGAGAGCAACAAGAACAAGAGTGACACGCGACATCAAATAGGGGCTCCGGGCAAGACGTGCCCGCTGTAGCAGACATCGCGCCAGATTAGCAGTCCCCGCCAAACGCCGCGTTACCCTGGCCATCAATTGTAGTTGAGAGCCGGGGCCGAACCGGTTAGGTCGGGGCAAACTGAAGGAACACCCCATGCCCGCCCAATCGCCAGATGGCTTGATGCCCTTCCATGCCATGGAAATCCTGAAGCGCGCCAAGGCAATGGAGGCGACCGGCCGCACCGTCTGCCACCTCGAGGTTGGCGAACCCGGCTCCCCACCCGCGCCGCGGGTGATCGAAGCGGTGGCCAAGGCCTTGCCGCTGGCGAACGGCTATACCAATGCCAAGGGGATGACCGAGCTGCGCGAGGGACTCGCTGGCTATTACGCGCAGCAGCACGGCGTTGCCGTCGATCCCGATTCGATCCTCGCGACCATGGGCTCCTCGTCGGGCTTCATCATCGCGTTCCACACGGCCTTCAAGCCGGGCGCCCGCATCGCCATCACCCGGCCTGGTTATCCGGCCTACGTCAACACGCTGTTGGGCCTGGGCTTTGGTATCACCGAAATCCCCCTGACGCCGGAAAACGGCTGGAAACTCACCGGCCAGCAAATCGCCGCGGCCCATGCCGATACGCCGTTCGAGGGGCTGCTGTTTGCCAGCCCCGCCAATCCCACTGGCGCCACCGTCGATCGCGCGCAACTCGCTGATATCGTCGCGACCTGCCAGCGCCTCGGCGTCCGGCTGATCTCGGACGAGATCTACCATGGCCTCGATTATCTAGAACCCTCGGTCAGCGCGCTGGAACTGACCCGTGACGCTATCGTCATCAACAGCTTCTCGAAGTATTACTGCATGACCGGCTGGCGCATCGGGTGGATGGTATTGCCGGACAGCGTCGTCCGGCGCGCTGAAATCCTGCAGCAAAACCTCTTCATCTCGGCACCGACCCTTAGCCAGATCGCCGCGACCGTCGCCTTGGGTGAGCGCGATTATGCCGAGGCGCAAAAGGCGGGCTACGCAACCAACCGCCTGTTGCTCAACGAGGGCCTGCACAAGCTTGGATTTGACATCGGAGCACCGTCGGACGGGGCCTTCTACGCCTATGCCGGCATTAGTCGCTTTTCCAACGACTCCATGAGCTTTTGCGAGACACTGCTCGACGAAGCGGGTGTTGCCGTCACCCCCGGCATCGACTTCGACCGCGCTGGCGGTAGCCATTACGTTCGTTTTTCCTATGCCGGCAAGCGCGAGACGGTCGAGTTGGCGTTAGACCGCATGCGCGTGTTTTTGGGCGCTGACTGAACCGTCCTAAAAGGACGTCTGACTGTACGGCCGACCTCCCTATCCAAACAAAAAAGGCGGCCCGGGGGCCGCCTTTTGATTTCTAGCCGAGCCCGAGCCGGCGCTGCCACCAGCCGGCTTTCTTCTTGGGCGGCTCGGTGTCGTCGCCCTCGACTGCCTCGGCCTTGCCTGCGCTGCTCGAAACCACCACGCCCTCGGCGGGGAGTTCCTTCTTCACTCGACGCGATTTTGGTGCGTCCTCGGTCTTGGCAATCGCCGGCTCAGGCGTTGGCTCGACTTCCGGCGAGACAGGCGCTTCTTCCACAGCAGTTACCTCGACCGGCGCGGCTTCGCTCACCGCATCGGGTGCCGCCGCGTCGACCGCTTCGGCCTTGGGTTTGCGTGCCCTTGGCTTACGCTTCGGCTTCTCGGCGACAGGTTCGTCACCGTCGACCGCCGTTGCGTCCACCGGAGCACTTTCTGCGGGTGCCGATTCAGCGGTTTCGATGATCTTCTTGCGGCGCGCACGCTTGGGCTTTTCGACCAGCACCTCTGCTTCGGCCACTGGCTCGGCGGCGGGCATCGGTTCGAATACCACGTCGTCACTAGCCTCAGCGGCTGGCTCGGGCACTTCCGTCACGGCATCCTGGGCGAGCAGTTCATCGGCAACGTACTGCGCCACTCCAGGCGTCATTTCACCGTCGACCGGCGGCACCGCGGCCCGCTCGTTCACTGCCTCTTCGCCGTCACGGCGATTGCGACGACCACCACGGCGGCCACGGCGACGACGCTTGCGCGTCTCGGCATCGGCAGCGCTTTCGCCGGCGATCGGAGCACCGGCCTCGTCGGCGTCATCGCTGACAGCATCGCCTGCTTCGACGTCGTTACCAGCATCGAGCGCCACGGGTGCCTGAGCTTCGCGCTGACCCTGCGGGCGCTCTTCGCCACGTTCGGCACCACCGCGACGACGACGCCGGCGGCGGCGGCGGCCATTTTCACCGTCGCCGTTTTCGGCGTTGGCAGCGGCTTCGACGGGAGCCTCTTCGATTTCTTCGTCTTCAACTTCATCGACTATCTCGTCATCGATTTCGTCGTCCATGACGGCGTTGTCGACGCGAACATGCTCGGTGATGCGCTGCTCGGCATAAGCCATTACGCGAGCTTCGCCCTTCTCGATCGAGAACTGCTGTCCGGTCAGCTTGCTGTCAGCGGTGATGGTGATCGACAGCTGGTTGCGGATTTCCAGCGCGGTCAGCGTCTCGCGCTTGAAGTTCAGGATGTAGAGCGCCACGTCGACTGGCACTCGCACGTTGACCGACTGGCCGGCCCGACGCATCACATGGTCTTCGATGTGCCGCATGATCATTAGCGCCAGCGACTCGGTCGAGCGCACGAGGCCGGTGCCATCGCAGATCGGGCACTTGTGGGTCGAGCTTTCGACCACGCCAAAGCGAATGCGCTGGCGGCTCATTTCCATCAGGCCAAAGTGCGAAATCCGGCCGACCTGGATGCGGGCGCGATCGTCCTTGAGGCAATCCTTGAGCTTGCGCTCGACGGCCCGGTTGTTGCGGTTCTCCATCATATCGATGAAGTCGATGACGATCAGACCGGCCAGATCGCGCAGCCGCAACTGGCGCGCCACTTCGTCTGCCGCTTCCAGATTGGTCTGGAGCGCAGTGTCCTCAATATTGTGCTCCTTGGTGGAGCGTCCCGAGTTCACGTCGATCGAAACCAGGGCTTCAGTCGGATTGATCACGATGTAGCCGCCCGAGGGCAGGGTCACAGTCGGCGAGAACATCGAATCGAGCTGGGTTTCGATGCCGTATTTGGAGAACAGCGGCTGATCGTCCTTGTACAACTGCACGTTCTTGGCGTGCGTTGGCATGATCATGCGCATGAAGTCTTTGGCTTCGCGGTAGGCCTCGTCGCCTGCAACGAAGACTTCGTCGATCTCCTTGTTGTAGAGATCGCGAATGGTCCGCTTGATCAGCGAGCCTTCCTCATAAACGAGGCACGGCGCCTGGCTCTTGAGCGTCAGTTCGCGCACGCTCTCCCACAACCGCATCAGATATTCGAAGTCGCGATTGACCTCGGCCTTGGTGCGCGATGCGCCGGCTGTGCGCAGGATGATGCCCATGCCCTGGGGCACCTCGAGATCCGAGGTGATCTCCTTGAGGCGCTTGCGATCGGCTGCATTGGTGATCTTGCGCGAAATGCCGCCACCGCGTGCAGTGTTGGGCATCAGTACCGAATAGCGGCCAGCCAGCGACAGATAGGTCGTCAGTGCCGCGCCCTTGTTGCCGCGCTCTTCCTTGACCACCTGCACCAGCATGACCTGGCGGCGCTTGATGACTTCCTGGATCTTGTAGTGACGACGGTTCTGGCTCTGGCGGCGCCGTTCCGGCACTTCTTCGAGCGCATCGGCGCCACCGATGGATTCGACCGGCTCGGAATTGGCCGGCGCCTGCTCGATATGGCTGGCCCCTTCCATGTCCTGGGTGTCGGTCTCAGCGTCAGGCTCGACGACGCCTTCGGGCAGGGAGACGTTGTCCTCGTCGTGGCTCTCGTCCTCTTGTTCCTCATCGCGCAGCAGGGCTTCGCGGTCGGCAACCGGGATTTGATAATAGTCGGGGTGAATTTCGGAAAAGGCCAGGAAGCCGTGGCGATTGCCGCCGTATTCGATGAACGCGGCCTGCAACGACGGTTCTACCCGCGTTACCTTGGCGAGGTAGATATTGCCCCGCAACTGGCGGCGGGTCGCCGATTCAAAGTCGAATTCTTCGAGCCTGTTACCCGCTGTAACGACAATCCGTGTTTCTTCCGGGTGGATGGCATCCACCAGCATTCTTTTGGTCGACATTGTGAACTCCGCGCGCTCGCGCGCCGGCAGGAGGGCGACGGCAAGCCGGGGCCCTTCCGGTGGCGCTGGTCGAGGCGAATGGTTTGAAGGTTGGTGCGCGCACAAGCTCTGCCTTTTGCGCGAAGATAAAATTGGTCAGGGCCGAAAGATGCAGCGTGGCAAAACGGCAATCGTTGATTTCGATCGCGTCGCGTTTTGTTCGCCTGCGGGCCATCTGACCTCTTCCTGTTGGGCGGCATCTCTTGAAGA
>Ga0247806_10000482_pt1 | contig 25011 bp, 19 predicted proteins | sample UWRJL059202B1_FD_179935 | JGI IMG/M metagenome (GOLD analysis project Ga0247806, IMG submission 179935) | Plant litter microbial communities from Arlington Agricultural Research Station in Wisconsin, United States - UWRJ-L059-202B-1 | ecosystem: Environmental > Terrestrial > Plant litter >... | reverse complement strand
TAAGTCAATGTGTTTTTAACATCGGCAGTATCCACCCATTTTTCGTTTAAAGTCTCAATTGCTTTATCAGAATATTGAAAAGGTTTTGTTCTTAGATTATTTAAAACTCTTGCGTTTGGAAAGTAGTTGCAACGGGTATCTTTTCCACTAAAAACAAGGGCTACAAAAAAGCATCCCATAATAAGACCAATCAGATAATAAGCAAAACGATGTACGAACTTCATGTGTAAAATTTTTGGCAAAGGTACGCTAAAGTTCCTTTAGAATACAAGTAAATTGATATCGTTATCCGGCAAATCAAACCATTCGCCAATTGCTTTGTTTGTTAAGATTCCGTGGTATAAGTACACACCGTTTTTAAGGCCTTTGTTGCATCTGATTGAGCTTTCCAATCCACCTTCTTCGGCTATCTGCAGCAGGTAAGGAGTTAAGATATTACTAATTGATAATGAGGCAGTTTTAGAATATCTTGAAGGAATATTAGGCACGCAATAATGTAAAACATTGCTTTTTATAAATGTTGGTTTTTCGTGCGTAGTAACTTCTGAAGTTTCAAAGCAACCCCCTGTATCGATGCTTACATCTACAATCACAGCGCCTTTTTTCATGTGTTCCACCATAGTTTCAGTCACGATAATTGGACAGCGTTCTTTTCCGCGCATTGCGCCTATGGCAACATCACAACGTCTTAAAGCTTTTAATAATGCCTTTTGTTGTATTGTCGAAGTAAAAATTCTTTGGTTCAAATTATTTTGTAAACGACGTAATTTTGTGATTGAATTATCAAAAACTTTCACATTAGCTCCAAGTCCAATAGCAGTTTTAGCAGCAAATTCGCCAACAGTTCCTGCTCCTAAAATGACAACTTCGGTAGGAGGAACTCCAGTAATATTGCCAAATAGAAGTCCTTTCCCAAATTCATCCGTAATCATCAATTCTGATGCAATAAGAATGGAAGCAGTTCCGGCAATTTCGCTTAAAGATTTTACAGCCGGATAAGAACCGTCTTCATCCTTAATATATTCAAATGCAAGTGCTGTTATTTTTTTTTGTGACAAAGCTTCAAAATAAGCTTTCTTTTTAGTTTTTAACTGAATGGCAGAGATTATAATCGTTTCAGGATTAATCATTTCAATTTCAGCCAAAGTAGGCGGTTCAACTTTTAGCAGCATTGGGCAGCCAAAAACTTTTTTTGTATCTTTTGTAACTTCAGCGCCCGCATCACTATATTCTTTATCAGAATAACTAGAACTTTCTCCGGCACCGGATTCTATCATAACGCGATGTCCTTCGTATGTTAGCGAATTTACTGCGTCTGGAGTCAGACATATACGACGTTCCTGATAACTTGTTTCTTTTGGTATTCCAATGAAAAGTTCTCTTTTAAAGCGGCCCACTTCGAGTTTTTCTTCTTGTGGCAGCAATTGTTGTTTCGTAAATGGAGTTAAGGTTATTGACATGGGTTGTGCGAAAAATTAAGAGTACAAATTACGGAAAAAGTTTTAAAATTAGTGAAAATTTTCTGCTAATACTGAAAGCTTATATTAAGGTATTGTTTTTTAAATTTAATGTATGTTGTTTCATAGAGATTGGCTACTTTTTAAAAAGCTCCATCATATTTCTCCGTGTGATTTTCGTGAATCTCTGTGAAATAATTTTAAACTAATTCAAGTATGCGTTTTCCATCTTCAGATAACTCAATTGTAACCATAGAATGTTCATCAGGAATTAAACTTTCAATTTTTTCAGACCATTCTATAAAACACCAGTTTCCAGAATACAAATAATCATCGACACCCATATCAAGCGCTTCGGTTTCTTTGTTTAATCGATAAAAATCAAAATGATAAACAATCTCATTTTGAGATGTATAGTATTCATTAACTAAAGAAAAAGTTGGACTGCTTGTTGCGTCTTCAACTCCTAAACTTTTGCATAATTGCTTTATTAAAGTAGTTTTGCCAACGCCCATTTCTCCGTTAAAAAGAATGATTTTTTTTGGATTTGAAGCTAATATCTGCTCTGCTACTTCTTGAATCTGATCTAATGAAAAAACGATATTCATTTCTTTTGCTTATTTTAAATAGTGTTGGTCACAGTTAAAGTTTTCAGTTTACAACTGCTACTGAAAACTGCGACCGTGACTAAAACTTCTTATTTCGGATTAAATACCAAAAATGGAATTATCATTTCTTCTAACGAAATTCCACCATGTTGATAGGTGTTTTTATAATAACTTACATAATGATTGTAATTGTTTACATAAGCCAAAAACAAATCATTTTTAGCAAAAATAAACGAACTGCTCATATTTATGGCAGGCAAACCTATTGTTTTAGGTTCTTTTACTACATAAACATCTTTTTGTTCGTAAGTTAAACTACGCCCTGTTTTGTAGCGCAAATTTAAACTTGTATTTTTATCTCCAACCACTTTCGATGGATTTTTTACATTTATAGTTCCGTGATCGGTGGTTAAAATCAATTTGAAACCTAAAAGCTGTGCCTGCTGAATAATTTCAAGTAATGGTGAATTTTTAAACCAGCTCAATGTTAGAGAGCGATATGCTTTATCATCTGATGCAAGTTCTTTTACAACATCCATTTCTGTTTTGGCATGCGATAGCATATCAACAAAATTGTATACGACTGTTACTAAGTCGTTTCCCTTTAAAGCTTTAAAGTTTTCAGCTAATTTTTTTCCACTGGCATAATTGGTAATTTTAAAATAGTCCTCCTTAATATCTAAACCTAAACGCTTTAGTTGTGCAGATAAAAATTCAGCTTCATAAAGGTTTTTGCCTCCGTCTTCCACGTCATTTTTCCAATATTCAGGATGTTTTTTTTCCATATCCACAGGCAGTAAACCTGAGAAAATAGCATTTCTGGCATATTGCGTTGCTGTTGGAAGGATGGAGAAATAGGGAACCTCTTTTTCTAATTTATAGTAATTTGCAACTACAGTTTCAAAAGATTTCCATTGATCGTAACGTAAATTATCAATTACAACAAATAAAACGGGTTTGTCTTTCTTTTTAATTTCAGGAACAACTAATTCTTTAAATAAGGTATGAGATTGAATTGGTTTATCTGCTTTTGGCGCAAACCAATCTTCATAATTTCTTTCAATATATTTTCCGAATTGCGAATTTGCTTCGACTTTTTGAGATTCAAGAATTTCAATCATTCCCTGGTCATTAATATTTTCAAGTTCCAGTTCCCAGAAAATCAATTTCTTATATAACTCAACCCAATCTTCGTACGAATTAACCATTGCTAATTCCATAGAGATTTTTCTAAATTCCTTTTGATAATCTAAAGTGGTTTTTTCAGAAATTAATCTCGAATGATCCAGATTTTTCTTCAAGCTCAATAAAATCTGATTTGGATTTACAGGTTTTATTAAATAATCAGCGATTTTAGAACCAATGGCTTCTTCCATTATGTATTCTTCCTCGCTTTTTGTAATCATAATCATTGGTATGGCCGACTTTTTTTCTTTCATTTCAGAAAGTGTTTCAAGGCCGCTCATTCCGGGCATATTTTCATCTAAGAAAACAATATCAAAATTATCTTCTTCAAACAAAGTAATGGCGTCCAGACCGTTATTAGACGTTGTTACTTCGTAATTCTTCTTTTCAAGAAATAATATATGTGGCTTTAAAAGATCGATTTCGTCATCGACCCAAAGTATTTTTATCTTATCCATAAACAAATTAATTTTAATGCAATTTAAAGTTATAGAACTTAAAAAGTATTAAAAATAGTATAAAATTCAGAATAACAAATTCAGTTTTTTTTCAAAATTAATTTTAGTTAGATTTAGATTGAGGAAATTAATCCTCTGAAATCGCAATATTTTAAGTTAAAAAGCCAAAGGTCTTTATAGTTAATTACTTATATTTGTTGACCAAAAAAAAAACAGATAGTGACCCAAATAAATAAATTAAAAATATTTAATGATCCCATTTATGGGTTTATTTCCATCCCAAATGAGCTTATTTACGATTTAATTCAGCATCCGTATTTTCAGCGTTTGCGCCGTATTTCTCAAATGGGACTTTCATATTTAGTATATCCCGGAGCCAATCATACCCGTTTTCATCATGCTTTAGGTTGCATGCATCTGATGCAAAAAGCTGTAGAAACACTTCGTTTTAAAGGAGTTGCTATTTCTCAGGAAGAAGAATGTGCATTATATGTTGCTATTTTGCTGCACGATATTGGTCACGGACCTTTTTCGCATGCCATGGAAAAAAGTATTGTAGAAGATGTAAATCATGAGGCCATTTCCTTATTGTTTATGAATCAGTTAAATGATGAGTTCGAAGGGAAACTGAGCTTGGCAATTCAGGTTTTTAAAGGAGAATATCATAGAAAATTTATGTTGCAACTGATTTCTAGTCAGCTAGATATGGATCGAATGGATTATTTAAAACGTGATAGTTTTTATACAGGTGTTGCAGAAGGAAATGTAAACTCTGAGCGATTGATTCAGATGATGAATGTAGTTGACGGCATTTTGGTCATTGAAGAAAAAGGAATTTATTCTGTTGAAAAGTTCTTGTTATCCAGACGTTTAATGTATTGGCAGGCCTATTTGCATAAAACAAGTCTGGTAGCCGAATTAATTTTAATGAAAGTTTTAAAAAGAGCCAAAGAACTTACTTTAAAGGGAGTGAATTTGCCTTGCAGTGAACCACTTTTGTATTTCATGAAAAACAAAATTACACTCGAAAATTTTGATGCCGAAAAGCTGGATCTATTTTCGCAATTGGATGATTTTGACATTATAAGCGCCTTAAAAGCCTGGCAAAAGCAAGATGATTTTATACTTTCGACCTTAAGTAAAATGCTTATTAATAGAGATTTATTGAAGATTAAGCTGAGTGCGGAAAAGATTCCGATGGAAGAATCTCAATCTTTAAAGGAGGAATTTGCAGAGGAACATCATATTTCTGCTGTAGACGCCGGATATTTTATCTTTAGAGGTAAAATAAAAAACCAGGCTTACAGTAAAGAGGCGGAACCTATACGAATTTTGAAAAAAGATAAGACAATTGAGGATGTTGTTGAAGCGTCTGATCAGTTGAATTTGAAATCGTTATCTAAGTTGGTTACAAAATATTATATCTGTTTTCCAAAACAACTTATATAAAATTAACATTTAAAATCTATTTTTTATATTTTTGTCGCAATGAAATTTACAGCAGAACAAATAGCAGGAATTTTAGAAGGAGAAGTTGTTGGAAATCCCAATGCAGAAGTTTCTCGACTTTCTAAAATTGAAGAAGGTGAGGAGGGATCACTTACTTTTTTGGCTAACCCAAAATATATCAACTACATATATACTACAAAAGCAAGCGTAACGATTGTTAATGATACGTTTGTACCAGAAGCCGAAATCACTACAACATTAATAAAAGTTGAAGATGCGTATGCCTCTTTTTCTAAACTTTTAGAGTTTTATAATCAGGTAAAACTGAACAAAAACGGAATTGAAGCGCAATCTTTTATGTCTGAAGGAACTAAATATGGAGAAAATCTGTACTTGGGAAGCTTTAGCTACATTGGTCAAAACGTGGTTTTAGGAAATAATGTAAAGATATATCCAAACAGTTTTATTGGAGATAATGTTGTTATTGGAGATAATGTATATATTTTTGCAGGCGCCAAAATTTATTCTGAAACCATAATTGGTAATAATTGCACCATACATTCAGGAACTATTATAGGCGCAGATGGTTTTGGTTTTGTACCAAATGATGAAGGGGTTTATAGTAAAGTACCGCAAATTGGTAATGTAATTATAGAAGATAATGTAGATATTGGTGCAAATACTACAATTGACAGAGCAACTCTAGGTTCTACAATTATTAGAAATGGAGTTAAATTAGACAATCAAATTCAGATTGCGCATAATGTAGAAATTGGTAAAAACACAGTAATTGCTGCGCAATCAGGTGTTGCGGGTTCTACAAAAATAGGCGAAAACTGTATGATTGGAGGGCAGGTTGGTATCGCAGGCCACTTAATTATAGGTAATAATGTTAGACTTCAGGCGCAGTCAGGAGTTGCAAGAAACATCAAAGATGATGAGATTTTGCAAGGATCTCCATCGCTTGGATATGGTGATTTTAACAAATCATATGTTCATTTCAAGAACTTACCTAAAATTGTTGCCGAACTGGACGAATTAAAAAAACAAATAATAAACCCAAAAAATGGAAATAATGGTTAAACAGAAGACCATCAAAAATGAAATTTCGCTAACAGGAGTTGGATTACATACTGGAAAAGAAGTTACAATGACTTTTAAACCGGCTCCAATTAATAATGGTTTCACTTTTGTAAGAGTAGATTTGCAAGGTCAACCAGTCATTGAGGCTGATGCTAATTATGTTGTTAATACGCAAAGAGGTACCAATTTAGAAAAATTAGGTGTAAAAATTCAAACACCGGAGCATGTTTTAGCTGCATTGGTTGGATGTGATCTGGATAATGTTATCATAGAATTAAATGCTTCTGAACTTCCAATTATGGATGGTTCTTCAAAATATTTTGTTGAAGCAATCGAAAGAGCACAAATTGAAGAGCAAAGCGCTAAACGTAACGTTTATGTTGTAAAAGAAGTTATCTCTTTTACTGATGAAACTACCGGAAGCGAGATTTTAGTTATGCCTAGCGATGATTATCAGGTTACTGCAATGGTTGATTTTGGTACTAAAGTTTTAGGTACACAAAATGCTACAATGAAAAGTATTGCCGATTTTAAAGATGAAATTGCAAATTCAAGAACTTTTAGCTTTCTTCATGAATTAGAATCATTATTAGAAAACGGATTAATTAAAGGTGGAGATTTAAATAATGCTATTGTATATGTAGACAAAGAAATATCTGAATCTACAATGGAAAATTTAAAGAAAGCCTTTGGTAAAGATAAAATTTCAGTTAAACCAAACGGAGTTTTAGATAACCTTACCTTACATTATCCAAACGAAGCTGCAAGACACAAATTACTAGATGTTGTTGGAGATTTATCTTTAATTGGTGTTAGAATTCAGGGAAAAATCATTGCCAATAAGCCTGGACATTACGTTAATACTCAATTTGCCAAAAAAATGGCGAAGATTATCAAAATTGAGCAAAGAAATCACGTTCCTGTTTATGATTTAAATCTGGAGCCTTTGATGGATATTCATAAAATCATGGCTGTTTTACCGCACAGACCTCCATTTTTATTGATTGACAGAATTATTGAAATGTCTGACAGTCACGTTGTGGGAATGAAAAATGTAACGATGAATGAGAATTTCTTCGTTGGACATTTTCCTGAAGCACCAGTTATGCCTGGAGTTTTAATCGTTGAAGCAATGGCACAAACAGGAGGTATATTGGTTTTGAGCACTGTTCCTGATCCGGAAAATTATTTAACTTATTTTATGAAAATAGATAATGTTAAATTCAAACATAAAGTATTACCCGGTGATACCTTAATTTTTAAATGCGAATTAATTTCTCCTATCCGTAGAGGAATTTGTCACATGCAGGCAAATGCTTACGCAAATGGCAAATTAGTAACAGAGGCGGAATTAATGGCTCAAATTGCAAGAAAACAATAATAAATAAGTCATTTTTATTGTTTACGTTTGTTGCCCAAATTAGATTATTTTAATTTAAAATATAAAAGATACAGATGAATCAACCATTAGCATATGTTCATCCTGGCGCTAAAATCGCTAAAAATGTTGTAATTGAGCCTTTTACAACAATTCACAATAATGTTGTTATTGGTGATGGTACCTGGATTGGTTCAAATGTAACCATTATGGAAGGCGCTCGTATTGGTAAAAATTGCAATATTTTTCCCGGAGCTGTTATTTCTGCGGTGCCGCAAGATTTAAAATTTGGTGGAGAAGATTCTTTGGCTATAATTGGTGATAATTGTACGATCAGAGAATGTGTTACTATAAACAGAGGTACAGTTGCTTCAGGGCAAACTATTTTGGGTAACAACTGCTTAGTTATGGCCTATGCACACATTGCACACGATTGCGAAATTGGAAACAATGCTATTATAGTAAATGGTGTGGCTCTTGCAGGTCACGTGGTAGTTGGAAATCACGCCGTAATTGGAGGTTTAGCAGCGATTCACCAGTTTATTCATATTGGAGATCATGCCATGATTTCTGGAGGATCTTTGGTAAGAAAAGATGTTCCGCCATACACAAAAGCAGCAAAAGAGCCTTTATCATATGTAGGTATAAATTCGGTTGGTTTAAGAAGAAGAGGATTTAGTACAGAAAAAATTAGAGAAATTCAGGAAATTTACAGAATTTTATACCAAAAAAATTACAATACAACCCAAGCCTTGAGTATTATAGAGGCAGAAATGGAAGCTACTCCTGAGCGTGATGAAATTTTAGATTTTATCAGAAATTCATCAAGAGGAATTATGAAAGGTTATTCAGGAAATTATTAAATAAAAGTTTAATCGTTTATTTGTTATTCGTTAAGTCGAGAACAGATAAGCGATTTAGCGATTAAACAAAATACTAAATAAAACAAGAACAAAATGGCGTCTACATCAGATATTAGAAACGGATTGTGTATTAAATTCAATCACGATATTTATAAAATTGTTGAATTTCTTCACGTAAAACCTGGAAAAGGGCCTGCTTTCGTAAGAACAAAATTAAGAAGTTTAACTACAGGAAGAGTATTAGATAATACATTTTCTGCTGGACATAAAATTGACGATGTGCGTGTAGAAACGCATAATTACCAGTTTTTATATGCTGAAGGAGATGAATTTCATTTTATGAATACAGAATCATACGAGCAAATCTCTTTAAATAAAAATATTTTGGATGCTCCAGGATTATTAAAAGAAGGTACAAGTGTAATGGTTCAGGTAAATACTGAAACTGATTTGCCTTTATCAGTAGATATGCCATCTTCTGTGATTCTTGAAGTTACTTATGCCGAACCAGGGGTAAAAGGAAATACTGCTACAAATGCAACTAAATCTGCTACGGTAGAAACTGGAGCAAATGTAAATGTACCTTTATTCATCAATGAAGGTGATAAAATTAAAATTGATACTGCTTCAGGTTCTTATATGGAGCGTGTAAAAGAGTAGTTTTTAAAAGTTTTCAGTTTTCAGTCACAGTTTTTCAGTTTGTTGATTGAAAACTGAGACTGAAAACTGAGACTAAAAACGAAATAAATATATGAAATTTCCAAAAGTTCACTCTTTAAGAGAAATTGCAAATTTGCTTGACTGCGAATTTATAGGAGACCAAGACTTTCCGGTTTTAGGTATGAACGAAATACATGTTGTAGAGCCTGGCGATATTGTGTTTGTTGACCATCCTAAATATTATGATAAAGCTTTACAATCTGCAGCGACTATTGTTTTAATTAATAAAAAAGTAGACTGCCCTGAAGGTAAAGCACTTCTAATTTCTGATGATCCTTTCAGAGATTTTAATACTTTAACCAGACATTTTAAACCTTTTCAATTTGCCAATGTAGCTATTTCTGCATCTGCAAAAATTGGAGAAGGAACTGTTATTCAGCCAAATTCATTTATTGGAAATCATGTTGCAATTGGTAAAAACTGTTTGATACATTCTAATGTTTCAATCTACGACCATACTGTAATTGGTGACAATGTTATCATTCATGCAGGAACCATTTTAGGTGCCGATGCTTTTTATTACAAAAAGCGTCCGGATGGTTTTGATCAGTTAATTTCTGGTGGCAGGGTAGTAATTGAAAACAATGTTGGAATTGGTGCGCTTTGTACAATCGACAAAGGAGTTACTGGAGATACAACCATCGGTGAAGGAACTAAAATTGACAATCAGGTTCATGTAGGACATGATTCTGTTATAGGAAAAAAATGTTTAATTGCTTCTCAAACCGGTATTGCCGGCTGTGTTATTATTGAAGATGAAGTTACTATTTGGGGACAAGTAGGTACAACAAGCGGCATAACTATAGGCGCAAAGGCAGTTATCATGGGACAAACTGGTGTTACTAAATCAGTTGAAGGCGGAAAATCTTATTTTGGAACTCCAATAGAAGAATCAAGAGAAAAGTTAAAACAATTAGCCAATATCAAAAAGATTCCTGAAATTCTAAATAAATTGAAGTAATATGTCTATAAAAGAATTTGTTCAAAAATTTTACAAGTCGGATGCCTTAATTGATAGTGAAGTTTTTAAGACTTATTTGCATCCTGATGTTATTGTCGAGTGGAATAGTACTAAAGGACTAATTCATATGGATTACGACGCAGTGATAGAAATGGCAAACGAATTGAGTCGTGCTTATGTACGCTCGAAAGTTAGAATAAGTCATATTATTGCCGAAGATGATTTAGTTTCAGTGCGTTATTCACATTTTGTAAAAACGATTGAAAATCCAAGAGAAGAAATGTTACTCGCTCATTTTGCTACAATTTGGCAAATTAAAGATGACAAACTTTATCGTGGTTATCAAATGAGTCAATTTTCTTAATTTTTTTGATGACAAAAAGGTTAAAATAGATTACAAAACCTTATTTTTGCAACACAATTTTAAAAACTACATAAAATATATATCATGAGTGTTTTAGTTAATAAAGATTCCAAAATAATTGTTCAAGGATTTACAGGAAGCGAAGGAACTTTCCATGCTTCTCAAATGATTGAGTACGGTACTAATGTTGTTGGTGGTGTAACTCCGGGTAAAGGAGGAACTAGCCATTTAGATCGTCCGGTTTTTAATACAGTAAAAGATGCTGTAGATCAAGCTGGAGCTGATACATCTATCATTTTTGTTCCGCCGGCTTTTGCTGCTGATGCAATTATGGAAGCTGCTGATGCTGGAATCAAAGTAATTATTGCGATTACAGAAGGAATTCCTGTAGCAGATATGATTAAAGCAAATAATTATGTTAAAGAAAGAAATTCTAGATTAATCGGGCCAAACTGTCCGGGAGTAATTACTCCGGGTGAAGCTAAAGTTGGTATTATGCCAGGTTTCGTTTTCAAAAAAGGAACAGTTGGTATCGTTTCTAAATCAGGAACTTTAACTTACGAAGCTGCTGACCAGGTTGTAAAACAAGGTTTAGGAATCACTACAGCTATCGGTATTGGTGGAGATCCAATTATTGGAACTACAACTAAAGAAGCTGTTGAATTATTAATGAACGATCCGGAAACTGAAATTATCATTATGATTGGTGAAATTGGTGGTCAATTAGAGGCTGATGCTGCTAAATGGGTAAGAGCTGATGGTAACCGTAAACCAGTTGTTGGTTTTATCGCCGGAGAAACTGCTCCTGCTGGTAGAACAATGGGGCACGCAGGTGCTATTGTTGGTGGTTCTGATGATACAGCTGCTGCTAAAAAACAAATTATGAGAGACAACGGAATTCACGTTGTTGATTCACCAGCTGAAATTGGTAAAAAAGTAAAAGAAATACTTGGATAATCTCCTGTATTCAAAATAAAAAATTCCAAAAAAAGTCTCAATATAGTGTTGAGACTTTTTTACATTTTTAAAATGAATGGAATATAATATAATTAAAAACTTAGCAACTTAGTCCCGAAGCTTCGGGATAGAACTTAGGCGCTTAAAACGAGAAATATGTACAAAGAATTAAAAAAGTTTAAAGTAAGCAATAGTTTTACTTTTACTATTGAAGACAGTTTAGAACAAGTTTGTAATGCTCCCGAAGGAGGCGCAGGTGTTTTTATTGTTTATGCTGTTAATGGTGATGCAAAAGAATTAATCATGGTTTCTTCTACAGGAACTGTTCAGAATGACGGAACTTTAAAAAGCAAAAACGGTGGTTTATACGACAAAATCGTAAACGGACACCAATTTGCAAAAACAGGAAGAAAATATTCATGGCCGGCGCAAATGAAGTTAGAAAATATTGAAGCTCTTGAAGTGGTTTGGTACGAAACTTTCAACGGTGAAGTAAAAGCAATTCCAACTGCAGTTGAAGGTCAGGTTTTGCAAAATTTCTTAGATGAAAATTCAAAATTGCCTAAATGGAATGTAGCTTTCTAAAAAGCAGTTTAAAATAAGATTTCACGAAAAGCCTTACTATTTATTTAGTAGGGCTTTTTTTTATTAAATATTAGGATTTAATTTTATGCAAAACACGTTTAAAATATTTTATTAAAGAATCGAAAAAGAATCAATGTCAATTTATGATATTTTAGGACACTTAGCAAAGCATTTCACAAATGCGAAGAGTGTGTCTGTAAGATTGGATTTTCGAAATTAAAAAATGGAAATTACTGCTAAAAATAAAAAGAGATAAAGGATTTTCAATAGCAAAATTTATTAAAGAATAAACCTATATTACTATCTGTAAAATCTCACAATTGTAAGGATCTTCAAATAAAAATATTTTTTAACATTTATTTAAGATCCCTGACACAGTCAAAGATAAGGAGTGGTTTCTATATTAAGAAACCGCTCCTTTTTTGTAAATAAATTGGTTTTATATTTTTGCTTTTATATATTTATCGAACAATCTGAAAGAATAATGTTAAAATACTATTCTCTCTGTATTAAGAAAAGCCTGTTTCGATAATTCCCACGCCTTGATAAATATGAAAAGCCAAATACTAAACAATAAGTTTTTAGATGATTCTATTCTTTGGAGTAATTTAAAAGCTGGTGATGAAAAATCTTTTTCGCAACTATTTGAAAGACATTACAAAGATTTAATTAATTATGGAAATTCTCTTTCTCCTTTTCAGGAAAAGGTGCAGGATTGCGTTCAGGATGTATTTGCTGATGTTTGGGTTTATAGAAATTCATTACAGGAAAATGTTGTTGTAAAAGCATATTTACTATCCAGCGTACGAAAACGAATTGCGCGTTTATTTCAGCGTGACCATATTTTTCGCAAAACAACTTCAACCGAAGCAATTGAATTTCTTTTTGACTTTTCGATAGAAAACGAATTGGTTGAAGATGAAGTAACTGCAGAACGTGTTTTACATTTAAATAAATTATTAAATGATTTGCCCCCGCGTCAAAAAGAGGCTTTATATTTAAGATATCATCAGGGATTGACCGTTGAGCAAATTGCAGAATTGCTGGATGTTAATTATCAGTCGGCAAATAATTTATTATATCGCGGATTGTTAAGTCTTCGTAAAGAATGGAAAGGCAGTTTATCCCTCGTTGTACTACTATCTACAGGGGTTTTGTAAATTTCTTAAAAAAAAACTTAAAAATAATCACAATTCGGTGAGTATATAATAAGAAAAGTGTCCTCTTTGTTTTTGTAACCCTAATTCTAAGATGCAAAAACGTAATAATTATACCGAAATCGAAGACCTTTTAGCCGATCAGTCATTTCAATTGTGGGTTTTGTCTAAAATTGATGAGCAAGGCTGGGAGGAATGGACTCTTGAAAATCGTCAACGAGCAAAATTAGTTGAAGATGCCCGACTTTTATTGTTAGCTATGAAAGTTAGCAATGTCAATTTATCTCAAAACGAAATTTATTCTGCATTAGACGCTACCTGGAAAAAAATTGAAATAAAAGAAAATTTTTATAAGACCACAAAATCCAGAATAGTTTATCTAAAAAGATACTGGCTAACCAGTGCCGCTGCTATTTTAATTATTTCTTTATTATCATTTTGGGCTATCAGAAATAATGCTATTACAGGCAACACCGTTGTGACTTACAATGAACTAATAGAGGAAAATAATGAAGGACTGGTTGAACAGACTAATAATTCAGACATCTCGCAAACCATTACATTATCTGATGGAAGTTCAGTTTTATTACAGCCAAAAAGTAAATTAAGTTATCCTAAAATCTTTACCGGAAATGAAAGAAAGGTTTATTTATCCGGCGAAGGTTTCTTTGAAATTAGTAAAAATCCTAAAAAACCTTTTTTTGTTTACGCAAACGAAATTGTAACAAGAGTTGTTGGTACTAGTTTTAGAATTAAAGCATATCAGGACCAGCAAAATGTTGAAGTTCTTGTTCGCACCGGTAAAGTAAGGGTAAAGTCAAATGATTTAATTTCAAATTCAATTAATCATGAAGTGGTTCTGCTTCCTAATCAGGCGCTTCGATTTGTTCGTAAAGATTTGTTATTTAATAAAATAACCAATATTACAAAAGATGAAGTCCTTGTAAAAAGTGTTGGGAATATTGAGCAGTTAAGTTTTGAGTTTAATGATATTCCGATTGCTCAAATTTTTGAAACCATAGAGCAGGCGTATTTAGTTGATATAGATTATCCAAAAGAGAAACTTAAAGATTGCCACTTAACAACATCGCTTAGCGATCAGCCTTTACCGGAAAAGCTAAAAATTATCTGTAAAAGCATAGGGAATGATACCAGTTTTGAAATGAACGGAAATCAAATTACTATAACATCAAAAGGCTGTAACTAAAAAAATCAAATAATAAATTAAACCCCTAAACTAAAAATTTATAATTGCCTATGTAAGAATAAAATACATAAAAAAAGTGCCGAAATGCTGTAACATTCCGACACTTAAATTAATTTGAATTTCTCTCTGTAAAGAGCAATTCATAGTGTTTCTTAAATACACTTGAACAGTATTAATCAAAACAAACCAAAATTATGAAAAAACCAGTTGTTAAACAACGATTACTCCACCGAATCATGAAAATAACGCTATTTCAGTTTGTCTTAGCACTTGTATTTTCAAGTGTTACAATGGCGAACAGTGTAAATGGACAAAGAAAACTAGATACAAAAGTTACGATTACGGTTTCAGATTTAACGTTAGATAATGCTTTATCAAAATTGCAAAAATCTGCACATGTTAAGTTTTCGTACAATTCAAGATTGCCACAATTGAACCAAAAGGTTACAATAGAGGCAAATGAAGAAGCTTTGTCTAGTATACTTAATCGAATTTTAAAACCCTTTAATATTACTTTTTCAGAAGTAAGCAACCAGATTATTTTACAGAAAGATTCTTCATTAGAGCCTTTTTCGCATTTAAACGCAAACAATTCATTATTTGATGCGCTAATGGCTGGGCCTATCATTAAGGGAAAAGTGACAGATCCTTCTGGTGTGCCTCTTCCTGGTGCAACCGTTATGGCCAAAGGAACAAAGATTGCTGTTTTGACAGATTTTGATGGTAATTTTTCTATCGAAATGCCGGCGAATAGTACAGCTTTAGTTATTTCTTATGTTGGAATGGAAACCAAAGAAATTGGTATCGAAAATACTTCGCCAACCATTATTTTGAACGAATCAGGTCAAAATTTGAAGGAAGTTGTAGTTACGACAGGTTACGAAAAAACGTCAAAGAGAACTTTTACAGGAGCAATCAGTAAAATTTCTGGTGCTGAGTTAAAAGTTGATGGGGTAGTAGACGTGAGCAGAATGATTGAAGGAAAAGCTGCAGGTGTAACGGTGCAAAATATTACAGGTACATTTGGTACAGCGCCAAAAATTACAGTGCGTGGATCTTCTTCCATTTTTGGAGACACAAAACCTTTATGGGTAATTGATGGTGTTGTTCAGGAAGATATTATCAATTTAACATTTGCAGATTTAGCTTCTGGTAACTCAGAGACTTTATTAAGTTCTTCTATTGCAGGTTTAAACGCAAATGATATTCAAAACATTGAAATCTTAAAAGATGCTTCGGCAACTTCTATTTACGGTTCAAGATCTTTAAACGGAGTTGTTGTAATTACTACAAAACAAGGTCGCAGAGATGCACCTTTAAAAGTGAGTTACTCATTAGAACAAACAGCAAGAGCGGTTCCTAATTATAGCCAATACGATATATTGAACTCTCAGGAGTCAATGAGTATTTTTAAAGAAATGGAATCAAAGGGATATTTGGATTTACCTTCGACTGTAAACGGCAGATATGGTGGTTCTTACAATATTTTAGGAAGAGCTATAAACACATATGTACCAGAAACAGATAGTTATTTGGTTAATAATGATCCTGTTAGCCGTAATAACTTTTTAAGAAAATATGAATTGGCAAATACAGACTGGTTTAGCACATTGTTTAGGCCATCTATTACGCAAAATCATTCTTTGAGTTTTTCTGGCGGCGGAAAAAATAACACATTTTATGCCTCTTTAGGATATTATACAGATCCGGGATGGACGATTGCAGATGATGTTAAACAAATTTCGACAAATATTAAAGGAACTTTTTTTGTAAATGACAGATTAAATGTTACGCTTTCAACAATGGCTTCTGTTCGTGATCAGGGTGCTCCGGGAAGTTACGAAAGCGAAAAAGATGTTGTTTTTGGAAAAGTTACTCGCGATTTTGATATTAATCCGTTTAATTATGTATTGAATACAAGCAGAACTTTAAGACCGTATGATGAAAACGGAAATTTAGAGTATTACAGAAATAACTGGGCTAAAATGAATATAATCAATGAATTGGAAAACAACTTCATGGAAATACAGGTGAAAGACATTCGTTTTCAATTGGATTTAGATTATAAAATTAATCCACATTTAAACTATAATTTAACGGGTTCTGCTCGTTTTGCTAACACTACACGTGAACATAAAATCATGGAAAACTCAAACGTAGTTGGTGCCTACAAAGCTGGAACTCCGGATGGCGAAGATGGTGTTAACACTTTAGTTAGAGATCAAAATATCTTTTTGTACCAGGATCCAAATGACTTAACAGCTCCAAAAGTTTCTGTTTTGCCAAATGGTGGTTTTCTAAGAAAATTCACAAATGACATGACATCTTACAACTTAAGAAATAGTGTTAGCTATAGAAATACCTTAAATGATAAACATGAATTAGAAGGTTTATTTGGAACTGAATTAAGAGTAGTTGACAGAGGTAGTGATAATTTTACAGCGGCAGGTTTACAATATGACAGAGGGTTAACTGCATTTACTGATCCCAGATTAATTGAAAAAATAATTAATGGAGGAGATTCTTATTATGGATTTAATGAAGAAAAAGAAAGGACAGTTGGTTTCTTCGGAAAGGTAGGTTATACTTACGATCGTCGTTATACAGCTTCGGTTACAGGTCGTTACGATGGCTCAAACAGGCAAGGAAACAGTGATTCATCAAGATGGCTGCCAACTTACACTTTTAGTGGAAAATGGAATGTTGCTGAAGAAAAATTCATGAAAAATATTGAATCTGTAAATACCTTGGCTTTAAGAGCTTCTTACGGACTTACTGCAACAGCTGGACCGGCAACAAATTCATTAGCAATTTATAAAAGCTACATAACAGATCGTTTTGGTCTTGATGACAGAGAATCAGGAATTAATATTAATGAATTGCAAAACAGTGATTTAACTTGGGAAAAACAATTTGAAACCAATATTGGTGTTGATCTTGGAATGTTTAATAACAGAGTACAATTTACGTCAGATATTTATAGCCGTAAAGCTTTTGATTTGGTTGATTATGTAATTACTTCAGGAATTGGAGGTCAGAGAATCAGACAAGGAAACAATGCTGATATGGAAACAAAAGGTCTTGAGATTGGTTTTACAACCAAAAATTTTGATAATCGTGATTTTAAATGGTCAACAACGCTAAATTTTTCTGTTTACTCTCAAAAAATTACAAAACTTGAAAATACGCCAACTGCATTTGATTTAGTTGATGCAAACGGAGGAAATTCAATTGGACATCCAAGAAATTCATTGTATTCCTATCAGTTTACAGGATTAAATGATCAGGGTTTACCAACTTTTATTTTACAAGACGGAGCGGACAATAATGTAACAGAAGCAAATTTTCAGGATAATTTAGATGTTACTAAATATTTGAAATATGAAGGTTCAATCGAGCCAAATAAATCCATCGGTTTAGCCAATACATTTACTTATAAAAATTGGTCTTTATACGTGTTTTTGGTAGGATCAGGAGGTAATAAAGTACGATTAAATCCTATTTACGATAGTACATATGATGATTTAACAGTGTTTACTAAAGACTTTACAAACCGCTGGATTAATCCCGGAGATGAGAATTTTACAAATGTACCCGTTATTGCAGACAGACGTTTAAACGCTAATTATGATGGAGAACGCACGTTAGCAAGAGCTTACAATACGTACAACTATTCAGATGTGCGTATTGCCGACGGAGATTTTGTCAGACTTAAAAATATTTCGTTAAGCTGGGAATTCCCTAATGATTTCAAGAAAAAACTGGGACTAAGTACATTTACTTTAAAAGGTTCTGCGGTTAACCCTTGGTTAATTTATTCAGATAAAAGATTAAATGGGCAGGATCCTGAGTTCCGTAATTCTGGAGGTGTTGCTATGCCGGTTACATCTCAATACACTTTTACTTTAAACATTTCATTATAATAATCAAAACATGAAAAAATTAAAAATAACCTTATCACTAATAATACTTTTAAGTATTACTAGTTGTGATGATTTCTTGTCAGAGAAGCCAGATAACAGAACAGAAATAGATACCCCGGATAAAATATCAGAATTATTAGTAAGCGCTTATCCTCAAATGAGCTATTTTGATATTGCAGAAACAATGTCAGATAATGTTTTTGATAGTGGTTTACCGGAAACGCTGATTAAGAATGAACAAAATTACAATTGGGAAATTCAGACAGAAACTGCTGATATTGATACTCAGGCCTATTATTGGGATGCTTGCTATAAAGCTATTGCACATGCAAACAAAGCTTTAGAAGCCATTGAATTATTAGGAAATACGCCTGATTTAAATCCGCAAAAAGGAGAAGCGCTTTTAGCAAGGGCATATTCGCATTTTATGTTAGTTTCATTTTGGTCAAAACGTTACAATCCGGCAACTGCAGGTACTGAGTTAGGAATTCCATATGTTACAAAACCCGAAACAGAATTAGTAACAAAGTATACCCGAAATACAGTAGCAGAAGTCTTTAAATTTATTGAATCAGATATCGAAGAAGGTTTAAAATATGTAACCAATGATTACAGAGAACCTAAATTTCACTTTACAAAAAATGCTGCAAAAGCTTTTGCCAGCCGTTTTTATTTAGTTAAAGGAGATTGGGACAAAGTAATTTCTTTATCTGATGATTTAGGAAACAGACCAGTAGGTAAATTGAGAAACCTTTTATCTTATGAAGGTTTAGGTGCAAACGATCAAAGATTAAGTTATGCAAGTAGTGACGCCGAAACAAATTTATTGATTGTTTCTGCAAATTCTATTGTAAGCAGATCTTATAGTTTAAACCGATTTTATCTTTCGGGTACGCGTTATCAGCAAATATTTGGTCCGGCTACAAACATTTTTGGAAAAGCTTGGTATTATAACTTTTACTCATCAAATAGCAGTATAACCGTATTTCAGCCTAAATTCTATGAATATTTTAAATACTCAAATGTTACAGCAGGAATTGGAGATCCTTATGTTGCTGAAGTTTTGTTGAGTAACGATGAGTTTTTCCTGAACAGAATTGAAGCTCATGTAATGAAGGGAGATATAACGACAGCAAATGACGAGTTGGAGTATTTTTTTGCAACTAGAACAGCAGCATATGCAGCAACAGATAAATTAACAGAAGCAAAAGTGGTGGCAAAATATCCTGTAATTACAGATGAATATACACCGTTTTATGCCATGACGGCAGTACAAACATCTTATGTTAAGGCAATTGCAGAAACAAGACGAAGAGATTTTGTACACGAAGGAATGAGATGGTTTGATATAAAGCGATTTAACATTGTTGTAAATCACGAAACAGCAAACAAACCAGTAAATACTTTAGCAAAAGATGATAACCGACGAGCATTGCAAATTCCGCTTCATGCTTCAAATACCGGTGTTGAGTTAAATCCTAGATAATCTTAAAAGTAAATTCTTATGAAAATAAAATATAAAAATATAGCAATATTACTTCTCATATCATTACTCTCATTTTCATGTGCAAACGATGATAGGCCGGGAGATAGTCAGTTGGATTATAATGAGCCTGTTAAAACAGCTTTGGATACCTGGATCGCAACAACGTATTTGAACCCTTATAATATTAATGTACAATACAAATGGAATCAAAATACTGTAGACAATAGTCGATTTTTGTTTCCTCCTACAGTAGATAAGGTTCAGCCCGCACTTGAAATTGTTGAAACAATTTGGCTTAAAAGTTACGCCACAGTTGGTGGTGCCGATTTTGTAAAAAAAATTGCTCCCAGAGAAATTGTTTTGGTAGGGGGTGTTAATTTAAATAGTGTAGGAACAAGAACACTTGGTATAGCAGAAGGAGGACAACGTGTTACATTATTTGAAACAGATTATATAGATCAGTCAGATCGTGAAAATGTTTCAGAATTTATACACACCATCCAACATGAGTATATCCATATTTTGAATCAGCACAAACCTTTTGACGAAAAATCATGGTCGGCTATAACTCCGGGAGGATATGTTGCAGATTGGTATAATTATTCAATTCCGGCATCAAACGAAATAGGATTTATTACCAGTTATGCAAGATCAAATATTAATGAAGATTTTGCAGAAACCGCATCGATGATATTAATTTATTCTAAAGCAGAATATGAAGCATTTCTGGATGGTATTGAAGACCCAACAGCTTATGCAGCATTAAAAGCAAAGGAAGCACTTGTGGTAAAATATTTTAAAGAAGCTTTTGATATGGATTTTTACGCATTAAGAGATGCGGCAGAAATAAATACAAGTTCTGTAATAACTAATTAAACCAAGTATTATGAAAATTAAAAACATATATAAGTTCTTATTTGCAGCTATTTTAGCGTTGCAATTAAGTGCCTGCGACAATAATACCGAGGCAGAACCAAAATTTGATCAAACGCCAACGGAACGATTAAATGCAAGAAAAACAGAATTGAGCGAAGCGTTACTTTCTTCTCCTGAAGGCTGGAAAGCAGTTTATTTTACTGATAATACCATTTTAGGAGGATATACACACTTATTTAAATTTTTTGCTGACGGATCTGTAGAAATGGCTTCAGATTTTGATACTACAACATCCAGATTTAAAAGCGAATACCAAATACAGCTGGGAACTACAGTAAGCGTTGTTTTTACAACAAAAAACAGAATCCATTTGTTGTCAGATTCAAATGATTACCCAATCGATGCTTTAGAAAGTGAAGGATATAGAGGTGATTTTCAATTTTTGTACTACGGACAAGAGAATGGTGAAATTATTTTTAGAACTAACAGAAACAATCAGGAATTACGTTTTGTAAAAGCAACAAAAGAAGATTGGGATAACTTGTCACAAAATTTTGACATGATTCCTAATATTATTGGTGATCCGTCTTTAGGGCTTTACAGAGGATTGGAAACCAATGACGGAACAACAAAGAAGACATACGATTTTAATCCGTTTTCGACCATTACACGTTACACCACAATTGCAGATGCAGCAGGTGTTTATGACATGGGTATTGGATACGCGCCTAATGGTATTGTAGTTAGTCCGGCAATAGTAGTTGGGAACCAGAAGTTAAGCAATTTTATTTTTAATGAAGCTGATGGAAGTTTTACGGCTAAAGGAACTGGTAATGTGAGTGCAACGATAAAGTATTCTGATGTTCCATTTTTAATCACCACTGATTATAAAATCATGTTGCAAAAACCAACAACAGCATTTGGTTATATTGCCGCAAACTTGGCGGCTGCCCCTTCAAATTCATTATTATACAGAACATTATTAAATGAGATCAATGCTTCTTTGCCTTCTACTCAAAAAGTAAATAGAGTGCAGTTTACTTTTAATGATGCTGCAGGAGACAGTTATATTGCTTATACATTTACTGGAGGTAAAACGACAATTTATCATAACATAACAGTAGCAGAGGATGCTGTAAATAAAACATTAAAGCTCGTTTCCGGAACTTGGGAAAATAATGTGGGAGTAGCAATTCCTGAACCAGCCTTATTGAAAAATCTAGATGCAGAATTAACAAATCCAAAAGGATTATATGTGAGAAAAGAATCTTTCACATTTAATGCCTCTAATACCATTTACACATTTGCAAATTCTAATAACAACGGCTTTAGAATGACTACATACGCTTTTCAATAAATATAGTTTTAGTTTTTATTTTATTTTGAAGGAAGCAGCTCAATTTTTGGGCTGCTTTTTTTACTAAAAAATTAGCTGCTTTTAAAAATGAAAAAATACATAATACCAATAAATCCCGTTGTGTTTATATGGGGATTAGTCCTGATAACAATATCAGAAGTTTGCAGAGATTATACTAGATACTTTCTTTATATCTCCATACTTGTAATTATTCCCATAGCAATTATTAATCTTATAAAACAAAGAAAAGAAGATAAATGTAATGGTACAAAGAATTTCAATCTTCTGTTTATAGAATGTTGATTATGGCAATAATGCTAGTAGTTTTATTTTTTATAACGAAGCAATATTATGTTTAAGAACTTAGTTTATTTTGAAGAAGTGCAGTTCTAACAGTTGCACTTTCTGATTTTATTAGCTTTAGCACAATTTATTTCATGGCAAATATTCGTTGTTAAATATTTTTCAAATATAAAAATGCGATATTTCTCTAAGTAGAGACCTTTTATTGCTATTAAACCTTGGAACTGTGAACCTTTTTCAATTTGTTATTTTTTTAAAAAGGGAATTATCATATATTTGACGTATCATTCAAAACCCCTGAATAATCAAGATTTTTCTGTAATTGAATTTACAGAAATAACTAAAATAAATATTAATATTAATTTTGAATATGAAATTACTAGAAGGAAAAGTTGCCATCATTACAGGCGCTAGTCGTGGAATTGGGAAAGGAATTGCCGAAGTTTTTGCTAAACATGGTGCAAATGTTGCATTTACATACAGTTCATCTGTAGAGTCTGCTCAGGCTTTAGAAGCTGAATTGAACAGTTTAGGAGTAAAAGCAAAAGGTTACCAGTCAAATGCTGCTGATTTTAATGAAGCGCAAACTTTTGTTGAGGCTGTTTTGGCAGATTTTGGAACAGTTGATATTTTAATTAACAACGCCGGAATCACAAAAGATAATTTATTGATGCGTATGTCCGAAGCTGATTTTGATCAGGTTATAGACGTAAACTTAAAGTCAGTATTTAATATGACTAAAGCAATTCAAAAAACGTTTTTGAAAAAGCGCGCAGGTTCTATTATTAATATTAGTTCAGTTGTTGGAGTGTCAGGAAATGCAGGACAAACTAATTACGCAGCCTCAAAAGCCGGTGCAATTGGATTTACAAAATCAGTAGCTTTAGAGTTAGGTTCCCGTAATATTCGCTGCAACGCAATCGCTCCGGGATTTATTGAAACCGAAATGACTGCAAAATTACCTGAAGATGTAGTAAAAGGATGGAGAGACGGAATTCCGTTGAAACGCGGCGGAACTACAGAAGATGTTGCAAATGCATGTCTTTTCTTGGCTTCAGATTTAAGTGCTTATGTTACAGGACAAGTGCTTAATGTTTGTGGAGGAATGCTTACTTAGAAAGTATTCAGTGTTCAGTTTTTTACTATTCAGTTTACTGATTTAAAATCTGATAACTAAAAAAACTGAGACTTAAAACTGAAAATTGAACACTACATAAATATGACTACAAATACGATTATGTTATTATTGCTTTCTTTAGTAATTGCTGGTGGTTTGTCGTATTTTCAATATTTTTTTAAAGCCAAAAACAAGTCCAATGTGATTTGGTTTTTGGCTTTTTTACGTTTTTTAGCTATTTTCGGATTATTGCTTTTATTGATTAATCCAATAATGACCAAGAATACCCTGGAAATTACCAAAACACCTTTGGCAATTGCAGTTGATAATTCGAGTTCGATTGTTGCTTTAAAATCAGATAAAAAAGCAAACGAACTATATCAGGCTTTAATTTCGAATCCCGCTTTAAAAGAAAAATTCGAAATCCAATCCTATCAATTTGATGCCGATTTTAAATCTTCAGACAAATTTGATTTTAAAGGAAAACAAACCAATTTAGATCAGGTTGCCACGAATTTAAAAAGCATCAACAAAAATCTGATTTTCCCAACGGTTATCATTACTGACGGAAATCAAACTACAGGAAACGATTATGTATATCGTTTTGATCCTGTTAATAAAGTCTATCCTTTAATTGTGGGAGATACAACCACCTTTTTAGATTTAAAAATCAATCAGTTAAACGTAAATAAATACGCTTTTCATAAAAATAAATTTCCAGTAGAAGTATTTTTGCAATACACCGGGGACAAAAACATCAATGCCGATTTTACGATTTCACAAGGAAATTCAGTTGTAGTAAAAGAAAAAGTTTCTTTTTCACCATCAAAAAAAACGGCAACATTAAATTTGCTTTTACCTGCAGACAAAGTAGGATTGCAAATATTTAAAGCAACTATTTCTGCCAATACAAAAGAGAAAAACAGTTACAACAATGTCAAGAATTTTGCTGTAGAAATTATCGATCAAAAATCTACAATTGCAATAGTTTCAGCGATAAACCATCCGGATATTGCGGCTTTAAAACGGTCTATAGAAGTTAATGCACAGCGTAAAGTGATTTTGGTCAAACCAAATGATATTAATCAGTTACAGAGTGTTTCTGTTTTAGTTTTATATCAGCCAACAACCGCTTTCAAAGCCATTTTTGAAAACAATAAATTGGCAGGAACAAATGCATTCATCATTACTGGAAATAATACCGATTTTAATTTTTTAAGCCAACAACAGAATAATTTAGCTTTTAATATGAGCAATCAAAGAGAAGATTATTTAAACGAATTTCAATCGCAATTTAATTTGTTTGCGATAGACAATATCGGATTTGAAAATTTTCCGCCGCTTCAAAATCCATTTGGAACCATAACTACAAAGGGAAATGTTTCCGTCTTACTTTCGTCTAAAATCAGAAACGTTGCTACAAATGCTCCTTTGTTGGCTTTCGCCGAAAATCAAGGAAAGCGTACGGCATTTCTTTTGGGAGAAAACAGCTGGAAATGGCGTTTGCAAAGTCATAT
>Ga0247806_10000481_pt1 | contig 25011 bp, 26 predicted proteins | sample UWRJL059202B1_FD_179935 | JGI IMG/M metagenome (GOLD analysis project Ga0247806, IMG submission 179935) | Plant litter microbial communities from Arlington Agricultural Research Station in Wisconsin, United States - UWRJ-L059-202B-1 | ecosystem: Environmental > Terrestrial > Plant litter >... | reverse complement strand
GCGTCCTGCGTCGTGGCCCCGTCCCGAATCGCTCTCCAGAACACCCGACGCACGGCACGGGAAACAGGAATACGCATCATCACTCCAAGAAATCAGAGTGTTGCGCTGACCTCTTGAACCCAAGGCAATTTGCATCCTAGGAAACTCACTATCTCCGCACAAACGGCCGGGACGACGGCCTCAATCAGCCGCGGCGGCCGGCGAACAGCGCGTGCAGCAGCGGGAGAACCGAGACGATCATCAGCACCGTGCCAAGCACAGCGTCATCGGCGCGCAGCACCGCACCGGCAATGAGCAGGGCACCGAACAGCACCGCCGAGACCACCCGGGACACGGAGCGCTCCAGCCGGGCGACCCGCCGCTCGACCCCGGGACTGGTGACGGCCACGGTGCCGTCCTCGAACCGGGTGACAAGACCGTCCAGCCGCTTGGGCAGGCCCCAGGCGATTCCGGCGTTCTCGAGAGCCTGTTTTCCCACGTCCTGCGCCACGTTGCCGCGCTCGTCGCGCAACAGTTGTGACGCGTAGGGTTCCACCGAATCCCAGAGGTTGAACGCGGGGTCCAGCGCACTGCACACCCCGGAGGTGAGCGACATCGCGCGCACGATGAGCAGGAAGTTCTCCGGCAGCTGGAACGGCAGCGATCGCACGACGTCACCGAACTGCTCAGCGAAGTCGCGGAACTCCCGCGGGTCCACCTCGCGCAGCTCGGCGAAGCCCATGCCGCCGAAGCGCGCGAAGAGCTGCGTCATCGCCCGCTCCAGCTCGGTCGTGTCGGCCGACGGCAGCAGCACACCCACATCGCGGGATGCTTCCACGAGCCCCCGGCCGTCCCGTGACGCGGCGGCGATCAGCATCTTCCGCAAACCGCTGCGGGTGCTGGCGGGCACCTCCCCCATCATTCCGAAGTCGATGAAGGTGAGCTTCCAGCCTCGTCCGCTCGGGTCGTCGCCGACCGGGGTGACGAAGATGTTGCCCGGGTGCGGGTCGGCGTGGAAGAACCCGTTGGTGAAGAGCTGGTCGAACATCACCGCGGCGAAGACCGGGGCCACCTGCGCCGGATCGATGCCGGCGGCGGCGAGGGCATCCGTGTCGGTGATCTTGATCGCCGTCACGTCCTCGAGGGTGAGCACCCGGGTGGTGGTGCGCTCCCACACGATGCCGGGCACACTCACCCGGTCGTCGCCGTCGAACTCCTCCGCGAAACGCACCGAACTCGCGGCCTCGTGCAGGTAGTCGATCTCCTCGAGGCTGGTCAGCGCGAACTCCTCCACCAGCGCGGGCGCATCCACCCGGTCGGAGACCAGCCGCACATGGCTGAGCCAGCCGCCCACCTTGCGCAGCGCGGCCAGGTCGACCGCCACGATCGCGTCGATGCCGGGCCGTTGCACCTTGATCACCACGGCGCTCAGTCCGGTGTCGGCGGCGTCGAGCGGGGCGAGCCAAGCCCGATGGGCCTGACCGAGGGATGCGGCCGCCACCGGTGTCTCGTCGACCGACGTGAACGCCTGCTCCAGCGGCATCCCCAGCTCGAACTCGGCGAGGGCCCGGATGGCCGCGAACGGCACCGGCGGCACTTCGTCCTGCAGCCCCTCCAGTTCGGAGGTGATCTCGGGTGGCAGCACGTCGAGCCGGGACGACATGAACTGGCCGACCTTGATCATCAGCCCGCCGAGGTCCACCGCGAGCACGTGGAAGCGCTGGGCAAAACGTCGCATCCGCCGGGCCCGGGTGCGCTCGGCGAGCTTCGTCAGACCGATCCGCGGCAGCAGCAGTTCGAAGAACCACGTCACGGCCAGATTCCAGCCGGCGAACCGCAGGATGCGGCGATAGCGCGCACGGGTGCCGCGCACGCCGGGCGTCACGCCCCGTGACCTCCGACGGATCGACGCCACCCTGTCAGTCCTGGGCGAGGATCGAGTAGATCCGACGACGAGCCTCGTCGATCGCCGCGACGGCCTGCTGAATCTGTTCCGGCGAACCGCTGCGGCCCACCTGAGCGGCGGCCTGCGCGAGCTCGATGCCGGCCTTGGGCAGGGCCGTGAACCCGGGGTCCTCCGACGATGCCGCGGGATCCCAGGGCGCCGACGGGCCGGCTCCGGCGACCTCGGCACGACCGGCCTCGGTGAGGGAGTAGGTCTTACGGCCGTTGGACTCCTCGGCGCTGATCAGACCTTCGTCGGCCAAGAGCTGCAGGGTCGGGTAGACCGAGCCGGCGCTGGGCTTCCAGGTGCCGCCGCTGCGCTCCTCGATCTCGTGGATGATCTGGTAGCCGTGCATCGGCTGTTCGGCGAGCAACGCGAGCACCGCCGCACGCACGTCGCCCCGGCCCATCCGGGTGCCCACGCGCTTTTCGAACCTGGAGCGCAACTGCTCCATGGCCTGCCACATGCCGTCGGCGGGACTGCCGGCGCCGAACCCGCCGGTCGGGAATGAAGTGCCCATGATGATCTCCTCGTTGATCTCGGTGTGAATCTCGAATGTCAATCTCAGTGAAGCCCTAACGATACTCAACGATATAGTGAGCCGACTGTGAACGATAGGCACCCGGCCCACTGTTCCCCGTCCGGACAATTGCGCCCGGCGCGCCGGGCGCAGAAGTCCGCAGCGGCAACAGTTGCCCGGCACCGGGCCATCCGGCGCCCTCGCATCGTAGGCTGAATCGCAGACGCGAGACAGGAGTTCACCATGGCTGGAACGACGATGGCGGGTACGACGGTGACCGGAACAACGGTGGCCGAGGTGATGGCCGAGCTGGCCGCGCTCGAGAACCCGAAGGTCCGCGCGGTGAACGTCGCTCACGGCGACGACCACGGCGTGAACCTCACCCAGCTGCGCGCTGTCGCCAAACGGTTGAAGACCCAGCAGGAGCTGTCGCGCGAGCTGTGGCACACCGGCGACACCGCGGCCCGCCTGTTGGCGCTGCTGATCTGCCGGGCGAAGGCGTTCGACAGGGCCGAGCTGGATGCCATGCTGCGCGACGCCGGCACTCCCAAGGTGCAGGACTGGCTGGTCAACTACGTGGTGAAGAAGAACCCGCACGTCGAGAGCCTGCGTCTGCTGTGGTTCGCCGACGCCGACCCGGTGGTCGCCAGCGCCGGCTGGGCGCTGACGACCGACCGGGTGGCGAAACAGCCGGACGGCCTCGACCTGCCGGGTCTGCTGGACACCATCGAGGCCGAGATGGCGGATGCGCCAGAGCGTTTGCAGTGGGCGATGAACCACTGCCTGGCCCAGATCGGTATCGAGCACCCGGAGCAGCGGGCCCGGGCCATCGCCATCGGTGAGCGACTGGAAGTGCTGAAGGACTACCCCACTCCCCCGGGCTGCACGTCACCGTTTGCGCCCATCTGGATCACCGAGATGGTGAGCCGCCAGCGGTAGCCGGGCGACGACGGTGAACGCGGATTGCCGGACCGGTCACACCAGCGCACCCTGTCTGGTCATAGCTGAGTGACGGCAGCGGAACACCCGCCGCCGCGCAGACGGAAGGTTTCGCTCATGTCCAAGATCGTCGTCATCGGAGGCACCGGCCTCATCGGATCCAAGGTCGTCGCCAAGCTCACCGAGCACGGCCACGAAGCCATCCCGGCCTCGCCGAACTCCGGCGTGAACACCCTCACCGGTGCGGGCCTGGCCGAGGTGCTCACCGGCGCCGACACTGTCCTCGATGTCTCCAATTCGCCGTCGTTCGCGGACGACGACGTGATGAACTTCTTCACCACCGCCACCACGAACATCATCAACGCCGCCACGGAGGCCGGCGTCAGCCACTATGTGGCGCTGTCCGTCGTGGGCGCCGAGCTGATGACCGACAGCGGCTACCAGCGCGCCAAGGTCGCGCAGGAGCAGCTCATCAAGACCAGCGGCATCCCGTACTCGATCGTGCACGCCACCCAGTTCTTCGAGTTCGTGAAGAGCATCGCCGCCACCGCCACGGTCGGCAACGAGGTGCGGCTGTCGCACGCGCTGATCCAGCCGATGGCGGCGGAGGACGTGGCGACCGCGGTCGCCCGCACCACGGCCGGTGCACCGTTGAACGGCACCATCGAGGTGGCCGGCCCCGATGAACTCGGCCTCGACGACCTCATCCGCACCGGCCTCGCCAACGCCGGCGACCCGCGCACGGTGGTGACCGACCCCGAGGCCACCTACTTCGGTCAGAAGCTGGGCGAGCGGATGCTGCTGCCCGGCAGCGACGCCATCCTCTTCGGCACCCGGTTCGAGGAGTGGCTGCAGACGGCCGCTCCGGCGCCGGCGAAGTAACACCGGCCTACCCGAGCTCGGCCACGCCGCGGCAACTGCGGAATCGCCCCCTGCCCGTTTCGGTTCAGGGGGCGTTCCAGTGCCGGAGCTTGTCCGGGTTGAGGACGATCCAGACATCCCGGATCGATCCGGCCCGCACGCTCACACTCAGAACGCCCACCACGCGGGCCCCGTGCCGGAGGACCAGCCCGGCCTGGCCGTTGACCGAGTGCTCGGTCACGGTGACGGCCGGGTTGTCGGTGATCACCCGGATGAGCAGCCGGGCGGCCGGTGCGCCGCCCCGCACCGGCGAGGGCTCCGCGCTCACCTTGCCGCCGCCGTCGATGGTCACCGTGACGTCGGGGTGCAGGGTCGCCCGCACCCGGTCGGTGTCCTCGGCCATGCAGCCGGCGAGCAGGGCGAGCAGCAGCTCGCGATGACGTTCGCCGGGCAGCTCCTGCTCCCGGCGGTGCTGGATCTGCCGGCGCGCTGCGCGGGCCAGTTCCCGGGTGTCGGCCGGGGACCGTCCGACGACGTCGGCGATTCCCCCGAAGGGCACGCCGAACACGTCGTGCAGGATGAAGGCGACCCGGGCCTCCGGCGTGAGCGATTCCAGCACGACGAGCAACAGCATGTTCAGGGATTCATCGAGCGAGACCCGGTCGACGGGATCGGTGCCGGTCGGCCGCCGGCCGGCCCGCACGTGGGGTCGGGGTTCCGGCAGCCACTCGCCGACGTAGTCGTCGCGGTCGCGATGGGCGCGGCGCAAATACTCGACGCAGGTGCGCGCCAGAATCTCCGTCAACGAGTCCCGCAGCGACTCACTCGCCGCCCGTTCGGCCGCCGGCATCTCACGCCACAGCGCGAACGTGCGCTCGACGGCCCGGTCGGCGTCCTCGGTGGAGCCGAGTATCCGCACGGCGATGTCATGGAGTCGCGGGCGTTCGGCGGCCAGCTCGTCGGGGCCCGCGTCGGGTGTCAAGCCGCCCCGGATGACACGCGCCCGAGTTTGTCGGGATTCATCATCCACATCAGCTGTTGGATGCCGTCGTCGCCGACCGTCATCGTGAGCGCCGTCGTCACCGTGCCGTTCTCGGTCAGGGTCACCGCATGCTGACCGTTCAGCTCGACCCAGTCGATGGTCTTACCGGCCCAGAAGTGGCCGGAGAACGCGGCGACGAACTTCGCCACCCGGCTGCGGCCGTTCACCGGGATGCGGGCGGCCAGTTTCGCGCCGTTGCCATCGGAGTAACTGACCACGTCGGACGCGAACAGTTCCTCGAGCGCGGTGACGTCACCGCTCTGAGCGGCCTGCAGAAACGCGGCCAGCAGGCGGCGTTGCTCGGTGGAGACCACGGGCGCCCGACGCTCGGTCGCGAGCTTCTTCCGCGCGCGACTGACGAGCTGCCGGGTGGCAGGTTCCTTGAGCTGCACGATCTGGGCGATCTGCTCATAGGGATAGTCGAACGCCTCACGGAGAATATAGGCGGCGCGTTCGGTGGGGGTCAGTTTCTCCAGCAGGAGCAGCATCGCAAAGCCGAGGGCTTCGCCGCGCTCGGCCCCGAGGGCCGGGTCGTCGATGGTGTTGACCGGTTCGGGCAGCCAGGGGCCGATGTACGTCTCGCGCCGGGAATGCGCGGACTGCAACACGTTGATGGACAGCCGGGTCGCCGCCGTGGCGAGGAACGCCGCCGGATCGCGCACCGTGCTGCGGTCGTAGGTCTGCCATCGCACCCAGACGTCCTGCACGATGTCCTCGGCCTCCGAGGCCGTGCCCAGCATCCGGTAGGCAATGCCGAACAGGCGCCGCCGCACGGCGGAGAACACGGCGACAGCGTCGTCCAGTTCGTCACTCATCGATGTCGACCACACGAAATCCTCCTGAGCAGTTCGGGCATGAAGCGGATGCTGTATGAACTATGACCGCAGAGTGCGCCGATGTGTGACACGTTGTCACAAACTCGCACCGGATCCGGTCCTAGCTGATCAGACGCCGCTCCCCCAGCCGCGCCGGAGAGGAACACCATGAGAATCGTCGTCATCGGAGGCACCGGACTGATCGGCACCAAGGTCGTGGACCGCCTCGCCCGCGCCGGACACGATGTGGTCGTCGCCTCACGCGCCACCGGGGTCAATTCGTACACCACCGAGGGATTGGCGGAGGCCCTTGACGGCGCCGAGACCGTCGTTGACCTGTCGAACTCGTCGTACACCGACCAGGCCGGCGCGCTGGACTTCTTCTATGCCTCCACCCTCAACCTGCTCACCTTCGGGCACGCCGCCGGGGTGCGTCACCACGTGGCGCTGTCGGTGGTCGGTACCGATCGTCTGGCCCAGACCGAGCGCGGCTACTTCTTCGCCAAAGACGCCCAGGAAACCCTGATCCGACGCTCCGCACTGCCCTACTCGCTGGTGCACGCCACCCAGTTCTTCGAGTTCGTGCGCAGCATCGGCGAGGCCGCGTCCCTGGGCAACCTCATCCACCTTGCCCGCGCCTCGGTGCAACCGATCGCGGGCGACGACGTGGCCGCCGCCGTCACGCAGACCGTGCTGGCCGAGCCGACCCTGACCACCACGGAGTTCGCGGGGCCCGAGGTCTTCGCCATGACCGACCTCGTCCAGCTCGAGCTCCACGCGCGCCGGGACCCACGCCAGGTCGTCGCCGATCCTCTCGCCCGCTACTTCGGTAACTCCCTCACGGCCGACGAGCTTCTGCCGCGTGCGGGAGCGGTGCGTTTCAGCACCCGATTCGAGGATTGGCTGCAGCTGCAGTCCGATGCACACTGATCAACCCCAGCGTCCTCCTCCAACGAAAGGTTCACTCTATGGATAACATCGCGATTTACGGACTCGGGCGCATCGGGCGTCAACTGCTGCGGAGTGCCGTCCGCAACGATCTCTTCTTCCCCACCGTGGTGTGCGACATCGCACCCGCCGACACCCTGGCGGCGTTGCTGGAGGTGGATACCAACTACGGCCGCTGGCCCGGCGTCACCTCCGACAACCACTCCATCTCCATCGACGGCCGGAGCATCCACTACGTCAACTCCCGCGACTCGCTCCCGAATTGGAAACAGCTCGGCGTCGACCTCGTCATCGACTGCACCGGTCGAGGCGTCACCCGGGATGCGGCGACGCGGCATCTCGAGAACGGCGCCACGCGGGTTCTGGTGAGCGGACCGAGCAAGACAGCGAGTGATTGTGACGCCGTTCTGTTGCCGGGGATCAACCTCGACGACTACGACGCCGAGAACCACAAGATCATCAGCATGGCCAGTTGCACGACCAACGCTCTCGCGGCCGTGGTGAAGGTGCTGCTGGAGAGCACGGGCATCAACCACGGGGTGTTCTCCACCGTGCACGCGTACACGAACACGCAGTCGCTCACCGATCAGCCGATGAACAGCCGGCGCGATTCCTGGGCCGGCGCGGAGAACATCATCCCGTCCTCCTCCGGCGCCGCCAAGGCGCTCGGCTTCATCTGGCCGGACCTGTCGATCACCGGGAAGGCGTACCGGGTGCCGGTGCGCACCGGGAGCATCGTGGAGCTGAACGTGGTTCCGGAACGGGAGATCTCCACCGAGGACCTCCGGGATCTGTTCCGTTCGGCCGCGGCGACCGGCCCGCTGGCGGGCATCCTCGACGTCTTCGAGGACGAGTGGACGTCGGCGCGCATCGTCGGCGACCCGCACTCGTCGATCATCGACCTGCCGCTGACGCAGTCGTTCAAGGGCATGGTCTCCGTCGCAGCCTGGTACGACAACGAGGCCGGTTTTTCGATGCGTCTGGCCGAGACGGCGGTGCGGCTGGCATCCTGACCCGACGCTGATCCGAGTCGACGGTCTGGAACTCGATGGCGATCACCTGGCTGACGGCGATCAGGCTGTCCGGGTTGGTCGCGTAAATCGGGCGCCCGGCCTTGAGGACGGGTGTGGAGACCGCCTACAGCTTCGACCGAGCAGGCACCGGCTCTGTGACAGACGGAGCGGACTCGACCCCCACGGCCGTCTTGTCACAAAGTCGCCTAGCGTCCGGTCTGTGCTCATGACAGGCTCGCTCGAACGAAGCGACCGGCCCGGGGCACTCGGCCTCGGGCGACCACAGTCTGTTCCGATCAGGAGGAGGACCGTTATGAGCACCGACGAAAGTTCCCAGAGATATGAGTTTCCCGACGCAGCCGGGTATCCCGATGGCACTGGCTTTCTCGACGAAGGCACCGCCGCGCTCGTCGACGAGGTGGTAGCCGGCGCGGTGCGGGATGTCGACCAGCCGTCGGCGGATGCCGACGCCGAGATCGACGTGCGACGCGACGCGCACGCCTACGTCGCAATACGGGACGGGCGGGAACTGGCCACCCTGAGATTCGACGAGGCCGACGGCCGGGTCGTTGTTCTCACAACGACGGTGGTGCCGGAGTTCCGCGGGCGGGGCATCGCCGCGGCGCTGATCGCGGACGCGTTGGACGACATCCGGGATCGCAACCTGCGCGTCACCGTGTACTGCCCGGTGGTGGCGGCCTTCATGAGCGGCAACCAGCAGTACTCAGATCTGATCGACCGGGAGAACCCCGGCCTCTGAGGCACTGCGATGAGGAGCCGCCGGGCTACGGACCCGGCGGCGGCGGCGACAGTGCTATCCGCGTGAGCCGGACGGCACCCCTTTTGCACTTTCGGCGGGGCGGGACACGGTCTCTTCGCGGTAGTCGAAGTAGACCTTCGTGGGCAGCGGCGTGTGAAAATCGTCCCGGGTCATCCCGTGCAGCTCCTGGGTCTTCTCGAAGAACCAGATGTCGTACGGGTCGTCGGACTGCAGCATGATCTTCAAGGCGCGGGACACATCGTCCGCCTCGAGAAAAACGCTGGTGAAACTGCCTTGTGGGGTTTCAACTAGCGCGGCGACCTCCCTGGTGATGCCGGCCCGCCGACGAGACCGCGCGTGCTCGTCTTTGCGCGCCTCCGATTCCTCGGTGAACGCCTTCCAGGCATCCACCTTGTCGGGCAGAATCGGCACGAACCAACTGGCGCTTTCCATGACACTTCCTCCTTCCGGATCATTTTTCGCAAACGATGGTAGCGCCGCTGTGTGGAGATCAACACCCTGGCCGAGCCCGTTGACGGCTGATACGGATGCGCTGGAGCGCGGCAGCCACGATTCGAAGCAGGGTCGCCACGTTTCCTGGCAGCAGCTACGTCGTGCACTCCACGGTTCCGGTGGCCGTTGCCGCCGTATCAACGCTGTCGCCGACGTCGCTGACCCGGTTGGTGAAGCTGACCGGCGCGACGAGACCCGTGTGGTCGCTGAGGGTGAGGCTCGTGTCGTCGCTGTCGAACGGGTCGGTGCTGATGAACCAGAGCCCGTCGCCGAGTCCGATGGAGATCGTGTGGGCGTTGAGTTCGGCGTTGCCGGAGGCGTTCAGCAGACCCCAGTCGTCGTCGCCGTTCTCGCCATCGGCGCCGTAGAGCAGAGTACCGGCCAGGTCGGAGCAGTCGATCTGCGGCAGATCGACTGCGACGTCAATCGTCTCCCCCGCATCCACATAGGTCACGGTCAGACTCTGGTCGACCTCCGCGGACGCTCCGGCGCAGCCGGCCAGCAGCAGTGCGGCGGCGGTGGATACCGAGGCCAGGCCGATGAATGTGGTGGGCGTGCGTCGAACGACAGTCAAGAAAATCCCCCTGGATAAGCAGTGAATCCGGCATCGCACAGCCTAGCTCGGCGTCTGACCGCACACCGGCCGGCGCCCGTTAGGGTGAAGACATGCGGTGGGGACGAAGCTACTTCGCTGTGCAGGCGATCGCCGGCGCAGCCTGGTGGATCGGCGTGTTCACGTCTCCCTTCGTGCGGGAGACAACGCTCGGCAGCCTGGATCCGGTGATCGTCGCCGCCCTCGACATTCCGTTGTTCGTGGGCGCCTCCGCGGTCGCGGCGTTCGGAGTGCGGCCGGCGGCCGTGGTGGCCACCGCGTGGACCGGCATCGTCGTCCTCGCGCTGGCGGGGTACGCCACCGTCACGACCGAGGCGGGCTGGGGAGTCCTCGCCATGGTGGGCGCCACCGTGGGGTCCGTTGTCGCCCTCTGCCTGCTCACGCTGGGGCGCATTCCCACCGAGTGGGCGATCCGCGGTCCGTTCGCCTTCCGCCCCGCCCCCAGCACCTCCCCCACGTCACGACACGTCGTGTCGACGTTCACGCAGATCGCCGTGTTCTGGGGTTTCTTCCTGGTCGTGCTGCCCCTCAGCGCCTCAGCGCTGGAGCAGCGCTGGGCGGTGGCGGTGCCATTCCCGGCGTGTGTCGCCCCGGTCGGCGTTGCGGTGCTCGCGGCGGCCAGCGCTCTGGGCATCTGGTCGGCGATCACCATGTCCACGCTGGGCAGCGGCACCCCGTTGCCGTCGGCGATGGCCAACCAGCTGGTTGTCGCCGGGCCCTACCTCTGGGTGCGCAACCCGATGGCGGTCGCCGGCATCGTGCAGGGCGCAGCGGTCGGCCTCATCCTCTCGTCCTGGATCGTGGTCGTCTACGCGATCGCGGGCTCCCTGGTCTGGAACTACGTCATCCGGCCGCACGAGGAGGCCGACCTCGAGCTCCGGTTCGGCGACGAGTTCCGCCGCTACCGCGCCAGGGTGCGGTGCTGGGTCCCCCGTGTACCGGAACGCGCGCCGCTCGTCCGTCAGGGTTCGTAGCCGATGAGCCAGAGAAGACCGTAACGGTCACGCACCTGCCCATCGGATGCGCCCCACGGTTTCGGCGCGAGAGGGTCCACGATCGACCCTCCCACGGCGAGCCGGTCGAACCACTCGTGCAAAACCACCGGTTCGGCGGCCCCCAACAGGGCGAGCCGCACACCGTCGAGGCGGTAACTCGTCTCCCCCTCGGCCGCGTCGGATCCGGCCAGGGCGACCGCGCCGCTGAGCACGCCGTGGGCTATGGCGTCGGCCGGGCCGTCGGTCCTGCCGAAGTCCTGATACCTGTGCAGGGAAAGCTCTCCGCCAAAAACGTCCGCGTAGAAGCTGAGGGCTTCCCGCGCCGTTCCGGGGAACGTCAGATAAAGCTGCGGTGCTGTCATCCCCGCAGTATACAAACTCGCCGCCGGCCCGGGTCTAGCCGGTCGGAGAGAACCCGCGTACGTTCTCTCCATGGCTAACCTCATCGAGAAATTAGCGGAATCGGTGCCGACCTGGGGCGTCAAGCTCGCATACGGCGAGAAGACCGCTCTCGGCGGACAGGAACTCGTTCCGGTGGCGCTCGTGGGCTTCGGTTTCGGCGGCGGCGAAGGCTCGAACCTCTCCCCCGATACCGGCCCGGCGTCGGCCGGCACCGGCGAAGGACGAGGCGGCGGGGGCGGCGGTTACGCCGTGCCCATCGGCGCATACGTGAGCTCACCGGACGGGCTGCGGTTCCGTCCCAACCGGATCGCCCTGCTCGTGGTGGCCGTACCGGTGATCACCGCCGGTGGGATGGCCCTCGCGCAGATCATCCGCGCCTTCCGCGGCGGCAACACCAACTGATCCGCGGCACCCCGGTACGGCGGCCACGGCCGCCCGCCCCACCGACCCCGTCACAACACCGCGTTCCGTCCGGTCTGAGCTCAGTGACACCGCGCAAAAGATGCGGTGCACGTCAACGAAGGGAAATGGATCCATGCCCAATCAAAACGTCACCGTCCTGCTCGTCCACGGCGCTTTCGCCGAATCAGCCAGCTGGAACCGCGTCATCGAACGCCTCCAGACCGACGGCATCACGGCGGTCGCCGTGGCCAATCCGCTGCGCAGCCTCGCCGGTGACGCGGAGTACCTGCGCGATGTGATCGCATCCGTCGACGGCCCGGTGCTGCTGGCGGCACACTCCTACGGTGGACTCGTGATCAGCGAAGCATCCGCCGGCAACGATCAGGTGCTCGGTCTGGTCTTCGTCTCATCGTTCGCACCCGCACCCGGGGAGAGCGCCTTCTCCCTCTCGGCGAGCGCACCGGGCAGCACCCTCGGCGATGCCTTGGAAACCCACGCTCTGTCGACCGGAGGCGTCGAGTTCGTCATCCGTCCTGACCTGTTCCACGGCCAGTTCGCGGCCGACGTGCCCGACACGGTGGCGGCCCTGATGGCGGCGACCCAGCGACCGGTCACCGAAGCGGCGCTCCGGGATCCCGCACAGGCCGCCAAGCCGGGCTGGACGGACCGGCCCTCCTGGCACATCTTCGGTTCCGACGACCGCAACATCCCGGCCGCCGTGATGCGGGCCGGAGCGGACCGCGCCGATTCTCGCGGCACCACCGAGATCCCCGGCGCCTCGCACGCGCTCAGCGTGTCCCAGCCCGAGCAGGTCGCGCAGACCATTCTCGTCGCCACGCGAGCGCTGACACCGGAGAGCGAACGGGTGTAGTCGGGTCAGGCCGTCAGCCGGGCGTTCTCCGGCCGGAAGGCAGCCCCGGGGTGGGAATCCGGCAGACGCACCTGACCTTCACCGAAGAGGTGCTCGCGCAGAGTGCTGCCGGGCAGCTCGTCCTTGATGAGGCCCCGTCTGCGCATCTCGGGGAGGACCTTCGCAAAGAACAGGTCGTGCCCGCTGTCCGGGTCCGGCTGCACCAGGAAACCGTCGGCATCGGTGGCCTCGATCATCGCGATCGCCTGGTCGACGATCTGCTCCGGCGTGCCCAGGAACGGTTTGCCCATCACACCGTTGGCGCGGAATTCTTCGAGGATTTCGCGCACGGTGGGCGCATCCGGGCCGAGGAATCGTTCCACGTTGGTGCGTCCGCTGTCGGTGTTCGCCGCACTCGCCGGCATGGGCTGGTCGAGGTCGAGCGAGAGCAGGTCGATACCGGTGAAGTAGGCGTAGAGGGTGGCGGCGTGCTCCAGGGAGATGCCCTGAATTTGCGCCTGGTGCTGCGCGAGAGCCTCCTCCATGGAATCGGCGACCCGGAAGGTGCCGGCGATCAGGCACTTCACCGCGTCACGGCCGCGCCCGTTGGACTCGGCCCTGGCCCGGATGTCGGCGATCTGGGTTGCCAGCGACGAGGATTCCGCCGCCAGGAACACGGCTTCGGCGTACTTCGCGGCAAGCTCCCGGCCCGCGGCGGATGCGCCCGCCTGGAACAGGGTCGGCGTGACCTGCGGGCTGGGCGGGGTGACCAGCACACCCTTGGCCGAGAAGTACGGCCCATCGTGGATGATCTCGTGCACCTTGGCGGGGTCGGCCCAGGTTCCCGTGCCGCTGTCTTTCTTGAGGGCGTCTTCGTCCCAGCAACCCTCCCAGTACTTCAGCGACAGCTCGACGTGGTCATCCGCTTTGGCGTAGCGATCGTCGTGGGGCATCAGCGGCTCACCGAACAATAGCGCCGAGGCGGCCTGCGCCGACCCGGTGACAATGTTCCAGCCGATGCGTCCCCGCGACAGGTGATCGAGTGTGCGGTACTGACGGGTGACCGTCGGGGGCTTCTCCACCATCGTGGAGACCGTCGTGACCAGGCCGAGCTTCTCGGTGACGGCCGCCATGGCCGACATGAGCATCTGGGAGTCGATCGTGGAGAACTGCACATTGCGTTCGATGGCCGTGGGCACGATCGCGCCGTTCAGGGTGGGGTACCCGTAGGAGTCGGCGAGGAACAGGAAGTCCACGCCCGCCGCCTCGCACTTCTTCGCGAGCTCGGTCCAATAGCCCAGGTCCGTGAAATTAAGGTCATGCTCTCGTCCGGGCATGTTCCAGGTGCGGCGAACGCCGCCGGTCTGGAACATGCCGATGGCCAGTTTTTTCGTCATTTTGCACTCGTTTCTCGAAAACTCGGTGGATCGGGAGGACGGCGTACGTCAGATGCGGGCGGCGGCGCCATTGCGGTACGCCGACCCCGGGTGGTCGGCGGCCAGGTGGGGCGTGCCCGTACCCAGCAGCCGTTCGCGCAGGGTCATCGCCGGCTGGTCGGTCTGCACCAGGCCGCGTGCGGTGAGTTCGGGCATGATCAGGTCGATGAAGCTGTCGAAGGTGCCGGTGTGGTCGGGCTGCACCAGGAAGCCGTCCGCGCCGGTCGCGGCGATGGTGGCCTCGGCCTGATCGGTGACCTGCTGCACCGAACCGATGAACGGGGCACCCATGACACTGTTGCGCTGGAATTCTTCGAGGATCTCCCGCACGGTTGGAGCGTTGGGCCCGAGGAACCGCTCCACGTTGGTGCGCCCGGTCTCGGTCATGGCCGCAGAGGGGTCGAGGGGCTTGTCGGGGTCCATCGTCGACAGGTCGAGCCCGGTGAAGAACGCGTATGAGGCCGCCGCGTCATCGAGGGTGCGAGTGGCCACCTGACGTTCCCGGATCGCCCACGCCTCTGCCTCGCTCTCCGCGACGATGAACGTGCCGGCGATCAGGAACTTGATCGATTCCGGGTCGCGGCCGTATTCGACTGCCCGGCGACGGATGTCCGCGATCTGCTCGGCGAGAGCCGGAACCTCCGCGGCGAGGAAGACCGCTTCGGCGTACTTGGCGGCGAGGTCCCGACCGGGCTTGGAGGCTCCCGCCTGGAAAAGCATCGGGGTGCGCTGCGGTCCCGGCGGTACGGTGAGCACGCCCCGGGAGGAGAAGTGCGGGCCATCGTGGTGGATCTCACGCACCTTGTCGGGGTCGGCATAGATTCCCGCCTCGCGATCGACGACCAGGGCGCCCTCGTCCCAGCAGCCCTCCCATAGCTTCAGCGACAGGTCCACGTGGTCTGCAGCGATTTCATACCGCTGGTCGTGGCCGGTCATTTCGGAGCCGAACAGTCGCGCCGAAGCGTTCTGACCGGCACCGGTCACCACGTTCCAGCCGATACGCCCGTTGGACATGTGATCGAGGGTGGCCATCTTCCGGGCCACCATGGGCGGCTTCTCCACCATCGTCGACAGGGTGGTCACCAGGCCCAGCTTCTCGGTCACGGCGGCCAGAGCCGGCAGGATCGCCATCGGGTCGGCCTTGGGGAACTGCACGCCGGCGCGCACCGCCGTTGTGGGCAGGCCCTCGTTGACCACCGGGTAGCCGTAGTCGTCGGCGAAAAAGAGAAAGTCCACGCCGGCGTCTTCGCAGCGCCGTGCCATGGTCAGCCAGTGGTTGAGGTCGAGGAAGTCGGTCGCGGTGTTGTCCGGCAGCTTCCACGTGCCCATCAGGCCGGCGCACTGGAACATGCCGATCTTCCAGGTTTTTGTCATGTCACGTACCTCCACGATGCCTACATTGAACTGAACAGTTCAAAGCTAGGTGTCGCCGGTTTCAGCCGTGTTACAACAAAGAGAAATCTGCGCCGCCGGCGCGAATGGACGCGCGCGTTAACGCTCAGACGCGGATCGCACCGCGCCGACCGCGGGATCGGCGGGAGTGAGCTGCGCGAGCAGCCCGCGCACGCCGGTGGCATACGCGGCGTTCAGCTGCTCCGATTCGGCGCCGGTGAGCAGCAGGAACTGCAGCCCGCGCCACAGGGCGAGGATCTGCGTCGCCCCGACCAGGCTGTCCGCCTCGCTGTACCCGTGGCTGCGGAACACCTCTCTGGTCCAGCCCAGCCACTGCTGACCGGCACGTTCGATGAACGTCAACCACTGCTCGGTGTCGCGCATCGCGATCCCGAATCGTTGGAAATACAGCCGCAGGTACGGCAGGTTCTCCGGCGCCGACAGGTCCGCCCAGGCGTCCAGAAGGCGCCCCTCCAGATGCCCGGTACTACCGAGCCGGGAGAACACCTCCCGCAGCTTGGGGAACTGGTCGAAGGCGCGTAGGCCGGCTTCGTCGAGGAGCGCTTCCTTGGAGCCGAAGTAGTACAGCAGCATCCGGTTGTTCGAGCCGATGCTTCGCGCGACGGAGCTCAGACTCATGTCGATGACGCCCTCGCGAAGAACCAGGTCGACAACAAGGCCAAGCAGTCGTTCGCGTTCCGGGGTGCCGTCCACCCGGCCCATACTATTCTCCCCAGCCGAGCCCGGACATCCCCGTGCGCGTGCTCAGGCCGGCACGGTCGCCGCCAACGCCGGGAGCGCGCCGTCGAGCCTGTTGTTGCCCGGCCGTTCGGTGAGGCGCGCGCGGAGGGTGTTGCCGGCGACACCGTCGCGCAGGCGGCCGCGCTCCCGCAGGATCGGCATCACCAGCCGGCCGAAGTCTTCGAGGTCGTTCGGCTCGAAGACCGGCTCGATGAGGAACCCGTCCAGGCCGGTTTCCGCGGCGAGCCGTTCGATCTGGTCGGCGATCTGCACGGGGTCCCCGACGATGCGGAAACCACGCGTGCCGCGGCCGCGGAGCTGGTCGAGGATCTCCCGCACCGTGGGCGGATCGTCGCCGAGGAACCGATCGATGTTGCTGGTTCCCATCTGGCCGATCGGTCCGCCGGCGTCGAGCACCTGATGCAGCGACCGGTCGGGGTCCAGCGCCAGCAGATCGATCCCGGTGTTGCCGGCGTAGAGCGACGCCACGATCTCGTCGGTCTGCAGGGCGTCGAACTCATTCATCAGTTCCCGCGCCCGTTCTTCGGTCTCGGCTACGAAGACTGTGAGACCCGCCATGGTCTTGAGGGACTCCGGCGTGCGCCCGCCCTCGAGGGCGCGCACACGAAGGTCGGCGACGGCCGCGGCAGTACGTGACGGTGTGGTGGCCTGCACGAACACGCACTCGGCGTTCTTGGCCGCGAAGGCGCGGCCGGTGGGCGACGTGCCGGCCTGGAAGAGCACCGGGGTGCGCTGCGGCGAGGGCGGTGCCCCGTAGTAGCCGCGGGAACTGTAATGCGTCCCGTCGTACACCACCCGGTGGATGCCGTCGCGACGCGCGAAGACCGCGGATTCCCGGTCGGCGACGTAGGCGTCGTCGTCCCACGCGGTCTCCCAGAACCGGGACGCGAGCTCCACGTACTCGCCGGCCATTTCGTAGCGGACGTCGTGGGACACCATCTCCTCGTGGCCGAACACCTCGGCGACGGCGTTCTGGGACGCCCCGGTCACGATGTTCCAGCCGATGCGACCGCCGGTGAGGTGGTCAAGGGTGGAGAAGCGTCGGGCCATCTGCACCGGATGGTCGAGCCCGGTGGACTGGGTGACGACGAAGCCGAGCTTCTCGGTGTGCTGCGCGAGCACCGGGATCAGGTAGTCGGCGTCGAGTCCGGAGAAGTTGATGCCACGGGTGACGGCGACCTCCGACAGGTCGCCGTCGATGATCGGGTACCCGTAGCCGCCGGCGAAGAACAGGAAGTCGAACCCCGCGTCCTCCAGAATCTTCGCGGTGCGGATCCAGTAGTCCACATTCATGTAGTCGATGCCCTCGCTCCGCGGGTGCGTCCAGCTGAAGGTGCCGCCCACCTGTGGAGCCATCACCTCGAAGACGCCGAAGTGCAGCACCGAGTTGCTGGTGGAGTCTGCCGTGGTCACGCGGCGAGTTCTTCCGCGGTCAGCCAGGCGTCGATACGCGTCTTCGCCGCGGCCTTCACGTCGGCGGGCGCCAGGGTCGTCTCGATCGACGTCCACGCGCAGGCGGCCAACTGCTCGTCGGTCATGCCCAGGCTGGTGCGGCTCAGTTCGTATTCCGAGAGGATGTCGGGCCCGAACAGGATCGGGTCGTCGGCGTTGATCGAGCAGCGGATGCCCGCGTCGAGCAGTCGCTCGAGCGGGTGTTCCGCGATCTCGGGAATGACATCGAGGAGCACGTTCGAGGTGGGGCAGACATCCAGGGAGATGCCGCGCTCGGCGAGTTCGACGAGCAGTGCGGGGTCCTCGATCGCCCGCACTCCGTGCAGGACCCGGTCGGCCTTGAGCACGTTGATGGCTTCCCACACCGACTCCGGGCCCACGAGCTCGCCGGCGTGCGGGGTGGCCTGCAGGCCGGCGGTCTTGGCGAGGGCGAAGGGTTCGGCGAAGTCGCGGCAGGGGAAGCCGCGTTCGTCGGCCGCGAGGCCGAGCGAGACCACGCCGTCGCCGGCGAATCGTACGGCGGCTTCGGCGACGAGCATTGCCGCCTCCGGGCCGGCGGTACGGTCGATGGTGGGCATGAGCCCGAAGGCGACGCCGTGCTTGGTCGAGGCGGCCCGCGCGAGGTCGATCAGTTCCCGCATGGCGGCGTCGAAGGTGCCGTACTGCTCGGAGTAGAAGCGGGGGCTGACCCCGAGCTCGAGGTAGGCGACGCCTTCTGCGGCCTGGTCCTCGAAGATCTGGTCCATGAGGATGCCCAGGTGGTCGGGGTGCCGCAGTGCGGCCAGCAGGGACTTGTAGGTTGCGCTGAACTCGGTGAACCCCTTGAACCCGGTGGTCACGGCCGGCTCGATGCCGAGCGCCGCGGAGAGCGAGATGAGGGTTTCGGGCCGCATGGCCGCCTCCATGTGGAGGTGCAGGTGACCCTTGGGCAGGGCCTGGAGGTCGCGGAGAGCGGCGGGGCTGCGCAGCTCGGTGTCGATCATGGTCATGAGGTTCTCCTAGTGAGTTCGGGGCGTGCGGGTAGAACGGGGACCGGGCGCGAACGCCCGGTCCCCGGGAAATCATCCTTCGAGGCTGGCGTGTGCCGCTTCGAGGTAGCTCATGTCGATGTACTCCTCCGGCGCCGGAAGGTCCGCGTAACCGGCCGCTTCAAGGCCCGGGTACATCACCTCGGTCATCAGGTCGGGGTCCATCCAGAACAGCGGGTCGCCGTACTCCCCCACCACGAGCGGCTGCTGCAGTTCGTTCTCGCGGGTCTGCTGCTTGAGGTCCAGGCCCAGATCGGCGCCGAATTCGTTGACGGAGAGTTCGGCTCCGACGGCGGGGTCCTCACCGTTCTCTTCCCAGCCGCGGATGGAGGCGCGCAGGAACCCTTCCATGTCGTCGCCGTTGGCGCTGACATACTCCGAGTCGCCGTAGACGATGTTGCCGTAGAGCGGCATGCCGAGTTCGGAGTACAGGGTCACGACGTAGTCCTCCGGAGCCAGCCCGTACTGTTCTTCCAGCATGATCGGCTGGTTGGTGGCGTAGGCGGTGTAGGCGATGCCCTGACCGTCCACGAGCGGGGCGATATCGAAGCCCACCGGGATGAAGTCGTAGTCGGGCTCGAGGCCGGCGATCTTGAAGGCCGCGTCGTAGTTGATCTGGGTGCCTTCCTGGCCGAGGACGGTCTTGCCGACCAGGTCCTTCGCTTCGCGCACGGGGTCGCTGGCCAGCGACACGAGGGCGCCGGGGCTCTCCTGGAAGAGCGCACCGATCGCGGTCCAGTCGTTGCCGTCGGCGAAGGTCTGCAGCCACGACTGCGTGCCCGGCACGATGCCGATGTCGGCGCCGTCCGCGGCGAGGGTGGCCATCGTGGTGGGCGCGTTCGGTCCGCCGCCGATCCACTCGATGTCGAGGCCTTCCTCTTCGTAGTAGCCCATCTGGTCGGCAATCCAGAAGCCGCCCCATTCCACGTTCTTGATCCAGCCGAGGGAAACGCGGATGGTGGTGAGTTCTTCATCGCCTTCGCTCGCCGCGGTGTCGCCGCCGCCGGCGCAACCGGCGAGGGAGAGAGCCGCGACGACGGCGATGCCGGCTGTCGAGAGGAGGCGCCGGCGACGGGTGACAGCGCGGCTGGTGGTGGCCAGGGACATGGTTCTCCTTGAAGGGGTCGGGTGAAACGGGTGGCTGTGAGGTATCGGTTTGGGGTCGGGTGATCACGCGCCGGCGCGGTGGGTGGTTGGGCCGGTCGTGGGGGTGCGGCTCGTGGCCTAGGTGAGGCGGCTTTCCACGCGGCGCTCGCCGGCTTGTGCAGCGACGAAGACCAGGACCGAAACGACGGTGGCAACCAGGGCGGTTCCCCACGAGCGTTCCATGTCCATGTAGCTGCGCGCTTGGGAGAAGAGAGCACCGAGTCCGTTGGTGCCCATGAGGAACTCGGCGAGCATCGCCGCGAGCACGGCGCTCGGCGCGGTGATCCGCACCGACACCATCAGGTTCGGCAGCGCGTACAGCACCCCGAGGCGGCTGAGCACCTGGAATTTGTTGGCGCCCAGAACCGTGAACAGGTCACGGCCCGCTTCGGGGATCGCGGCGAGTCCGGAGAGCGTGAAGACGAAGGCCGGGAAGAAGCAGATCAGCATGGTGGAGGCCAGCACGGCGGGGTCACCGTAACCGACGATCCTCGCGATGATGGGGATCAGCGCGGTGATCGGCACCGACCGGATGATGAGGGCCGCGGGGGTCACCACACCGGACAGGGCCGCGGACCACCACACGAGAACGGCTCCGACGAAGCCGATCAGGGTTCCGCCGACGAGGCCGCCGAGCGCCATCCCCAGCGTGTACACGATGGAGGGAACGTAATCGACGAACCCGACCAGCACATCCGTGATCACAAACCACGGTCGGGGCGCCACCGTGGAGGTGTATCCGTTGAGCACGACCCACAGGTCCCAGCTCAGCAGCAGAAGCGCTATGGGCCACAGGTGCACGATACCCATGCCGATGGAACGTAGTCGGGTCATGTGAACCTCCGCATGGCGACGCGCTGAAGCTGGATGAAGATGAGGTACGCCAGCAACGACATGATCGTCGCCGCCATCGCCGCCGCCCACAGCAGCGCCATCTGGTAGTTCTGCATGGCGCTGACGATGACCAGCCCGAGGCCCATGGGCGCTCCGAACCATTCACCGATGGTGGCACCGAGGATCGCGGCGGGGGCGCTCAGCGTCAGCCCGTCGAAGAATGCCGGTACCGCTCGCGGAAGTTCGAGCCGGGCCAGTCGCCGTGCCCGGTTCGCGCCGATCACGGTGAACAGGTCCTGGTGCGCGGGGCTGGTGTTCGCGAACCCCGACGCCATAGTCACGAACATGACGAACCCCACGCTGAGAGCAGCGATCACCGCGGGCGCGTCCTCACGGCCCACCGTGGTGATCAGCAGCGGAGCGAGAGCGATCGTCGGAACCGCGTGCAGGATGGCCGCGAACCGGTCGAGCCCGGGGCGGATGACCGGTACGACGAGGGCCAGCGCCGCTCCGAGCACTGCCACGAGTGCCCCGAAGACGAAGCCCTGCGCCGCGGACGACAGGGTGACGAGAGTGTTGCGCCACAACAGGCTGGCACCGCCGGGGGTCATGACGTAGGAGACAACATCCGTCAGCGGCGGCCAGGCACGGCCGGCCAGCTGGAACTGGCCGATGAGTTGGGCGGCCAGCACGAGCAGCGCGGCGCCGACGAGAGCATACGCGGCCTTCAACGCCGGCCGGGTGGTCGCCCTCACGCGGCGTCGCCGTCGTTGGCGTCGAGGAGGCTCGTCAGCTCGTCGACGAGTTCGTGGAACTCGGGCGACCGGGTGGTGGCGGCGTCGCGTGGGCGCGGGAAGTCGACGTTCTTGACCGTGCGCACCCGGCCGGGTCGTCCGGTCATCACGATCACACGGTCGGCGAGGATGAGCGCCTCATCAACATCGTGGGTGACGAGGATGGTGGTGATCTTCTCTTCACCCCAGATTCGGGCGAGCTCGGCGTTCATCCGGCGACGGGTGACCGCGTCGAGGGCCCCGAAGGGTTCGTCGAGCAGGAGGAGGTCGGGGCTGAGGGCCAGGGCGCGGGCGATGGACACCCGCTGGCGCATGCCACCGGAGAGCTGCTTCGACCGCGCCTTCTCGAAGCCCTTGAGTCCGACGAGTTCGATAAGCCCGTCGACGCGAGCGTCGTCGACCTTGCGCCCGGCGACCTTGTACGGCAACGCGATGTTCGACCGCACGGACGCCCAGGGCAGCAGAGCGTGCTCCTGGAACGCCACGCCCAGACGGTGCTGCTTCGCCAGTTCCCGCGGCTCGGCGCCGAAGATCTCGACCGTGCCCTTGGTCGGGCTGTCCAGCCCGGCGGCGAGACGCAGCACGGTGGACTTGCCGCAGCCCGAGGGCCCGATGATCGCCACGAACTCGCCTTCCTGGATTTCGATATCCACCTCGGCGAGGGCTTGCAGGGACTTGCCTCGGCTGAGGGAGAAGACTTTTTCGGCACCACGAACCGACACTGCCGTCCGGGTCGTGCGTTCCGCTGGTTCATTCGCTATCGGAGCGAGCGTTGCGGTAGAGGACATCAGGCGACTCCGTTTCGGTGAGGGTGCATCCATCGATCACGACCCGGCGCCCGTGTTTCCGGCCCGAGTGAATCGATTAGTTCAACACTAAAAACGCCCTGTTTCGGACACATGACATCAGCGTGCGGGTCGTGTTACGTTTCGCCGGAGCCGTTCATGTCCCGGCGCGTTCGGCAGTTCCAGCCCGTTGCCGCTGCGCGGTAATGTGTACTCCATTGCCGTCGCCGCACCAGGACGACGCCCCATCCGAGGAGAACCAGATGTCGGTCGGCTTGCTCGCCGTAGTCGATGACATTCTTACCGCCGCCCTCAAGGCGAGCGCTAAGACCGCCGGAGTCGTCATCGACGACGCGGCCGTCACCCCGCAATATGTTCAGGGGCTCTCGCCCGCCCGTGAGCTCCACGTTGTCTGGCGGATCGCGCTGGGGAGCCTGTTCAACAAGTTCGTCATCATCATCCCGCTCGCCCTGCTGCTGTCAGCGTTCGCGCCGTGGGTATTGCCGTTCCTCTTAATAGTCGGCGGCACCTACCTGTGCTTCGAGGGCGCGGAAAAGGTCACCGAGTGGTTCGGCGTGCATCACGCCGCGGCCGACACCGGAGCGCGGGATGAGGGCAAGCTGATCTTCGGCGCCATCCGCACCGACCTCATCCTCAGCACCGAGATCATGCTCATCGCCCTGGCCAGCCTCGACCCCGACTTCGGGATCTGGATGACGCTCGGAGCCCTGGTCGTCATCGGCCTCGGCATGACGGCGCTGGTCTACGGCGCGGTCGCCCTGCTGGTGAAGATCGACGACATCGGGCTGTCGATGATGAAGAACTCGGCCCGCCAGGTGCGCCGCGCCGGCGCGCGCATCGTGGCCGCGATGCCCGCCGTGTTCAAGGTGATCAGCATCATCGGTACCGTCGCCATGCTCTGGGTCGGTGGCCACCTGGTGATCACGAACCTGGCCGAGACGTTCTGGCACGGTCCCTACGATCTGCTGCACACCGTGACGCACGCTGTTGAAGCAGCCGGCCCCGTCGTCATCTGGGTCACGGACACCGCCATGTCAGCCGTGTTCGGGCTCGCTCTCGGCATGATCATCGTGGTGATCGTGATGGCGATCTCGCGCGTCCTCAAGCGCAACCAGCCCGCCGACGTCGCACACTGACCGACCTGGTCGCGGGTCACGATCGCGGCGGGAGGGCCGGTGCGCTCACAGTCCGTAAGCCATGCGAGCGCTAACCTGAGGGACCGTGAGCCTCAGCACATCTCGAGAAAGAAGAGCCGATGTCCCGACCCGTCCTCTCCGGAGACGCCCGGCCGGGTTCTGAACCCGCCCGCCGTCTCACCTCCGCGGAAACCGAGCATCAGATGGCTCTCGCTGACGGCGCGCTCGGCGCGGCCGGGCATCGCGTCGACGACCCCGAAGCGCGTGCGATCCTCCGGCGCCAAGCGTCGGGAGAGATAACCGGTGCGGAGGCCCGGAGCCTCCTTCTCACCGATGCGCTGACCCGATGAGTGACGCCCCCGCCACCGACGAGAACGGCGACCTCACACCTTCGCCCACCGAGCGCACCGTCGCCTTCTTCGCCGACCCACGAGCCGCCACGCTCCTCTTGACCGAGACCATCTTCGAACTCATCGGTGCGCTGGACGTCAAGCGCGGGCTCGTGGACCTGTCCTCTCTTCCCGGGCTCGCGGTCGCGGCGGCGTTCGAGCGTGCCGGTGTCCCCTACGCTTCGCTGGAGTTCGGCCAGGAGGACCACTACGAGTCCGCAGCGGCCGAACGAGATCCCGTGCACAGCCCCTACGTGGCAGCGGATGCGGAAAGGTTCCGTCACCTCGCGGACGGAACCCGGGAGATCACCGTCGCCGAGTTCGGGACCATCGACGCAAACGTGGTCCTGATACCGGCAATGGTCGGCCCCGATGAGAAGCTCATCGACTTCAGCCCGAGCACTGTGCCCGGCGCGGTCCTCACCCAGTTCGAGGCCATCGAACGCTCCCTCGTGGTCGTCGACACCCCGGAACGAGGCCTGCGCCAGATGCCCGGTGGTGTGTACCAGCGGCCGCTGATCCACATCGGCGGATCCTGAACACCCGGGTGACCCCGCCGCGCACCGGGCGGGCGTGGGTCAGAACCGTCGCGACTCTGGGGGTGGCCCTTGCCGCCTATGTGGCGACGGCGCTCGTGGTCACGGTGCTCACCGGAGATGCCATCGCCGGTGCAGCCGCCTCCAACGTTGTCGTGTTCGCACTCGCGATCGTTTATCGCTGGCGATCGACCGGAACGCCGTTGGCGCCGGCGCCGCAGCCGCGGGCCCTCACCGTGAGCTTCTGGCTGACGGCCTCCGCCGGGCTGGTGCTCTGTTGGGTCGCCGGTCAAGCGACGGCCGAGTGGGTGTACGAGACCTGGGGCTCGCGCGGATTCGACGCCGTGAACTCGACCAAAATGGACTCTCCGGCGTGGCTGGTCGTACTGACGATTCTTCTCCTCGCTCCCATCGGTGAAGAAGCGCTCATACGAGGGATCGCGTACCCGGCGCTGCGCAGACACTGGCCGCCGGTGGCCGCAGCGTTCGTGACGGCAATGGTCTTTTCCCTGTTGCACGGAAATCTCGTGCAGATCGCACTGACCGTCCCCCTCGGCATGCTTCTCGCATTCGTGTACGAGGCGTCACAACGACTGTGGCCGGTGATACTCATGCACGTCGTCTTCAATATGGCCGCGTCCTTCGTGCCTCAGGAGCTCATTAAGCCAATCGCTCAGCTGCCGGCCATTCTGGGCCTGCTCGT
>Ga0247806_10000480_pt1 | contig 25022 bp, 19 predicted proteins | sample UWRJL059202B1_FD_179935 | JGI IMG/M metagenome (GOLD analysis project Ga0247806, IMG submission 179935) | Plant litter microbial communities from Arlington Agricultural Research Station in Wisconsin, United States - UWRJ-L059-202B-1 | ecosystem: Environmental > Terrestrial > Plant litter >... | reverse complement strand
TGCCCATAATCAATAACGTAGATGTGCTGTACCATGAAAGTACGTTTCTGGAAAGTGAAGTACAGTATTGCGAAAAAACAATGCATTGTACAGCCATGCAGGCAGCTACCATTGCTAAAAAGGCTAACGCCGGCCAGCTTATATTAGGCCATTTTTCTACCCGGTATGATTCTATAGAACGATTTAAAACCGAAGCCCAAACTATTTTTGAAAATTCTGAAATAGCCGATGATGGCAAGGTTTTTGAATTTTAATTACATTATAAAAATATTTTAGCCACGAATTACACAAATTACACCAATTTATTAGTGCTGATTTGTGTAATTTGTGGCTAAGTTCTACCTTAAATATCTTTAATTTTTAAAAGCGTAGTTTAAAATATTGGCACCCATTTTAAGTGCTTTAGTCCTTATTTCAATCGGGTCGTTGTGTACTTCCTGGTCTTCCCAGCCATCACCAAGGTCGGTTTCTAAAGTGTAAAGAAGTATAAGCCTGCCATCATTAAAAATTCCCCATGCCTGTGGCGCTTTATTGTCGTGCTCATGTATTTTTGGCAATCCCTGTGTAAACGGGAACGGGCCTTTAAATATTTCATGGCTTGCAGGCACTAAAGCAAGTTCTTTATCAGGAAACAGGCGTTTTATTTCACGGCGAATGTATTTATCCATACCGTAATTATCATCTATATGCAAAAAACCACCTGATGTAAGGTAGTTGCGCAGGTTAACAATATCATTATCGCTAAATACTACATTTCCGTGACCCGTCATGTGTACAAAAGGGTACGAGAATAAGTCGGCGCTACCGGCTTCAACAGTAGATGTTTTAGGGTTTATCTTCGTGCTTATGTTCTGGTTGCAAAATTTAGCCAGGTTAGGTAAAGATGTTGGGTTACCATACCAGTCGCCACCGCCCGAATATTTAAGTACAGCAATTTCCTGCGCCATTAGCAATGCAGGAGAAAGCATAAGTATATAAAAGAATTTCTTCATTTGTTATAATTGCCTTGAAAGACGTAAATATATGGAAAGTTGGCGGGAAAAGATTGAATAAGACATCTTGAATTTCTCTTACAGCCCCCCGGTCTTTATTAATTCTCAGATTTCGTTATCTACCGCGATAATAAAACTGAATACTGAAAACTGTAATTCAATACTTCTCTTAGCTCTCATTAACAAATGCAACACTATGCGCCGCGACAATAGCAGCAGTCTCTGTGCGCAGGCGGGTGTTGCCAAGCGATACCGGATCGTAACCCAAGCCTAACGCAGTCGTGATTTCTTTAGTAGAAAAATCACCTTCGGGGCCTATAAGAATAGTTGTTTTTTGTTTAGGCTTTAAAGCGTGTTTCAGCAACTTTTTGTCGGTTTCCTCGCAGTGGGCAATAAAAAGCTCACCTTCATGGGTTTTATTTACAAAGGTATTGAATGGTGCCGGTTCATGTAGTGTAGGTAGATAATATTGTAGCGACTGTTTCATGGCTGCCTGTATTATTTTTTCAAAGCGGTCAGCTTTAAAAGCAACGCGCTCACTGTGTTCGCAAATAATAGGAGTAATTTGCGTAATACCTATCTCTACCGCTTTTTCTAAAAACCACTCGTAACGGTCGTTAAGCTTTGTAGGGGCAACCGCAAGGTGAAGCTCGTAGGGAATAGGCTCAAAAAAGGCCTCGTTACTAATAGTAACCTCACATTTTTTTTCGTTTGCAAAGGTAATTTCTGCAGTAAACAATGAGCCTTTCCCATTAGTTAACTGTATAAAATCGCCTTCTTTTTTGCGGAGTACCTTTACAATATGGCGGCTTTCTTCTTTATCAAATAAAAAAAGTGTAGTGCCTGGAGTAATATCGGGGTTATAAAATAACTGCATTATAGTTCTATTCTTGCTTTAGATGTTGTGGCGGCATCGCTAAATTGCTGCTCTAAATATTTGTGGTAACCCACTATACCTATCATGGCAGCATTATCTGTAGTATATTCAAATTTAGGAATAAAGGTTTTCCAACCGTATTTTTTCTCAGCTTCTTTAAGCGTAGTGCGTATACCGCTGTTTGCAGATACTCCGCCGCCTATAGCCACCTGCTTGATACCTGTTTCTTTAACCGCCAGTTTTAATTTATCCATTAAAATATTAATAATGGTATACTGTATAGAGGCGCAAATATCGTTCATGTTCTCTGCCACGAAGTTAGGGTTTATTGCCACGTTTTTTTGTATAAAATACAAAATCTGTGTTTTAAGCCCGCTAAAGCTAAAGTTAAGCCCCGGTACCTGTGGTTTTGTAAAAGCAAATGCCTTTGGGTTACCCAGTTGGGCAAACTTGTCTACTAACGGTCCGCCGGGGTAGGGCAGGCCTAAAATTTTAGCACTCTTGTCATAGGCTTCGCCCACGGCATCATCGGTAGTTTCGCCTATAACCTCCATATCAAAAAAGCTGTTCACTTTTACAATTTGGGTATGGCCGCCACTTATGGTCATTGCCAGGAACGGAAATTGGGGTTTATCAAAACCTTCTTCGTCTATAAAGTGGGCAAGTATATGCGCCTGCATGTGATTTACAGCCACCAGTGGTACATTGAGCGCCAGCGCCAGCGATTTTGCAAACGAGCTCCCTACCAGTAACGACCCCATTAAACCGGGTCCCTGGGTAAAGGCAATGGCGCTAAGCTGGCTTTTATCTATGCCTGCTTTTGTCATGGCAACGTCTATAACGGGTACAATGTTTTGCTGGTGCGCACGCGATGCCAACTCTGGCACCACGCCGCCATATTGTTCATGAATTTCCTGCCTTCCAACAACATTGCTTAGCACTTTGCCGTTTTGTAGCACGGCTGCGGCGGTATCATCGCACGAGCTTTCTATAGATAGTATGTAAATGGGCTGGTTAGCCATAGTTTAAGGCACGGATTTTGAGTTATAAAAAACGGTTAAAGCTGGAAGCAGCAAGAGTAAAAATTCCTACTTTTGCTAATCATTGCGCATTAATCGCAGTTGTGCAAATTTAAAACAAATAGCAGTATCAAAAAATTTAAAAAAATAGTTATACGCACCCTTGTGGGGTTGCTCCTTTTTTTGCTGCTGCTGGCCATAGCCCTATCGTTGCCTTTTGTGCAAACTGGCATTGCCCACTACGGTACAAAGTACCTTAATAAACAATTTGGTACCCATATAAATGTAGATAAAGTTGCCATTACCATCTTTGGTGGTGTAAAGCTTAAGGGAGTGCTTATTATGGACCACCATAATGACACACTTATATCTGCAGATAAGTTGCAAACCAACATTCTTGGCATACGGGAATTTGCTAAGAACGGCCTCCAGTTTGGTACAGTTCGCATGGATAAGCTTAACTTTCACATGAAGGCTTACAAGGGCGAAACACTTTCTAACTTTGATGTTTTTACACGATCGTTTGATAATGGTAAAAAGCCCGATCCAAACAATCCTTTTAAAATTAGGGCAGGATATGTGTATGTAACAAATGGCAGGTTCAGGCTTACTAATGAGAACGCTGTAACTGCTAAGATATTAGATCTTAAAAAACTTAACGGTAATGTAAAAGACTTCTTTCTTAAAGGAGGCGATATTAAAGGTGATATACAAAAACTTTCTTTGCTGGACCATCACGGCCTTTTTGTAGATAACCTTAAAGGTAATTTTGAGTATACTAAAACAAAAATCCAACTGCACGATATTGAGTTGGCAACTGCAGAGTCGGCCTTAACAGGCGATCTTACACTTACCTATAATAAGGAAAAGATGAAGGATTTTGTAAACCTTGTCGATTTCGATTTTAAGGTAGAGCGAGCCACAATATCATCTAACGAGCTTAATATATTTTTTAACGAATTTGGTAAAAACCAAAAATATTACCTTTCTACTACACTCAAAGGACCGCTTAATAATTTTATATTAAACGATTTAAAGCTGCTTGATGGTCATGATTCAGAGATTATAGGGTCTGTAAATTTCAGGCATTTGTTCGATAAAAAAGGGCCGGGCTTTTATATGAATGGCGATTTTGACAGGATAGCATCAAATTACAGCAACCTTACTGCTATAATGCCACGCATATTAGGCAAAAGCCTTCCAAAGATATTAGATAAATTTGGACGTGTAGATATGGTGGGCCATGTAACACTTACCAAGCAGGATATAGATACAGAGATGTATGTAATGTCGGGTCTTGGTGAGGCACAGGCAAACTTATCTGTTAAAGGTTACAATACCCCATCTGATGCTATTTATACGGGTATTATAGATCTTGATAATTTTAACTTAGGTGCCATTGCCGAAGCTAAAACAGTAGGTAATACCACACTACACCTTGATATAGACGGGCGTGGCTTTAACAAGCAATCACTTAATACTACTGTAAAAGGTAATATTACCGGACTTACTTTTAATGGCTACAACTATAAAAAGATAAATATTGACGGACGTTTTAAATGGCCTTATTTTAAAGGTAGCATAAACAGTAACGACCCTAACCTGCTTATGAGTTTTGACGGGCTTATAGATATGGGACAAAAGAAAAAAGAATATGATTTTCATGCCCAGGTAGATTATGCAGATCTTGCCGCACTTAAGCTCATGAAAAAAGATACACTGTCTATCTTTAAAGGAGATTTATTGTTTAATGCTAAAGGAACCAATATTAACGATATTGCCGGTAAAGTAGAAATATCGAGATTGTCGTACCAAAACAGCAGGGACAGTTATTATTTTGAAGATTTTGTGGTAGAGTCGGTTTTTGATGAGGCTAATGTGCGCACATTAACCATAAATTCTACCGATATTATTGAAGGCCGTGTAACAGGAAAATTTGATATAGCGCAGTTGCCTAAGCTAATGGAGAATGCTGTAGGTAGCCTGTACACCAATTATTCTCCCAACAAAATTAAAAAAGGGCAATACCTTGATTTTGATTTTACCATTTATAATAAAATTCTCGAAATTGTAGTGCCCGAGGTTGTTGTGGGGCAAAATACAAAGTTGCGTGGCCGCGTAAATGGCGACAAGGGCGATTTTAAACTTGCCTTTAATTCGCCTAATATAACAGCATATAATAATTATTTTGACAATATAAATATTGATATAGATAACAAGAACCCGCTTTACAATGCCTATGTGAGCATGGATAGTGTAAGGATGAAAAATTATAAAGTATCTGATTTTAGCCTTATAAACATTACCCAAAACGATACCTTGTATGTGCGTACCGAATTTAAAGGTGGTAAAAGAGCGCAGGATGCTTTTAGCTTAAACCTGTACCATACTATAGACGAGAAAAAAAACTCTGTAGTTGGGTTTAAAAAATCAGAGATCAATTTTAAAAATTACCAGTGGTTTATAAATGAGCTTGATGCAAAAGATAATAAGGTAACTTTTAATAAAAAGTTAACCGATTTTACCATAGATAATCTGTCTATGTCGCACAACGACCAGCGTGTAGAACTTAATGGCGATCTTAAAGGTAAAAATTATAAAGATTTAAAGCTCTCCTTTAATGATGTAGACCTTGCTAAGGTTACCCCAACGTTAGACAGCCTTAACTTTGGCGGACGGCTTAATGGAGAGGTAAGCCTTAAGCAAAATAAGAATGAATTTTCGCCGGCATCATCTATAACTATAGATAGCCTGCAAATGAATAAATATAACCTGGGCAATATGAGCCTGCAGGTAACGGGCGATAAATCGCTTAGAAAATTTAATGTAAACACATCTATTGTTAAGGATGATAAAGAAACATTTTCTACAGCAGGTAATATAGAGATTGTAGACAAGCAAACATTGTTATCGCTGGATGCTGTGTTCTCAGACTTTGATATTAGTCCGCTACAGGTTTTCTTAAAATCTATATTCCCCGAAATACGTGGCAGGGCATCCGGGCGTGCAGCCATTGTGGGTAATGCTAAAGACCCCCAGTTAGATGGTATTGTATATATAAAAGGTGGAGGTATAAAGGTAGGTTACCTTAATACCGACTATAATTTTGAAGAAAATGCCACTGTAGATATTACGCAGGAACGAATACTCTTTAGAAATATAGAACTTTTAGATACCAAGCATAATACCAAAGGCAGGATTAACGGTACTGTGCAGCACAAGTTGTTTAAAGACTGGGCGCTCGACCTTAATATAACGTCGGACAGAATGCTGGTGTTAGATACACAGGACTCTGATGATGCCATATATTATGGTACTGCCTTTATAAAAGGTAATGCAGAGCTGAAAGGGCCTACTACAGAGCTGGTAATTAATGTAAATGCAGAGTCGGCAGAAGGTACAGATATTAAGCTTAACCTGGGCAATACCGGGGCAACCAGCACCACAAATGCCGCATTTATACATTTTTTAAGCCCTAAAGAAAAAGAGAATATAGCGAAAGGGATTATAGCTCAAGCTACAAAAACCTACAAAGGGTTAGAGCTTAATTTTGATCTTAATGTAACTCCTGTTGCTAAGCTCGAAGTTATTATAGATAAAAACACCGGCCACAGCCTTAACGCTACAGGTAATGGTATAATGCTCCTTAATATTAATACCCTTGGTAAGTTTAATATGTTTGGCGACTTTGTTGTAGAGCAGGGGCAGTATAATTTTAAATATGGAGGCCTGTTCGATAAAAAATTCACCCTTAAAAAAGGAGGAGCCATAAACTGGGAGGGCGACCCTACGCGGGCAAGGCTTAACCTGGAGGCAATTTATAAAACACAGGCAAACCCATCGGTACTGTTAGAGACGGCGACCTTTAACCGTAACATACCGGTAGAAGTTAATATTGTTTTAAACGGAACCATTACGACACCCGAGCCTGATTTTACCATTAACTTCCCCGGTGTGAGCTCTGTACTAAAATCAGATCTTGATTACAGGCTTAGTGATATGGATACGCGCCAAACGCAGGCATTGTCATTATTAGGTACAGGTAGCTTTATAAGCCCTACAAATGCTAATACTGCAGTATACGGTAGTTTGTTCGAAAGGGCAAGTTCGTTATTTAATGATTTGTTTACAGATGGAGAGAGCAAGGTAAACGTGGGCGTTAATTATGTGCAGGCTAATAAAAACCCTTATATAGAAACAAACTCTCAGGTAGGGCTTACGCTTTCATCTCAAATAAACGACAGGATTACTTTTAACGGGGTAGTGGGTGTACCGGTAGGCGGTGTAAACCAAAGTGCCGTTGTAGGTAATGTAGAGCTGCAGTTGCGTATAAATGATGATGGTACACTAAAGGCAAGGGTGTTTAACCGTGAGAACGATATTAACTTTCTTGGAGAAGGTATAGGCTATACCCAAGGGGTAGGCTTAACATGGGAAATAGATTTTGATACCTTTGACGAGCTTATGTGGAGGGTGTTTAAAAATGCTAAGAAGGAAGAAGTAAACAGTAACTCTACGAGCGATTATCCAGACTCTGAAATTTCGCCCGACTATATAAAATTTACCGAAAGCAGGAATAAAAAGAAAGCTGCCGAGCAAAAAGAAAAAGACAGGATTCCCGAAACCGATTAAGTTTTAAATTATCGGACATTAAAATTTTATAATGTGAAAAAAAGCAGGGATATTTTTGATGATACTCCTGCTTTTTTTATAATTATTAACAATCGTTTAGAAAAAACTTATTAACGAAATCGATTGAAAAACTGCGATTTTTATATTATAAGCTAAAAACAAATGTATTAATCATATTAAATTATTAATTTTACAATCAAATACTAAAAAATGTCAGTTAATATTAAAAAAATAGGTGTGCTTACATCCGGTGGTGACTCTCCGGGTATGAACGCTGCAATCAGGGCCGTTGTACGTACCTGTGCTTTCCATAATATAGAATGTACTGGTATATATAGAGGTTACCAGGGAATGATAGAAGGCGATTTTAAAGAAATGGGCCCGCGTAGTGTAAACAACATTATAAACAAAGGCGGTACTATTCTTAAATCGGCACGATCTAAAGAGTTTATGACTCCGGAAGGCCGTAAAAAAGCTTACGATAATCTTGTAAAAAATAAAATTGATGCCTTTGTAGTAATAGGTGGTAACGGTAGTTTTACCGGTGGCCTTTTATTTAATAAAGAATATGGTTTTCCTGTAATAGGTATACCGGGTACTATAGATAATGATATTTATGGTACAAGCTACACATTAGGCTATGATACCGCACTTAACACAGTGGTAGATGTTATAGATAAAATTCGCGATACGGCAAGCTCTCATAACAGGCTTTTCTTTGTAGAGGTTATGGGTCGCGATGCAGGCCACATTGCACTTAATGCCGGTATAGGTGCAGGTGCAGAGGAGATACTTATCCCTGAAGAAGATATGGGTCTTGACAGGCTTTTAGAGTCTTTAAGAAAAAGTAAAGCATCGGGCAAATCATCAAGTATAGTTGTTATTGCCGAAGGCGATAAAATAGGCAAAAGTGCCTTTGAACTTAAAGATTATGTAGACCAGAATTTACCCGAATATGATGTTCGTGTATCTATCCTGGGCCATATGCAGCGTGGTGGTTCTCCATCATGTTTTGACAGGGTTCTTGCCAGCAGGCTGGGAGTTAAAGCGGTAGAGACGCTGCTTGAAGGCAACTCAAATTATATGGTAGGTTTAATTAGGGATGAGGTTGTACTTACCCCGTTAGAAAATGCCGTAAAAGGAAAAACGCATGTAGATAAGGAACTTATAAGGGTTTCTGACATCGTTTCTATTTAAGAATCTTTCACGATTAGTATTAAACAAATAAAAAAACAATTTAGAAGAATGGCAACAGTTAAATTAGGGATTAACGGTTTCGGTAGGATTGGCCGAATCGTTTTCCGCGAAACCTTCAACAGAGATAATGTTGAAGTAGTGGCTATTAACGACCTGCTTGATGTAGATCATTTGGCTTATTTATTAAAATATGATTCAGTTCACGGCCGTTTTAACGGTGATGTAGAGGTTAAAGACAACCAACTATACGTTAACGGAAAACACATAAGAGTAACTGCAGAGAAAGACCCTAAAAACCTTAAATGGAATGAGGTAGATGTTGATGTAGTTGCAGAATGTACAGGTTTCTTTACAACAATAGAAACAGCACAACAGCACATTACAGGTGGTGCTAAAAAAGTTATCATCTCTGCTCCATCGGCCGATGCGCCAATGTTTGTAATGGGTGTTAACCATGAAACAGCTACCGCTGCAGATACAGTAGTATCTAACGCTTCTTGTACTACAAACTGTCTTGCACCTCTTGCTAAAGTAATCAACGATAACTTTGGTATTGTAGAAGGCTTAATGACAACAGTACACGCTACAACTTCAACTCAAATGACGACTGACGGTCCGTCAAGAAAAGACTGGAGAGGCGGACGTGCAGCAAGCGTAAACATCATACCATCATCTACAGGTGCTGCAAAAGCAGTAGGAAAAGTAATTCCGGAATTAAACGGAAAACTAACAGGGATGTCTTTCCGTGTTCCTACGGTTGATGTTTCTGTAGTAGACCTTACTGTAAAAGTAGCTAAAGAAACTTCTTATGAAGAGATAATGGCAGTACTTAAAAAAGCTTCTGAAAATGAGCTTAAGGGTATCCTTGGCTTTACAGAAGACGACGTAGTATCTCAGGATTTCGTATCTGATAAAAGAACAAGCATTATAGATTCTAAAGCAGGTATTGGCCTTAACTCTACATTCTTTAAACTTGTGTCTTGGTATGATAATGAGTATGGCTACTCAAGCAAGCTTATAGATCTTTCGGTGCACATCGCATCTCTATAATTTTATACAATAAAGTCCCGCTTTTTAATAAAAGGCGGGGCTTTATTTTTTTATACCCGCTTAACCCAAAAGCGTGTATTTAATAACCCACATTTAAATTACAATACCCAAACTTAACTCATATTTAACCCAAACAAATCTCAAACAGAGTATGAAATTATTAGTTGACAGTGGTGCAACCAAAGCCGATTGGATTGCGCTGGACGACGCGGGCAACAGGCTTTTTACAACCCAAACTCTTGGTCTTAGCCCCGAAGTAATTAATAAGGAAGAAGCCCTTGAAAGGCTGGAAGCCCGTTTTGACATATACAACAACCGTAAAGAAGTTACCCATCTTTATTTTTACGGTGCTGGCTGCGGTACAGACAGGATGAAGAATTACATGACTGGTGTGTTTAAGGAGTTTTTTCCTAATGCAGAGGTTAGTGTAAAAGAAGATACTTATGCAGCAGCTTATGCTACAAACCCAAATAACGAAAAAGCTATTGTATGTATTTTAGGTACAGGTTCTAACTGTAGTTATTTTGATGGCGAAAAACTGGAGCAAAAAGTGCAGTCTTTAGGTTATATTGCTATGGATGACTGTAGCGGTAACCGTTTTGGCCGTGACCTTGTGCGTGCTTACTTTTTTAACAAAATGCCAGAGCATCTTGCTAAACAGTTTGAGGCAGAATATAACCTTGATGCAGATATTATAAAGCATAACCTTTATAAAGAGCCTAACCCTAACGCGTACCTTGCTACTTTTGCCAAGTTTTTAATACAGCATAAAGACGAGCCTTTTATTAAAGAAATTATAGTAAAGGCAATGCAGGTATTTGTAGAAAATTATATTCAACAGTATGAAAATGCGACCGAAGTGCCTGTGCATTTTATAGGTTCTATCGCATTTTACCTTAAGGCAGAACTTGCCGAAGTATTAGGTAAAAACGGCCTTAAACTGGGTAATGTTTTGAGAAGGCCAATAGACGGTCTTATTACTTACCACGAATTAAACAAATAAAATAAGGTACACATAACATGGAGATAGCCATCATTGCCCACGACGGAATGAAAGATAAAATGGTAGTTTTTTTAACTGCCAATAAAGACATTTTACTTAATGAGAACATAAAGCTTATTGCTACAGGTACTACCGGTGGTAAAGCCGAAGAGGCTGGTTTTACAGTTAGAAAAATGCTTTCAGGACCATTAGGCGGAGATGCGCAAATAGCCGGTAGGGTAGCAGAGGGTAAAACCAATATGGTTTTATTCTTTAAAGACCCATTATCGAGCCATGCCCATGATGCCGATATTAATATGCTGATACGGGTTTGTGACGTGCACAATGTGCCACTTGCCACAAACCCTGCATCGGCAGAACTTTTTTTGCATGCTATTGCTGCACAGCGATCATAGAGATCTCTACGTTTACACTTTTAGGCAGTCGTGCCACCTGAACCGTTTCTCTTGCAGGAGCGGTTTCTTCGTTTATATAACTACCGTAAACCGTGTTTATTGCTGCAAAATCGTCCATGTTCATTATAAAGATACTTGTCTTAACTACATTGCTAAAGTCCATACCTGCGGCTTCAAGTACCGCTTTAAGGTTTTCCATAACCTGTTTAGTCTCGGCTTCTATACTGCCGCCCACAAGCTCGCCTGTAGCCGGGTCTAAAGGTATCTGGCCAGATGTATAAAGTGTATTACCGGCAAGAACTGCCTGGCTGTAAGGACCAATAGGAGCAGGAGCCTTATCTGTAAAAATGATTTTTTTCATGGTATCTATATATTTTGATTATCTATAACTGGTATTTCAAGTTCGGTAAGTTTTACTTTAAGCCTGCGCCACTCGTGATCCCTTATCGTTCCGGCATAATATTTTTTGCTTTTGTAATCATCACTTATAATAGTAATACTATCTGCCATTCTAAAATTTGAATCAACGCTTATCTCTAATATTTCAGACAGTAAGTGAACTTTTTTTTTCCATGGAAAAAGATAATTTTTAATAATGAATTCATTATCACCCAATACAAAATAATTTACCTGCAGTAAAACGTAAGCATAAATTGCTAAAGGTATACAGATAAATGCAAATATAGAGCGGTTTGAAGGTACGCTAAACCAAATTACCCACATTGAAATTTGCATTATAATAAAACATATACCCCAATAGCTCCACAAAAAGCTCCCTTTGTAACTTATGGGTGGGTTTATACTAAAATTTTTACCTGTAAGATTGCTGGTTGTTTCTTGATTATTAAGTGAATTTAGCAGAACCTTAAATGTATTAATATTGGCATAATTCCAGTCATCTATTGTTAATACCTGGCCGTCCTGAAAAGTAATTTTTATGCAACTTAAAGATGAGTTGAATGCAAATGCATTACGTTTTGCAGTTAACAAAAGTTCTTTAGCGGAAGCTAAATCATAATATGAGTGGCCAAATTGTAACGTATTGTTTGCTACAGAAATTTCAGGGACTCTAAGAACTTTATAGGGTAAGTATACAGAACTAAAAAAGAATATACCAGATAGTATGAGTAATACATCGGCGCTGTCTTTATTTCTATATGCTAGATTGGCCCAGTTGTTTAATAGATAAATGCCAAAAGAAATAAACCCTATAAAAATTATAGCTAAAACTAAATAATTTTTTTTCAGCGTAAACTGTTCCATATAACTACTGCCCAACCCTTCTGTCCGGCACCTGGCGTTTATCATATTTAATATCGCTAAGCACAGATGATTTTATACCAATAAAAAAGCCCCAGTAGGTATTGTTACCAAAAGGAACCCAGTTAAAATCCATCCTCCATGATAATAAATCGCGTTCAAAACGAAGCTGTGTAAAGGTAACCCCGTTTTGTACAAAGTCGTAACCGGAAGAGAAGCCCATCTTCCACTTAGGGGTAATATCGAGATTACCCGATACCATTAGCGAGCTACCCGTAATTTTGCGCTCTCGGGCATTGTTATTGTAAGTTAAGGAATAGGCAAGGTTTAAATTCCAGGGTAATTTAGCATTAAAGAAACCACCTTCAGATTTATCTTTTTTCTCGGGTGCTTCATCTTCATCTTTAAAGAGGCTCTGCCTGTTGTCGTTAAGATTTGTGCCTACACCAAAAAGATCATCGGTACGGCCTCCATTCTTGGCTGTCTGGCTGTCTTCGTCTTTTTTATTACCGTCGCCATCCGTACTGCTAATAGAGTAGTTAAGCGTTACGTTAGCACTTGTAAGTCTAAAGAGGCTACCGCCATTATCTATATTGTAGGTGTTTATTCTTCGGCCAGAATTATCTATGGCATAAGGATCCATTGTGGCACCAAAGTTAATGTTCATTTTTTCCTTAAAAAGGTTGGTACCAGCAGATACCCTTAATGGAGACCATGCAAGAGAATCGGCAGCTATATTGTAGCTCGTGGTAAAATTAAGGTTGTTAAGAAGCATTATTTTTTTGGGCTCACCCTCCTTTGCATTCTCATCATCGTTTCGCACTTTAGCCTCAAATGTATTGTTTACAGACAGGCCTATATTGTTAGAGTATCCCAGTCCCGGCGCACCAAAAATACCACCTTCAAAACGGGTATATTCTTTATACTGTGTGCCTGTGTTGTCTAACTGGTAAGTGTCATAATATTTTTCAAAACTTGGTGTATAACTGTATGAAACCGATGGGCGCATTACGTGGCGTATGGCCTGTAATTTTTTGTTTTCGCCAAAGTTAAAAGTACCATATATGGTAGTACCTATACTCGATGAAAAGTTGTAGGTGCGAAAAGAGTCAAAACCTTTTACATCTTTAATAACTACTGTATCGTTTACAACAGATTTATCTATTGTGTTCATTACCCATGTTTCCTGGTAATTTGTTCCTGCAGAAACGCTAAAATATTTAAATATCTTAAAGTTGGTGCTAAGAGGTATGGTGTGTTGCAAGCCGGCTTTTGCATCTCTAAACATTTCTGGTTTAAAGAAAAGAGAGTCGGTTGTGGTAATCTGATTTTCACCACGAAGATTGTACTGCAGGTTAATATTTTTTATAAATCCTTTCTTAGGGGCGTCTGCCGGGGCAAACGGGAAAATCCTGTCTACACTCGCTTGTAGTGTAGGTAAACTCATTCTAATTTCTTGTGTATTAGTATTTTGTGTATGCTGTGCGGTAAGAGAGAAGTTAACCTGAGGTACCGTTTGGAATGTTTTTGAGTAAGAAATAGATGAATTGTAATTGTTTACCAGGCTGGAACCAACGTTTACCGAATTTATAGACTGCCTGAAAAATTTACTCGAACCAAGGTTTACACTGGCAGAAAACCGTGAATTAGGGTTTGCCTTGGCATCCTGGCTGTGTGACCATTGTATATTGTAATTTTTTGCACGTTCATAATCAGGCAGCCCTCTTTCGCTGGTTATAATGTTTTCAAAATTAATATTTATGTTACCGGTAAAACTGTACCGCTTAGCATAAGTAGACTGAAAACGTAACCCGTTACTACCATTGGTATAGTAATCTCCTGTTATAGACACATCAAAATAATCGCTGATAGCGAGATAATAACCACCATTTTGCAGGTAATACCCACGGCTATTGCTATCGCCATAACTTGGAATGAGTAAACCGGATACTGCTTTGTTGCTCGTAGGGAAAAACGCAAATGGTAAGCCTAAAGGTGTAGGTACATCAGCTATCCACATATTAGTAGGGCCTACAACAACCTTTTGGCCAGGTACAAGTTTTATCTTGCTGGCTTTAAAATAATACTCAGGTTTTTCTATATTTTTTGAAGTTGTAAAAATAGCATTCTTCATAAAAATAACCGAGTCATTCTCCTTTTTGGTAATTTCTGCTTTAACCCTAAATTCGCCCTGGTCTGTACGGGAGTTCCATACACGGGCTTTTTTAGTTACAGTATTAAAGTGTATCGAGTCGGCTTCAATAACATTAGCACCCTGTTTAAAATAAGGATATTGAGAGTAAGTTCCTGTAGAATCTTTTATACGGCCTGCGTATACTTCATCTTTTTCGTAATTCATAATAATAACGCCCGATTTTAGTTCTATATCTTTGTAGTATAGTTCGGCTTCATTATATAAGGTGAGCTCTTTCTTTTTCTGATCTATTTTTTCGTAGTCCTTTGCAACACGTTTTACAATAGCATCTAAGCCTTTCTTTTTAGGCTTAATTGTATCAGCTGCAGGTTTAATCGTATCTGTAATAACAACACTTTCGGGAACAGGCAATACTACCGATGGTGTTTTAGTACTATCGGCCTGTTTTACAGCAGGTACTGCAGGTTTGCGGTTTCTTATTTCCTGCGATTGTGCGCCGTAACACACCATACAAAGGAAAATAGATAATAAAACGGTATGAAATAAGTTTGTACGCAATGGTTTTAATACTATTTTTGTAACAGTGTGGCTTATTTTTTTGAAGTGCCAAACTTACAATATTTTTGTCAAACTAACCACTAAATGTAATTATAACACAAGCAGTATAATAACTATTTTGCAATGAGGGAGAACATGAATTTAAAACTGGTTTTTTTACTTTTTATTATATCCTGCGGATATACTTTTGCACAGGATGGGGGTAAGTTTAAGGTAGTTCTTGATGCCGGACACGGCGGAAAAGACTTTGGAGCGCTTTACCATGGCTATGTAGAAAAGAATATTGCCCTCAATGTTGCCCTTAAAGTTGGGAAACTATTAGAACAGGATAATGGCATACAGGTAATTTATACCCGGAAGACCGATGTTTTTATTGAGCTGAGCGAAAGGCCTGATATTGCTAACCGCGCCAATGCAGATCTTTTTATATCGATACACTGTAACGGAGAGCCTAAAAAAGCCGCATTTGGTACAGAAACCTTTATTATGGGGAGTACTAAAAATGCCAGTAACCTTGAGGTTGCTAAAAAAGAAAATTCGGTTATTAAGCTTGAAAAAGAAAAAACTAAATATGATGGTTTCGATCCTAATAAGCCCGAATCTTTAGTAAGTACAGTGCCCGATGCTATACTTAATAATAGTATAGATATTGCAAGTAAACTACAAGATGGTTTTACAAGCACTCTTAAAAGAAAAAACAGAGGTGTTAAATACGCGCCATTCTGGATTTTAAACAAAGCAACTATGCCGGGTGTGGTTATAGAGCTTGGTTTTGTGTCTTACGAACAGGAAGGTGCTTTTTTAAATAGCGAAGACGGCCAGGACGATATGGCAAAAGCTATTGCAAAAGCGATACAGTCTTATAAAAAGGAATATTTTACAGGGGGAGGCTCTGGCGAATATAAAGAGCCAGTTGCTGCCACTGCAGCTACACGACCGGTTGCAGAAACCAAACCTGCTGATAAAGAGAAGATTGTTGCTAAGCCAGACAATAGGCCTGTTGCTGCAGAAACAGCCAAAGGTGTTGTATTTAAGGTACAAATATCTGCCAGTGGAAAATCGTTAGAAACCGTTCCTGAAAATTTTAAAGGTTTAACTAATATATCTAAAGATGCCAGTGGTGCAGTAATTAAATATTACTATGGCTCGACAGGCAGTTATGATGAGGCTAAACAATTGCTTGTAACAGCTAAAGAGAAAGGTTATACATCTGCATTTGTAGTTGCGTTTAAAGAGGGTAAAAAAATAACAGTGCAGGAAGCATTGGGTAAAAAATAAAAAGGAGATAAGCTTTAGCAAGCGGTTACAAAAAACTATATACATGATAAGGTTAACTAAAAAATATTTATTTTACATCCTCATATTATTTTGCACGGCTTCTTTTGCGCAGTCTAAAAAGTTTAAGGTGGTGCTCGATGCCGGGCATGGCGGCGGCGATGAAGGTACTGCGCACCATAGCTATAAAGAAAAAGCCATTGTGCTTAGTGTAGCTCTTAAAATTGGTAAAATATTAGAAGATGAACCCGGTTTTAATGTGGTATATACCCGTAAAACCGATGTTTTTATCGAATTAAGGGAGCGTGCTAATATTGCCAATAAAGCCGATGCCGATCTTTTTGTATCGATACACTGTAATGGTGTTAATGCAGAGCAGGCACAGGGAACAGAGACTTTTGTTATGGGTTTGTCGCGCAGCAAAATTAACCTTGAAGTTGCCCGAAAAGAAAATAGCGTAATTACATTAGAGAAGGATTATAAATTAAAATACAAGGGCTTTAACCCCGATAATCCCGATACCTCTATAGGTATTGCGCTCGCACAGGAAGAATCGCTTAACCAGAGTATTATCCTTGCCGGTAAAATTCGTGATGGCTTTAAAAATGATCTTAAAAAGAACGACAGGGGCATTAAGCAAATTCCGTTATGGGTTTTGGATGCTACTGCTATGCCGGGCGTGCTTATAGAACTTGGCTTTATATCTAATAAGACTGAAGGTGCTTACCTTAATTCTGCCGATGGGCAGGAAGAAATGGCTAAGTCTATAGCGAAGGCAATCATTAATTATAAAAAAATGTTCGACGGCAATGCAAGCGACAGTGAGCAGCAGGCAGAAATCACAGAAGCGGTTAAGGAAGTAACATCTGATAAAAAAAATGATGTAGAACCGGAAGCGGCAGAGAAAGATACCATAGCAAAAGATGGTGTTGTATTTAAAGTGCAAATAGCTTCAAGCGGCAAGGACCTGGCAACCAAACCTTCTAATTTTAAGGGGCTTAAAAATGTTTCCAAATTAAAAAATGGCAGCCAGATAAGGTATTTTTATGGTGAAACCAAAGATTACACTAAAACTGTAAAACTGTTATCTGAAGCAAAAAGCAAGGGTTATTCAAGCGCTTATGTGGTTGCTATGCTCAAAAATAAAATTATAAGTATTGCGGAAGCTTTAAAATAATATTCACATATTACTAATTATTTTGTCCTACATTTGTTAAAAAATAAACCTGTTTTGAAAATATCAAGAGAAGTAAAGACGGCAATACTTGTATTAGGTGCCATATTAGTATTTATCTGGGGGTATAGTTTTTTAAAGGGCAGAGACCTCTTTAATTCCTACACTACCTACTATGTAGTTTATAAAGATGTAGAAGGGCTTTCGCCATCAGCTCCCGTTACACTTAACGGTTTAGTTGTTGGTAAAGTGAATTCTATTACTTTTAAAGACTTGACAGAAGGCAGCCTTATTGTAGAATTGCAGGTAAATACTGATTTCCCTATATCTACAACAAGCCACGCTACCTTATATGAGCCGGGCTTTGGTTTGTCTGGTAAACAGATAGCGCTTATTCCTGATACTAAAAATACACAGCTTGCCGAAGACGGTGCTTACCTTTTAAGTGGCCTTAAACCGGGCATGCTCTCTGTGGTGGGGGAGAAACTTTCTCCTCTGCAAACAAAGGTAGAAGCTACTGTTGTAACTGCCGATAGCCTTCTTAAAAACATCAACAATGTTTTCGATCTTCAAACGCAGCAAAACATGCGTACTGCCATTGCAGACCTTGGTGCTACTATGAAAGAGTTTAACAAGGCAGCGGTATCGCTTAACAGTACTGTGTCAGGTAACAGGGGCAACATAGATGCTACCATGTACAACCTTAATAAAACCAGTAAAAACTTTGCAGCATTGTCTGATTCTCTTAATCAGGCAAATATTGGCGAAGCGGTTAAAAAACTGGAAAGGTCTCTTGCAAACGTAGATAATCTTATAAATGATGTACAATCTGGCAAAGGCACATTAGGCAAACTAATGAAAGACGATGCTATGTACAACAATCTTAACGGTGCATCTAAAGAGTTAAAAGAACTACTTGCCGACTTTAAGAACAACCCTAAGCGTTACGTTCATTTCTCAGTATTCGGCAAAAAGGGAACACCCTATGTAGAAGAGAAAACAGTACCGGCAGACGAAGTTAAGACAGAAGAAAAGCCTTAAAGGAAAAGGTTAAGCCTTTACTATATGAGTTACATAGATAATATCTTGTTTGTATTGTTGCTGGTTGCCGGTTTTGGCTACTTTGTAATAAACGTAAAAAAACTTACGCGCAACATTAAGCTGGGCAGGGATGTAAACAGGTACGATAATCCTAAAGCACGTTGGGGCAATATGGCCCTTATAGCGCTTGGCCAGTCTAAAATGGTAAGGCGCCCCATAGCGGGTGCGTTGCATATTGTGGTATATGTGGGTTTTGTTATCATTAACATAGAAATTTTAGAAATTATTATAGACGGTATATTTGGAACCCACAGGATATTTGCATTTCTTGGTGGGTTTTATAGTTTCTTAATAGGTTTCTTTGAGATACTTGCGTTTGGAGTCATCTTTTCGGTTGTAGCCTTCTGGATTCGCCGTAATGTTATAAAGCTATGGCGTTTTGCACATGGCGATCTTAAAGGCTGGCCTAAAAGCGATGCCAATATCATTTTGTATTTTGAAACAATACTGATGATATTTTTCCTTACCATGAATGCTGCCGATCATTACCTCCAGGGTTTAGGCGCTCACCATTATGTAACAGCCGGATCTTTTCCTGTGTCAGGATTTATAACTCCGCTTTTTAATGGTATGAGCGAGAGTACAGCTATCATTGTAGAAAGAACAACATGGTGGCTACATATTACGGGTATATTAATTTTTATGAATTACCTGTATTTTTCTAAACACCTTCATATTTTATTGGCGTTCCCTAATACCTATTTTGCGAAACTGGAACCTAAGGGAAAATTTGAAAATTTAGATTCGGTCACTGCCGAGGTTAAACTGATGATGGATCCTAATGCCGACCCTTTTGCTGCACAGCCTGCACCCGCGGAAGGTGAAGTACCTGCGAAATTTGGTGCAAGTGATGTTCAGGATCTTAACTGGGTTCAGCTGCTTAATGCCTATACCTGTACAGAGTGTGGCCGTTGCACATCGGCCTGCCCGGCAAACCTTACGGGTAAAAAACTTTCCCCGCGTAAAATTATGATGGATACCCGCGACAGGCTTGAAGAAGTGGGTCGCAATATTGATAAAAATAAAGGCACGTTTGTTGATGATGGTAAGATGTTGCTTAACGACTACATTACACCGGAGGAGCTTTGGGCCTGTACCACCTGTAACGGCTGTGTAGATGCCTGTCCGGTTAATATAGACCCGCTTTCTATTATTATGGATATGAGGCGTTACCTGGTTATGGAACAGAGTGCTGCCCCTAAGGAGCTTAACAGCATGATGACGAATATAGAGAACAACGGGGCCCCGTGGCAGTACAGCCAGATGGACAGGCTTAACTGGAAAGAAGAATTATAATAAACAGGTACACTAATGAAACAGGAGGATATTGACAGGAATCTTCAGCCGATTACAGAAAACGGCGAACACTTAAGCCCAATTTTGCCACCCGGAATTAAAAATTATCTTATAGATATTGATGGCACAATTTGCGACGATATTCCTAATGAAGAGCCGGAAAGAATGGTTACGGCTGCAGTATACCCGGATGCACTTATTACTCTTAACAAGTGGTATGATGAAGGGCATATAATCTTCTTCTTTACTTCGCGTACAGAAGCGCACAGAGAAATTACAGAAGCATGGCTTAGAGAGAACGGTTTTAAATATCATGGTATGCTTATGGGCAAGCCACGTGGAGGTAACTACCACTGGATAGATAACCACCTTGTTAAAGCTACACGTTACCGTGGCAAGTTTACAGATCTTATTGATAAAGAGGTTACCATTCAGGTTTTTGATGATGGCAACCATGATGCAGAATAAATTATGATGCAGGATAACATTACAGTACCCACGATGGCCGATATGATGGCTACAGGGCAGCAACCGGAAGTTTTATTTTGGGTAGGCTGTTCCGGTAGTTTTGATGACAGGGCAAAAAAAATAACCAAGGCATTTGTAAAATTATTACATAGTGCCAAAGTATCGTTTGCCGTATTAGGAACCGAAGAAAGCTGTACCGGCGATCCCGCCAAAAGGGCCGGTAACGAGTTTTTGTTCCAGATGCAGGCTATGGCAAATATTGAGGTGCTTAATGCCTATGATGTTAAAAAAATAGTTACGGCGTGCCCGCACTGTTTTAACACTATAAAAAACGAATACCCAGGCCTTGGCGGATCATATGAGGTGGTTCACCATACTCAGTTTTTAAAATCATTGCTGGATGATGGCAGGTTAACCGTAGAAGGTGGTGCTTTTAAAGGTAAAAAAATTACATTTCATGACCCTTGCTACCTGGGCAGGGCTAATAATATATATGAGGCTCCCCGCGACCTTATAGAAAAACTTGATGCCGAACTGGTAGAGATGAAACGCTCGCGGGCTAACGGTCTTTGCTGTGGTGCCGGTGGTGCGCAAATGTTTAAAGAACCGGAGCCGGGCAAGAAAGATGTAAATGTTGAGAGGACAGAAGATGCCCTGGAGACACAACCCGAAATTATTGCCGCCGGATGCCCGTTTTGCAATACCATGCTTACAGATGGCGTTAAGGCAAAAAACAGGGAACACGATATTAAAGTGATGGATGTGGCAGAATTAATTGCCAATGCTAAGGATTTATAAGAAAGACAAATTATGTACGTTCCGTTTGATACACTGCCTGAAGAATCTAAAATTTGGATATATCAGTCTAACAGAAAATTCTCTGAAGAAGAAGTTAGTGAAATCGAAGCTTCGCTTCAAAACTTTGTAGAGAACTGGACTGCCCACGGCACCGGCCTTGAGGCTTCGTTCCTTATAAAGTATGACAGGTTTATAATTCTGGCTGTTAACCAGGACAACCAGAATGCTACAGGCTGCTCTATAGATGCTTCTGTGCATTTTATACAACAACTGGAGCAAAAATATAATGTAGAGCTGCTGGACAAAATGAATGTAACCTTTAAACAGGGTGAATTTATTACCCATAAGCCACTTATAGAATTTAAAAAGCTCGCTAAAGATAAATCAGTTTCGGCAAATACAATTGTTTTCAACAATTTGGTAAATACGGTAGGAGAGTGGCAGGATTTTTGGGAGGTACCTGCAGGCGAAAGCTGGCACAGCAGGTTTTTTTAAGCCCAATATCTGCCTTACAAAACATTAAAAACATCATTATACAAACTGTAATGATGTTTTATTATTTAAAATATATTTTACATTAATGAGGTTTCTTGCCCTACTATTACTACTCACAATACAAGCAGCATCTGCACAAAGCAAGGTGTTTACAGATTATAAATCGCCGGCTGAACAACGCTGGACAGACAGTGTTTACAACCAATTTTCGTTTGATGAAAAGGTAGGTCAGCTGTTTATGGTAGCAGCCTATTCTAACAAAGATTCGTCGCACGTAAGGGGTATAGACAAGCTTATAAAAGATTATAAAGTGGGCGGGGTTATCTTTTTTCAGGGTGGGCCGGTGCGTCAGGCTAAACTTACCAACCGTTACCAGAAAGAAAGCAAAATACCGTTATTTGTGGGTATAGATGCAGAGTGGGGACTTAGTATGAGGCTCGATTCTACTTACCGTTACCCGTGGAATATGACGCTGGGTGCCGTGCAGGACCTTTCGCTTTTAGAAAAAATGGGCGGCCAGATGGCAAAGCAGGCACAGCGCATGGGCATCCATTTTAATTTTGCCCCGGTTGTAGATATAAATATCAATCCGCTTAACCCCATTATTGGTAACAGGTCGTTTGGCGAGAATAAAGATAATGTAACTAATAGGGCTTCGGCATTAATGAAAGGCATACAGGATGGCGGCATTTATGCTACAGGAAAACACTTTCCCGGTCACGGCGATGTAGGGACTGATTCGCATTTGGCACTGCCATTTCTTCCATACGATAAGAAGAGGCTCGACGACATAGAGTTGTACCCATACAGGCGATTATTTAACGAAGGTATGGCAAGCATCATGGTTGCACACCTTAACGTGCCTGCTTTAGAACCTACTCCTAATTTGCCTACATCATTGTCTTATAATGTGGTAACGCACCTTGTGCAGGAGCAAATGGGTTTTAAAGGCCTTATTTTTACCGATGCTCTTAACATGAAAGGTGCAAGTGGCTACATGCAGCCGGGCGATATAGACCTTGAGGCTTTTCTTGCCGGTAACGATGTTTTGTTATTTGCAGAAAATGTACCACTGGCTATAGAGAAGTTCCGTAAGGCATATAACGACACGGTTTTAAGCGAAGGTAGACTTGCATTTTCGGTTAAAAAAATACTGGCTTACAAATACAGGATTGGCCTTAACAAATATAAGCCTATCGACCTTAAAAATTTGTATGCCGAACTTAACGGGCACGAGTATGACGACCTTAACTACCAGCTTTATGAGCAGGCAGAAACGGTGCTTAAAAATGACGATACTATCTTACCCATTGCAGATCTTGAAAATGAGAAGATCGCTTATGTAAAAATGGGGGATGATGATGGTTCTAACTACGTAAAGGTACTCCAAAAATATGCCGATGTTACAGAGGTTAAGCAGGATAGCCTGCCTCTTATGACCGAGGCTCTTAAAGAATATACCACTGTTATAATAGGCTACCACAAAGCCGACGGTGCCTGGAAAAAACATGACTTTACATCAAAAGAATTAGTGTGGCTGGATACTATTGCAAAGAATAAAAGAGTTATCCTTACTTCATTTGCAAAGCCTTATGTGCTTAGTGCCGTTAAAAATTTTAAGAATATTGATGGTATTGTACTTGCTTACCAAAACAATGAGATTGCGCAGACTGTTGCTGCCGAAATTATATTTGGGGCATTAGGCTCTAAAGGTAAACTTCCGGTTAGCGTGGGTGGTGCTTTTAAAGTTAACGATGGTATTTTTACAAAGCCACTTAACAGGCTTGGTTTTACTACACCCGAAAATGTGGGTATGAATTCTATTACACTTAGTAAGATAGATGCTATTGCCAAACGCGCCATAGACCAGAAAATGACACCAGGAATTCAGCTTTTAGTGGCAAGAAAAGGTAAGGTTATTTACCAAAAATCATACGGTTACCATACGTATAACAATGATGTAAAGGTAAAAGATACTGATATTTATGATGTAGCATCATTAACTAAAATGCTTTCTACATTGCCTAACATTATGCAGTTGTATGATAAAGGCCATTTAAAACTTGACGAAAAATTGGGCAATATGCTGCCGGAATTTGAAAAGACCGATAAAAAAGATATTACCCTTAAGGATATGCTTTTGCATCAATCGCGTTTTCAGGCGTGGTTGCCTTTTTACCAGGAAACGCTGGACAGCCTTAAACAGCCCGATACGCTGTATTATCGCAGGTCGGTTAGCCCTGAGTTTCCACATCAGGTTACAGAAAATTTGTTTCTTAGAAAAGATTACCCGGGTATAATGATAGATAAAGTTGCCCAGAGCAAGCTATTGCCTAAAAAAGAGTATAAATACAGCGACTTTAATTTTATCCTTCTTAAAGAGTTTTTAGAGCTTAAAACGGGCAAACCGCTTAATTTACTCAGCGATACTAATTTGTACAAGCCTCTTGGTGCCTATTCTACCACATATAATCCGTTGCAAAAGTTTGATATGAGCATGATACCGCCTACAGAGGTAGACAATTATTTCCGCTATGAAGAAATTCAGGGCTATGTGCATGATATGGCTGCTGCCATGATGGATGGTGTTGCAGGCCATGCAGGGCTTTTCTCTAACAGTATGGATGTTGCCAAAATTATGCAGATGTACCTGCAAAAAGGCAGTTACGGTGGCAAACAGTATTTCTCTGCCAAGACGTTCGATACTTTTAATACCTGTTATGCGTGCAAAGAAGGCAACCGCCGCGGGCTTGGTTTTGATAAGCCGCAGATAGAGAAATCCGGTCCTACATGTGGGTGTGTATCTAAATCGAGTTTTGGGCATACCGGCTTTACAGGCACTATGGCATGGGCCGACCCTGAAACGGAGATTGTTTACATATTCCTCTCTAACCGTACCTATCCGGAAGCAGGGGAGAATAAATTATCTAAAGAAAACATAAGGGAAGACATACAGAAGGTTATCCAGGAAGCGATAATTAAGTAGCAACCCACAAACGATATATTTATAAACCGCTATAATGTAGCGGTTTTTTTTTGTGGTTTATAAGAAATGTGCCTCCATTTTCTTCTTCAATGTTTTGCCTAAAGGGATTTCAATATAAAAAGTTGTTAAGGTTGCCAAAATGATTACTATAGGCAATGCTACTCCGAAAGCGGCAATGAAAAAGGGTACATGTAATTTATTAACTAATAAGGGTATTATAATTTTAATGGAAACATACTCATGTACTACATATAAAGCGTAAGATATTTTACCAAAAAAGAGTGTATACCT
>Ga0247806_10000479_pt1 | contig 25104 bp, 19 predicted proteins | sample UWRJL059202B1_FD_179935 | JGI IMG/M metagenome (GOLD analysis project Ga0247806, IMG submission 179935) | Plant litter microbial communities from Arlington Agricultural Research Station in Wisconsin, United States - UWRJ-L059-202B-1 | ecosystem: Environmental > Terrestrial > Plant litter >... | reverse complement strand
CGACACTCAAGAGGACTCGCCGGGAGACGAGAAATCTTGTTCCCTACGCAGGCGCTAACCTGATCAGGTTCAACGGGATCCGGTTTAACCGATCTCAGCCTCAAAGCAAGGCACCCCGACAAGAACGCTGCCAGTCTAGTCGGGACGAGTGAGGAACGCCAAGCCTGTTTTATTAACCCTCGATAAATGGCCGTTATGCCGGATTGTTGCAATCACCCCCACCCACTACACTCGCTAGCTTGGTTTCTATTCAGAACCGGCAAAATAATGATCAACAGGGAAAGCACCATGCTGCGCAAACTTTCATTGGCTGTGGCCGTGTCATGCGCTTGTAACGCCGGTGCCTGGGCAGCAGACTTGCCGTTGCCGACCAAAACCGGACTGGTCAACGTGTACCAGCAAGCCGTCGATAACAACGCCGACCTTGCCGCGGCCCGCGCTGATTACGCCGCCCGCAAGGAAGTCGTGCCTCAGGCACGCGCCGGATTGCTGCCGAACCTGTCCGCAGGCGCCGACGTCAACAACACACGCACCAGCATCAACCAGCCCAATATCACCGCGACCCGCAGTGGCACGGTTTACCAGGCAACGCTGAGCCAGCCGATCTTCCGCGCCGACCGCTGGTTCCAGTTACAAGCCGCTGAAGCCGTCAACGAACAGGCTGCCCTGGAGTTGTCCGCCACGGAACAGAACCTGATCCTGCAAAGTGCTCAGGACTATTTCACCGTGCTCCGCGCTCAGGACAACCTGGCTTCCACCAAGGCTGAAGAGGCGGCATTCAAACGCCAGCTTGATCAAGCCAACGAACGCTTCGATGTCGGCCTGTCCGACAAGACCGATGTGCTGCAAGCCCAGGCCAGTTACGACACTTCACGGGCTAACCGGATCATTGCCAAGCGTCAGGTCGATGATGCGTTTCAGGCGCTGGTCACCCTGACCAACCGCGAATACAACGCCATCGAAGGCATCGTCCACACCCTGCCGGTATTGGCACCGGTGCCTAACGACGCCAAGGCTTGGGTGGATACAGCCGCGCAGCAGAATCTCAATCTGCTGGCCAGCAACTACGCGGTAAGCGCCGCCGAAGAAACCCTGCGCCAGCGCAAGGCAGGGCATGCACCGACCGTGGATGCAGTGGCTCAATATCAGCGTGGCGACAATGATGCGCTGGGCTTCAGCAACCCCAACTACACCGGGCAGAGCTATCGCGGCGACGTAGAGCAGCGCACCATCGGTTTGCAGGTGAACATTCCGATCTACAGCGGTGGGCTGACCAGCTCACAGGTCCGAGAAGCCTATTCCCGGCTGAGCCAGAGCGAGCAGCGCCGTGAAGGCCTGCGCCGTCAGGTGGTGGAAAACACCCGCAACCTGCACCGTGCAGTGAACACCGACGTTGAGCAGGTCCAGGCCCGCAAGCAGTCGATCATCTCCAACCAGAGTGCCCTGGAAGCCACGGAAATCGGCTACCAGGTCGGCACCCGCAATATCGTTGACGTGCTGGATGCCCAGCGCCAGCTGTATGCCTCGGTGCGCGATTACAACAACACCCGCTACGACTACATCCTCGACAACCTGCGCTTGAAACAGGCCGCGGGCACACTCAGCCCCGGCGACCTGCAGGATCTGTCGCGCTACCTGAAAGCCGACTACAACCCGGACAAAGACTTCCTGCCGCCGGATTTGGCCGCGGCTGCCAGGAAGAATTTCGAAAGACCGCCACAGCGGTGATTGGCTGAGCGAGACTCAAAACCCTGCGGGAAATTCTGTGATTGCCTGCAACCCGTTCGGTGCCTGAGCTAACGTCATCGCGGGCAAGCTGACTCCCACTGTTGATCGCTGAACCTGTGGGAGCCGAGCTTGCTCGCGAAGAGGCCGGTACAGCCTGAACATTTTCCGGGTCTGAAATATTGCCTTCGCAAGCAAGCTTGCTCCCACAAGATTCCTGCCGAATATGGATAACGCCTACAGGATCAACCGACCAATCCCATCCAGCAACCGCTGCAAAGCGCCCTGATTGGCCTTCATCACCTGCAATCCGGCCTCGGCCATCTCATGGGCCAATTGCGGCTGCTCGAACAATCGCTTCACCGCACCCGACAAGCTCGCGGCATCAGTGATTTCAATCAAGGCCTGGGCATTGCGCAGCATTGCGGCGATTTCCAGGAAGTTGAACAAGTGCGGACCGCTCAACACCGGTTTGGCCAGCGCGGCCGGCTCCAGCAAGTTGTGACCGCCGTTAGGCACCAGACTGCCACCCACAAAAGCCACGTCAGCCAGGGCGTAAAGAAACAGCAATTCGCCCATGGTATCGCCCAGCAGCACCGAGGTTTGCGGCGTCACCGGCTGTGCGGAGGAACGTCGCACGGTGGCAAAACCCTGATGCACTGCCAACTCATACATGCCGTTGAAACGCTCAGGATGACGCGGCACCAGAATCAGCAACGCATCAGGATGGCTCTCGAGCAGTTGGCGATGCGCGGACAAGATACTTTCGTCTTCCCCGGCGTGAGTGCTGGCCGCGATCCACACCGGACGCCGTGTTGCCTGCCACTGCTCACGCAATTGCGCGGCATTGGCCAGCAACTGCGGGTCGACGCTCAGGTCAAACTTGATCGAGCCGGTCACTGAAACACACTCTGGCCGTGCACCTAGATCACGGAAGCGCTGGGCTTCGGTCTCGGTCTGCACAGCGAGCAAGCTCATCTCGCTCAACATAGGCCGGGTCAATTTTGCGAAGCGCGCGTAACCCCGAGCCGAGCGCTCAGACAACCGCCCATTGGCCAGCACCACTGGAATGCTGCGTTTGGCGCACTGATGGATATGGTTGGGCCACAACTCGGTTTCCATGATCACGCCAATTACCGGGCGTACATGATCCAGAAAACGCCCCGCCGCCCATGGCAAGTCATAGGGCAGATAACAGTGCTGGATGCGCGATTCATTGGCGAACAACGCCTTGATCCGCTCCGAGCCGGTGGGCGTCATGCAGGTCACGGTGATCGGCAGCTGTGGATAACGTGCCAGCAGTGCACGAATCATCGGCGCGGCGGCGATGCTCTCACCCACGGAAACCGCATGCACCCAGATACCGCCCTGCTGCATGGCGGGCAGGCCAAGAGCGAAACGCTCGCCGATTCGCTGTCGATAAGCAGGCGCCTTGCGCGCACGCAACCAGAGACGCAAAGCCACCAGCGGCAGGCCCAGATGAAACAGCAGGGTGTATAGAGTTCTATTCATGGGCGCGGAGTTTATCGGAACCGCGACACCTGTGGGAGCGGTGCTTGCCCGCGATTTCGGCGCTCTGATGTTTCAGGTACACCGTGTCCTCGTTCTTCGCGAGCAAGCCCGGCTCCCACAGACGATCACCAAATCCGTTGGATCGCCGCCCGCTCGCTCCAACAAATCTCGCGCGCCCGAATTAACTCATCCCCATAAGGTCTAGAATGCGCAGCCTATAAAAGGAGTTACTTCATGTCTGCCTACTATCTGCTGGCCATCGCCATCTGCGCCGAAGTGATTGGCACTGTCTCGATGAAGGCCGTAAAAGGCCTGAGTACGCCTCTTCCGCTGCTGCTGGTGATCTGCGGGTACGCGATCGCCTTCTGGATGCTGATTCTGGTCGTGCGCACCATTCCGGTGGGCGTCGCCTATGCGGTCTGGGCCGGCATGGGGATTGTGATGGTCAGCATCGCTGCGTTTTTCATTTACGGGCAAAAGCTCGACGTTCCGGCCATGCTGGGCATGGGTTTGATCGTTGCCGGGGTGGTCGTAATTCAGCTGTTCTCGAAAACCGCCGGGCATTGAAAATGCGTTCCTCTATAATGGCGGCATTCTTCCGGCCACAGAGGTGCCCATGCCTTCCGTAATTTCCACTGACGTGTTGATCGTCGGTGCCGGCGTTGCTGGTCTCTGGCTCAATGCCCGCTTGCGTCGCCAAGGGTTCTCCACCGTATTGGTGGAGAACGCCAGCCTGGGCGGCGGACAGAGTCTGAAGTCCCAAGGCATCATCCATGGCGGCGCCAAATATGCGCTGCACGGCGCGCTATCCGGTGCGTCGGAAGCCATTGCCGACATGCCGCGCCGCTGGCGTGAAGCCCTGGCGGGCACCGGCGAACTGGACCTTTCCGGTGTACGCCTGCTTTCCGAAGCCCATTATCTGTGGTCGCCCGGTACGATTGCCGGCAACCTCACCAGCTTCTTTGCCAGCAAGGCCGTGCGCGGTCGCGTCGATCAGGTCAAAGGCGTCGACTTGCCCCCTGCCCTGCAAGACCCGAAGTTCAAAGGCAAGGTCTATCGCCTGGCCGAGCTGGTCATTGACGTCCCGAGCCTGATCGAACGCCTGGCCCAACTGGCCGATGGCAGTCTGCTGGCGGGTACCGATCTTGAACCGCTGATGGATGGCGAAGACCTGGTCGGCCTGCGCGTCGACGGTCTGGATATTTTTGCCCAGCGCGTGGTGCTCTGCGCGGGTGCGGGCAACGCCGAGCTGTTGAAAAAACTCGGCGTGGCGCAACCGGCCATGCAACGTCGCCCGCTGCACATGGTGCTTGCCAAAGGTCCGAGCCTGAAGCCGCTGTACGCCCATTGCCTGGGGGGCGGACCCAAACCGCGCCTGACGGTCACCACTCACCCGGCCGCCAATGGGCAATGGGTGTGGTACGTCGGCGGCGATGTCGCCGAGGCCGATGGTGTGGCCCGAACTCCGGAACAGCAAATTGCAGCCGTTAAAAAAGAACTCGGCACTTTGTTGCCCTGGATCGATCTGAGTCAGGTCGAGTGGGCGACTTTGCGGGTTGATCGCGCAGAACCGGCGCAATCCGGCCTGGTCAGACCTGACAACGCCTACCTCAGCGTGCAGAACCGACTGTTGGTTGGCTGGCCGACAAAACTGGCGCTGGCGCCGGACTTTTCTGACCGGGTACTGGCGGCATTGTCCTACGACGAAGTGCACCCGACGCCACAGCCGTCCCTGAGCGGCCTGCCAATACCACCAATGGCCATACCGGTCTGGGATGAATTGCTGCCATGAGCGTACAAACCCTTCACGGATTACACCGCCCACTGGGCAGCACCGGCCTCAGCGTTTCTCCACTGGGCCTGGGCACCGTCAAACTGGGCCGGGATCTGGGCGTCAAATACCCCAACGGCTTTACTATTCCGGATGACATCCAGGTCCAGATGCTGTTGAAAATGGCCCGGGACATGGGCATCAACCTGATCGACACTGCCCCCGCTTACGGCAACAGCGAAGAGCGCCTGGGGCCATTGCTGCGCGGCCAGCGTCAGGACTGGGTGATCGTCAGCAAAGTCGGTGAAGAGTTTGAGCAGGGTCAGTCCAGCCACGATTTCAGCGCCACGCACACGCGGATGTCGGTGGAGCGCAGCCTGAAACGTCTGGAGACAGATTTCATCGATCTGGTGCTGGTGCATTCCGACGGCAATGATCTGGCGATTCTCAACGACAGCGAGGTTTACCAGACGCTGGCCGAGCTGAAACGTGAAGGCAAAATCCGTGGCTTCGGCTTTTCCGGTAAAACCGTCGAGGGAGGCCTGCTGGCGTTGCGCGAAGGCGATTGCGCCATGGTCACTTACAACCTCAATGAACAAGGCGAAAAGCCAGTGCTGGACTACGCTGCTGCACACGGCAAAGGCATTCTGGTCAAGAAAGCCTTGGCCAGCGGCCATGTTTGCCTGCGTCCAGGTGTGGATGCAGTGCAGGCCAGTTTCGAACTGCTGTTTGAGCATCCGGGCGTAGCCAGTGCTATTGTCGGGACCATCAATCCGCTACATCTGGTCCATAACGTAGCCACTGCCGCTGCCGTGATTCGCCGTCCAGCCTGATGTAGGCGGCCGACCCCAACGCAAGAAGGAGCCGATATGCCGCGAACCCTGATTCGGAAGAATCCCAGTAACTTCAAAACCCTGCCGTTATATGTCGAAGCCACGCCCGAGGGCCTGAACTACCAAAGCATCGGCATGCCGCTCAATTTCACCCAGACCCTGCAACGCCGCCGCAAGATCGAAGTGGCCGACACCGAGCGCTTCTCCACGGAGCTGGCCAATCTCGGGGTTTCGGTACGTCTGACGCTGAACTGGCAAGGCCGGGATTACTGGGTGCTGGTGCGGCAACGGCGTCAGGACCGTGGTGACGTGGTGCTCAAGCTGATTTCCGGCTACGTGCCTGCCCACGAGCTGAATCTGCCATTACATACAGCGATCCAGGAAGTGGCCGAAGAATGCCTGATTGAAACGCCTCAGGGCTGGCTCAGCGGGCGTTTCAACGAGACCTGGCTGCCTGCACCTTACGCAGCAGCGCTGCACTATCGCGAAGCGATGCCCTTTCGCCTGAGCCCTTTGTCGGGCGCGGCACGCCCGGTACGTTGTGGCAGCATGACCCTGATCGAACGACCTCGGGCTTACGTGCATCTGCCCACTGCATCATTGCAGTTGATCTATGACATGCGCCTGGAAGTCCCCAAGGAAGCACGGCCCCTGAGCCTGTTCCATGTGGATGAATGCCTGGAAAACGACCAGTTGGTCGCCCGGCTGAACCGTAGCAAGCCTGACTTGTACCTCATGCCCCTGGACAACGGTGCGCCGCTGCCGGAGCTGTACACCCTCAAGCGCGACAAGCTGACAGCGGCCGGCACTCGCGGCCTGTATCTGGCAGAGAGCTTTGCAGCGCAGGAAGGCTGGGTCGTGCGCGACGAGAGGATTCGCTGGAAGGACTGGCTACGCCAGCAAGGCATGACGCCACCGCCGAAAAAAACCGGCCTCAAACGCCTGACGGGCAAGGCCAAGCAGCTGTTGCAGTTGGTGACGTTTAAAAGCTGAAAACCAGTCCTGTTGGAGCGAGGCTTGCCCGCGAATTAAACGCTGCGGTGTGTCAGATACACCCCATCATCATTCTTCGCGGGCAAGCCTCGCTCCAACACATCAGAAACTCACTGCCCGCGGATTTTCTCAACAATTGCGGTAGTCGAGCTGTTTTCCACCAACCCCAGCACCCGCACTTCTCCGCCATAGGCCTGGACGATATCGGCGCCGACCACCTGATCGATGCCGTAATCCCCCCCCTTGACCAGCACATCGGGTTTGACGTGGCTGAGCAGGTTTTCCGGCGTGCCTTCCGGGAAGCTGATCACCCAGTCCACCGCACCCAGACCAGCCAGCACCGCCATACGACGGTCCACGCTGTTGATCGGTCGACCAGGGCCTTTCAGGCGGCTGACGGATGCGTCGTCGTTGACCGCCACGATCAGGCGATCCCCTTGGGCACGCGCCTGTTCCAGGTAAGTCACGTGACCGGCATGCAGAATGTCGAAGCAGCCGTTGGTGAATACGATTTTTTCTTTGTGGGCACGGGCGTCATCAATGGCCAGAAGTAGCTGCTCAAGCGTCAATACACCGCGCTCGGAGCCTTCTTCACGCTGAATGGCGCGACGCAGTTCCGGCGCGCTGATGGCCGCAGTACCCAACTTGCCTACCACGATGCCGGCGGCCAGATTGGCCAAGGCCACAGCATGGGGCAGGTCTTCGCCGGCAGCCAGCGCGGCGGCAAGGGTAGAAATAACGGTGTCGCCAGCGCCGGTCACGTCGAAGACTTCCCGGGCGCGGGCCGGTAGATGCAGGGCCGGATGATCCGGCCGCAATAAGGTCATGCCGTGCTCGCCGCGGGTTACCAGCAAGGCACCCAGCTCCAGCTCACTCATCAGTTGCGCGCCCTTGGCGACCAACTCGGCCTCGTCCACACAATGGCCAACGATAGCTTCAAACTCGCTCAAATTAGGCGTAATGACGCTGGCGCCCCGATAGATCGCGAAATCTTTGCCCTTGGGATCAGCCAGAACCGGGATACCGCGCTCACGAGCAGCATTGATCAGCACCTGATGGTTTTTCAGGGCGCCTTTGCCGTAGTCCGACAGGACCAGCACCTTGATGCCGTCGAGCAGTGCGTCGACTTCACGGCTCAGGGCTTCTGCGTCCGTGGCAAACGGCTCTTCGAAATCAATGCGCAGCAGTTGCTGGTGGCGGCTCATGACCCGCAGTTTGACGATGGTAGGTTGATGCGCAATGCGCTGAAAACGCGCACGCACGCCGGCAGCCTTGAGGCTGTTGGCAAGGCTTTCGGCTGCTTCGTCTTCACCCGTGACACCCACCAGCGATGCAGGCGCACCGAGGGCAGCAATGTTCAAGGCAACGTTGGCGGCACCGCCTGGACGGTCCTCGATCTGCTCCACCTTGACCACAGGCACAGGCGCTTCCGGCGAAATCCTTGAGGTGCCGCCATGCCAATAGCGGTCGAGCATGACATCGCCCACTACCAAGACTGGTGCTTGATCGAAACGCGGCAAGGACAACTTCATCGAACAACCCGTAACTAGAATGAACAGGGGCGGAATCTTAGCACAGGGTTTGGGAAGGCTTGGATCGCAAATGAAACCTGATGCAGCTGGGACGACGCCATGCAACAGCCAACATCAAACCTGTAGGAGCTGCCGCAGGCTGCGAAAGCGCTATGACCGATAGACCGCTATTCGCAGCCTGCGGCAGCTCCTACAGTAGTCATCACCGCTAGATCGCCCCAACAGGCGCTGGCTCATCCAGCCCCATGGCATGCAGGCGCGAGTAATAGCCGTTCTGCGCCAGCAACTGAGCGTGAGTGCCACGCTCAACAATACGACCGCCGTCCATGACCAGAATCAGGTCAGCCTTCTCGATGGTCGACAGGCGGTGGGCGATAACCAGGGTGGTGCGCCCGTGCATGGCGTTGTCCAGCGCCGCCTGAATGTGGCGCTCGGACTCGGTATCCAGTGCCGAGGTCGCTTCATCGAGGATCAGCACCGGCGAGTTTTTCAGCAAGGCGCGGGCGATTGCCAGGCGCTGGCGTTGACCACCCGAAAGCAGCACGCCGTTTTCGCCAACCTGTGTATCCAGGCCTTCAGGCAATTGCTCGATGAACTCCTTGGCGTAGGCATCCGCCGCAGCCGCCTCAATGTCTGCACGCGGCGCTCCCGCCAGATCGCCGTAAGCGATGTTATTGGCGACGCTGTCGTTGAACAGCGTGACACTCTGGGTGACCTGGGAAATATGGCGACGCAAATTACGCAGCCGATAATCGCTGATCTCCACGCCATCGAGCAGAATTTCGCCGGTGGAGTGCTGGTAGAACCGTGGCAACAGACTGGCCAGCGTCGACTTGCCACTGCCTGAGCGACCGACCAGGGCAACCATCTGCCCGGGAGCGACGGAGAAGCTGATGTCGTTCAACACCTGCCGCTCGGTACCCGGATAAGTGAAGCTGAGGTTTTTCACTTCAAGATGGCCGCTGACCCGATCACGCTCGACAGTACCGGTATCGACTTCCGGCTCCACGTCCAGCTGTTCGAAGATGCTCTCGGCACCAGCGACACCCTTTTGAATGGTGGAGCTGACTTCCGACAGCTGGCGAATAGGCTTGGGAAGCAGACTGGCGGCCGTGATGTAGGCCACCAGATCACCGGCCGTCGCATCACCGCGCAGATACAGCACCAGAAACATCAGCACCGCCATCGCGGTGTAGATCACCAGTTGCAGCATGGGCGTGTAAAGCGCACCGGTCTTGGTCATGCGCAGCTGTTTTTTGGTGTTGCTGGTACTGGCTGCGCCGAAGCGCTCTTCCTCGTACTGCTCGCCACCAAAGCTGCGAACCACGCGGTAGTTCTGAATGGTCTCGGAAGCCACATGGGTCACATCACCCATAGCGACCTGAATCTTCTTGCTCTGCTTGCGGAATTTCTTGCTGGCGCTTCCGACCATGGTTGCGATCAAAGGCAGGATGGCCAGCATCACCAGGGTCAGCTGCCAGTTCATCCACAGCAGATAGGCGAACAGGAAGACGATGGTCAGACCTTCGCGGATCACGACTTTGATCGCATCGGTCGCGGCACCGGTGACCATTGTGACGTTGAAGGTGATGCGCGAAATCAGGTGCCCGGAGTTATGGGTATCGAAATAACGATTAGGCAGGACCAGCAACTTGTTGAACAGCTCGACGCGCAGATCGTGGACCAGCCCGAGGGAAACCTTGGCCAGGAAGTAGTTACCCAGAAAAGAGCCCAGGCCTTGCCAGGCGGCGATCAGGACGATCAGCAACGGCACCGCTTGCAACAGCTGCAGATCACGCAGGTAAGGCACGTTAGGGAACAGCACCGCCTCCGGATTGCTCAAGCCATCGACGAAGTATTTGAGGATTCCCGCAAGCATCGGCTGAGTCGAGGCGAAGATAACGAAGCCCAGGATACTGACCAGGAATATCCCTACATACGGACGCACATAGGACAACAAGCGAAAGTAGATTTTCATGCTTGATGGGCTGGACGATTCGGAGGATGTCATGAGAATCCGTCAGGTATAAAAAGAGGCCGAATTGTATCACAAGCGCTTTTCGCTACCGTCTGCTGCGGTAACATAGGCCGCTTTTCAGGCCCTTGGGCGAAGAATCCGGAGTATCGATGCAAGCGCTTGATCATGCACATTACCTAGGCCTGGTGGAGGGCGCTCACGTCCTCGAAGCCGACGCCACGGGTGATAAAGTCCTGCGACTGGCCGATGGATCCATGCTGAAACTGTTTCGACGCAAACGGCTGATCAGCTCAGCTGCCTGGTATCCCTACGCTCAGCGCTTCGCCGACAACTGCGAAACCCTGGCTCAGCGCGCCATCCCCTGCCCGAAGGTCATCAAGGTCTTCCGGGTCAAGCAGATCCAGCGTGATGCCGTGCATTACTCGCCACTGCCAGGCCAGACGCTCAGGCAGGTGATGGATGAGGCAAGCAGCGACGATGCACTGCGCACCCAACTAGGGAGCTTCATCGCTGAGCTGCATGAAAAAGGGATCTATTTTCGCTCTGCGCATCTGGGCAACGTGATCCTCACGCCAGACGGCACGCTCGGCCTGATCGACATATCCGACATGAAAACCTACCGCCGCCCCCTGCGCAAAAGTCTGCGCCTGCGCAACTTCAAACACATGCTGCGCTACGAGCAGGATCGCCAATGGCTGATCGGGGATAACAACCCGGCGTTCATCAATGGCTACCTGAGCGCCCAAAGCCTGTGTGCGGCGGAGGAACTGAACGTAGCGATGGGGTGAAGGATCATCGCGCAATCTTCTGTAGGAGCGCGCTTGCCCGCGATAGCGTCAGGTCAGGCTGAAAATTTTCCGACTGTTACAACCAATCGCGGGCAAGCGCGCTCCTACAGGGTGTCGGGTTTTAGATCCCACATCGAATCCATAAAAAATGGCCCTTCAAGGGCCATTTTTATCATTGCAATTGAAGCCTGCGCTCACGCACAACCCGGCCATAAATCAGCACGGCAGGCAGCAGCACCAGCAACCAGAGTTCATCCGGGTTGCCGACCAGCTTGCTGCCGTCGAAGTTGAGCATCACCAGCGCAGCCGCCAGGTACCAGCCCCAGCCATCGCGAAGCCGCACGGCGTGCCAGAGCGTCAAGGCCATGACTGCGATGAACAGCACCAGCGATATACCGCCCGTGTACAGACCCATCGCCACGAAAATGTTGTGTGGGTGCTGGATCGCAATGCCGCCGGTCAGGGTTTTGCTCGTCACAAAATCGACACCGCAACCCAGCAGCCAACCGCAATTGCGCCACTCGCCGGTCATGATCTCGAACAGTTCGACACGATAGGAATCGCCTCGGGCAAACAGCAACTGCACCCACTGCTCGTGTCGGCACAGCCACAGCGTCACAGCAGCGCATACAGTGATGACAACCAGCGCCAGCAGCCCCCGCATGCGGTATCGGTAAACGATGTTGAGCGCCCACAATCCAGCCAGAAAAACAGCGCCAACCAAGCCGGTACGGGTTTGCATGACCAACGCCACAGCGATCAGGGTCAGCACCATGGCGCAGCCCGTTTCGATCCAGCGCTTCTCCCGGCTCCAGACCGGCATTGCCCGACCAAGCGCGCAGACCAGCCAGATACTGGCGTAAATCACGTTATCCAGGCGCCCTGTCAGGATGGCCACGCGCTGCCCGAACACGAACTGTCCGGTCATCCAGCTGTGAATGCTGGACGCAAAAATATACAGGCAGATGATCCAGAACTGGCCGCGAACAAACCGACTACTGTTGAAAAACTCAATGTTGGTCAGTCCGGCGACGACAAATACGAACAAGCCGACATAGGCGACGTGCTTGTAAAACTGGAAGTCCCCCGAGTAAACGGCGGGCACCAGAAACCACACAATGAACACTAGCCAGGCCCAACCCAGCGAGCTGCTGAACAGACCGGTCGCGCGGCTGCGGATCAGGAAGAACAGCCCAGGCAGTGCGATCAATGCGTAAAACAGGTTATTGGTGAATTTGGCCGAATCCCAAAGGATGTAGCTCAAAATAAAGGCAACCAAAGCTCCGCTGAAATAAGCAGCGATCTTGCCCGAGTCTGTGTGCAGCTTGTCAGCCAACATTACTGAATGCCCAACCTATGATTACTCCGACAACCAACACCGCGAGCAATTTAATGCGATCACGAAGCTTACGTCGCTGCTTGTCAACGCGTTCCTGAGGGACCTCGACATGGTTGCCGAAGCCGGTGTGCAAGACCGCGTCGTTTTCCAGAATCAACGCATAACGGTTTTGCGCTGCATAAATACCCGACAACTTCTTTTCGCCACCGTGTGCGGCATAGGGGGCATGTTCTTTATAGTCAGCCAGGCGCCGCAGGCCAGGATTGAATGAGAAACCCTGCCACTCGTCCTTGTGCGAGCCCAGCTTGTAGAATGCGATGCCCTGCACGACTTCCCGGGCATTGAGATACATGTAAGGGCTGTGCACCCGAAGATCATGGTTGTAGCTGCGCAGCCAGACTTGTAAAGCCTGCGGGTCGTTTTCCAGCAGGGTCATCGATTCCTCGACGAAGCCTGGGCGATAGAAATCCCAGTCATCCTCACAGTGGAACACCCATGACGTTTCGATCAGCGCATAAGCGGCATCCACCGAGCGCATCTGTCCGAGTTTCGGGTTGTTGATGATGAAGCGGGTAAACGGGCGCCAGTGCTCGGGAATGCAAGCTTCAACCTGAGCATCCCCGGAGTCTTCGGTGATCAACACGGCGCGGATGGGTGCGGTGTTGTATCGGTCAAACGTTTCAAGCGTGCGCGTCAACAGGTCAAACCGTCCGCAGCTGGTGACTACCAGCGTGATATCGCTACTTTCGCTGAACTGCATCATTTCTACTCAATCATTGAAATTTCAAAGGCAATCACAGCCCCAACCGAGACATCATGCGGCCCAGCCAGCTCATCACGGGCCTGGCTCGCAACGGTGGACGCATTTCTTCAACGATGGCCTTGCCTAATGCGTGAAACGTAAAGCGCTGCTCAACCAGCGCCTGGCCATTGCGGGCGATGTCCCGGGCCAGACTCTGGTCATTACGCAACTGCGCCAGCTTGGCCTGCAAGCTGGGTATGTCTTGATACAGGACGATGTTGTGCATGTCGACAAAACCCAGCGCGCGGTTTTCGTCGGCGCCCTGATCATAGGCCAACAGCACGCAACCACAGGCCATGGCCTCGAAGTTCTTGATCATGTACTCGCCCATGCCCACATCGGCGCTGACGAAAAAGCGAATCCGGTTCAGGGTCTGACAGTATTCTTCGCCGGACTTGGTGCGGGTCACCACCAGGTTCTCAACCCGGCCCAGTTCATCCAGCAGCGCCTTGCGGCCGCTATAAGCGACGCTGTTGGTGCTGCCCACGAACGCCAGCTCGATATCCCGCTCACGATCCTCGCCTTGCAGCAGGCTCTGGTCATAGCCCTTGGGCACAAACACCGCGTCGTAGCCTTCTGCGCGCAGGCGTTCGCTGACCATGAATCCGGAGCAGATCACCCGTGCCCATGGCAGCTTGCTGTAATACGCGCTGAATTCGCCGGTGTATTTGCAAGGGATGTAGTTCTGATAGGCGTCGTGTTCGAGGATCACCAGATTGGGTACGGTGCGAATAAAGCCAACCTGACGGATTTCATGCTTGAAACGCAGGAAGAAGACGATCCGGTCGTACTGGGTGACGTCCACTTCGCGACGGAAATAACCTCGCAGGTTGCGCTGCTCGGCAGACGTCAACCAACGGGTTTCGCACTCGCAATGGGCGGCGATGCCTTCATACAAACGATCCAGAATGGCACGTTGTTCTTTCTGAACCAGAAATAGGACTTTCATTATTTTCCTTGCAGTACCGCAGCCTGCTGAATCAAATCTCTCGACGCCAGAACAATTCGTGTCGGCGAACCGCCTTTCTGAAGAACTCGTTTTCGCCCTCTGCCGGCCAGCGTCGACCTGCCAGCCTGCGCTGTAGCCAGCGACGTATTCGGCGCTTGAATGGCATGGGCGGTTGCAGGTCATGCATCATGCCCAGCGCCATGGCCTTGTCGCGCTGCTGATCGACAGTCAGGCCGAGGCTGTAAGGCGTCAACTGCAACGACGGATCGAACACTGGCGGCAAACCGATTCCGTCATACGCATTACCCATCGGCCAGCGATCATTGTCGTGCAGGTGATTGGCATAACCGAGTACCACCTCCGGCTGCCATTCGAGGCCTTGCAGCGCTTCGATTACCGCTGCCTGGGCACAAATATGGTCAGGGTGCGGATCAATTGCCGGATGGGGCATGACCAATACCTGCGGCCGCGCCTGAACCAGCAACGCCCGCAAATCGGCGAGCAGATTGTTCCAGGTCGGCGCACCATCCTGGTCGCCGGGCAAGCTCATCGCATTGAACTGCCGGAACAGGCGGGTATCGAGTAGATCGGCTTCGCGAGAGGCAATGGCTTGATCGGGCGCGGCCTGCATGGCGGGCAACTGCAGGCAGAAATAACCCAGCTGCACGCACTGCGCCTCCGGCACGCCACCCCAACGAGGCACGGCGACACTGTCCCAGGCGCGCAGACGCCCCTTGATGCGCGCGGCCTCGACGCGATCCATGCCCATGGCTTGATAGTGTTCGGCTTCGATTTCGCCAGCGGTCAGGGTCACGATCCAGGTATCGGCGGCCTGACTGTACAGCCCGAAAGCCGCCAGTTCCGCGTCGTCCGCATGGGGTGCGATGACCATGACTCGTTGCTGGCGGGCATCCGGCTGACGGAAAAGCCACAATCTCGGCGTACCACTGATCGCACAGAAACGGCCGTTCAGGTGCAACGAACCCGCCGCTAACGAAGACCCAAGGCCAGTCAGATTGAGATAGCGCAAACCGTCGACACCACGCTCGAAGGTCTGACGATCACTGACACCCTTACCGGACAACTCGACAACCGGGTCAAAAAAACGGCCCAGCCAGGAGGCACGGACTTTCACCGCCAGAATCAGAGTTTCATCGCCGGCCCATTGCAGTGGGGTATCGCAGCGCAAGTGGCGGCCTTCCAGGCGTACACCCGGGACCTCGGCGTCCGCAGCGAAGTTGTATTGATAATCATCTTTCGGGGAATAAAACAGGTGGTCGGCGAACCAGGCCTCGTGGGCGACCCAGCCAACCACCGCCAACAGGATCGGCAGCCACCACGCGACGCCAACACCCACCACAATCATCACAAGCAGGCCGACCAGCAACCCCACCCGCTTGTTACGGCGATGGCGCTTGAGCAACTGCTGCTTGCGGCTCAAATCTGAAACACCGGCACAGGGTTGCACCAACGGTCCTTGTACTCGCGATCCGCGCGACCAAAAGAGAAACGCAACGGTTTGCCAAGGTTGCGCGCATCTTCCCAGGCGCTTTGGGTATTGATAAAGCTGAGCACGCTGCCTGGGCTGAAATCCCGGGTTTCGGGATCAACACCACCGTTAACGTACTCGACGCTGATCCATTGCGGCGACTCCGCGCGATAGACCAACTGAATCGCGATCGGCGCGTCGTTGAGGAACACCACCGAACCGATCAGCAAATCCCGCAGCAGCTCAATTACCTCGGCCATATGCTCGGCACCTGTCGCGGCAAAGCCCCAGCGGCGCAGGAAAAGATCGCAATACATGTGGGCCAGCTCAGCGCTGGTGAAATCAGTCACCGGGCGAACGATGCCGCCCGCCTCTTCCAGCAAACGCAGCTCGCGCCGCTGGTTGTAACGAAACTTCTTCGACAGCTCTTCCGGGGTGCGCGCCATGGCCAGCGACTCGACTTGCGGCTTGAAGGTGCTGATGCGTCCTTCATTGAGCGACGACAGGTAACGGCCGCGATGGCGAACCGGCACCTGAACATCAGCAGCAACCGGCAGAATCAACTCGGCATTGCCCAAATCAAACAAACCTTTCTTGCCGGCGCTTTTCAGCACGTCCTTGGACAACGCCAATGAGCGACCCCACGTGGCAACCGCGGCCTTGAGTTCGCCGTCCTGCTCCCAGCCCAGGTAACGCACGGGGATCTGCGCCAGATGAGCCAGACGTTCGACCACCATCGGGTGAGTCGCCACGCTACCGCCATAACGCTGCCATGTTGTCTGGTAGGTTGGGGCATCGATCGGTGTCCAGCCACGCTCACGCCAGCCTTGAAATCTGTTGAGCATCAAGACTCCGCAATCAGGCTGGTGACTTGCGGCAGACGCCAGAACACATCGCGCACCGCCTGATCCGAAAACCGCTCTTGCAGGCGCAACAGCATCAGCTCGGCACAGGCCTGGCGCTGCTCGTCATCCAGATTCGCCAGATGAATCAGCCCGTGAGCCAGGCGCTCGTCATCAGCGAAGGGAAACAACACACCCACGCCTTCAACGACTTCCTTCGCCCCGCCACAGGCCGTCGCCAACACCGGCACGCCAGCGGCCATGGCTTCCAGCAGCACCATGCCGAACGGTTCGTGATCGGAGCTCAAGGCGAATACGTCGAATGCTTTGTAATATAGGCTCGCTTGGGCAACTTGCCCAAGAAACAGCACCTGCGAACCGATCCCCAATTCCAGGGCCAGCGCTTTGAGTTGTGGCTCAAGTCGGCCTTTGCCGAGAATCGCCAACTGGCTGTTCTGCGGCAGGCTTGGCAAAGCCTTGGCAAAACCGCGCAGCAGGGTCGCCTGATCCTTGTCGGGATGCAGCCGACCTACGTTACCGATGATAAATGCCGACGCCGACAGTCCCAGTTCGATGCGCGCCTGTTCAGCAGTGAGCTGGCTGGCTTGCAACTGCGGGATATCGATGCGGTTGTACAGCGTTTGTATCCGCCCGGTTGGCCAGTTCGGCAGGCTCTTGCGCATGTCATCGCGCACGGCATCCGATACGCCCAGCAGACTCAGGCGCTTACGAAACAGGTGTGCGAAGAGTTTGCGGGTACGCCGCTGATAGTCGCCAAACGCATGGTGCACGCCGATCACTGGCAAACCGGTGGCCAGCAGGGCGATGTATACCGGCTTGAAGCGGTGAGCGATGCAGAAACTGAAATTGCGGGACGCCGCGATCTTGCGCAGATCGCGAATAGCACCCAGCTTCAGGCCCCGAACCGAGGCCGAGCTGCGCTCTAAAAACAGCACTTCATCGGACGCGCAACCGGCTGCCACCTCGGCATCGGCCGCGCCGGTCAGGAATACCGTGGTGACACGGTACCCCTTGCCGACAAACAGACTGGCGTACTGCCGGGCACAGTCCAGAAACGGACCGTCATAGCCGTGGCAAAACTGCAGCACATGGCGCTCAGCCGAGCGTGTCATAGGTTTCCACGCCGTCTTTGACCACCAGAATGTCTTCCATGATCAGGTACTCGAGATCCGAGCCGAAGAACATGTTCAGGGCATCCGTTGGCGAGCAGATCATCGGCTCGCCACGGCGGTTCAGCGATGTATTGAGCGACACGCCGTTGCCGGTGAGGTTTTCCAGCGCTTTCATCATGTCGTAGTAACGCGGGTTGTATTCGCGCTTGAGCACCTGGGCGCGGGACGTGCCATCTTCATGGACGACTTCCGGCACGCGGGTTTTCCACTCCTCAGCCACTTCAAAGGTGAAGGTCATGAAGGGTGCCGGGTGATCGATCTTGATCATCTGCGGCGCAACGGTGTCGAGCATCGACGGGCAGAAAGGCCTCCAGCGCTCGCGGAACTTGATCTGATGATTGATACGGTCAGCCACGCCCGCCACGCTTGGGCAACCGATGATCGAACGACCACCCAATGCACGCGGACCGAACTCCATGCGCCCCTGGAACCAGGCCACAGGATTGCCCGCGACCATGATTTGCGCGATGCGCTCCGGGGTGTTTTCGATCTGACGCCAGACCGGCTTGCTCGGGTGACGAGCACAGGCCGCGATCACGTCTTCGTTGCTATAGGACGGGCCGAGATAGACGTGCTCCATCTTCTCGACCGGCACGCCACGGGCATGGGAAACGTAAGCCGCAGCACCCACCGCGGTGCCGGCGTCGCCGGAAGCCGGCTGCACGAACAGCTCTTTGACTTCCGGACGAGCGATGATTTTCTGGTTCAACTTCACGTTCAGCGCACAGCCGCCCGCGAAGGCGATCTTGCCGGTTTCTTTGAGGATGTCGCCCAGATAATGGTCCATCATCTGCAACGCCAGCTTCTCGAACAGCGCCTGCATGCTCGCCGCATAGTGGATGTAGGGCTCATCGGCGATATCGCCTTCGCGCTTCGGACCCAGCCACTCGATCAGCTTCGGCGAGAAGTAGAAACCCTTGCCCTTCTCTTTATAACGACGCAGGCCGATCACGTTGGCCAACTCGGTGTTGATCACTAGCTCGCCGTTTTCGAAAGTCGCCAGACGCGAGAAATCGTACTTGCTGGCATCGCCATACGGCGCCATGCCCATGACCTTGAATTCACCGTCGAGCATCTCGAAGCCGAGGAACTCAGTGATCGCGCCATACAAGCCGCCCAGGGAATCCGGGTCGAAGAATTCTTTGATCTTGTGGATCTTGCCGTTCTCGCCGTAACCGAAGAAGGTCGTGGCGTACTCGCCCTTGCCGTCGATGCCCAGAATCGCGGTTTTCTCTTTGAAACCGGAGCAGTGGTAAGCGCTGGAAGCGTGAGCCAAATGGTGCTCGACCGGCTCGATCTTGATCTTCTTCGGATCAAAACCCAATTGCTCCAGGCACCAGACGATCTTGTTGCGATAGCGTTTGTAACGACGGTTGCCCATCAGCAGCGCATCAAGCGCACGATCCGGGGCGTACCAATAACGCTTGGCATAGTGCCAGCGCGCCTTGCCGAACAGACTGATCGGCGCGAACGGAATCGCCACCACATCAACGTCCGAAGGCTTGATGCCAGCCTGCTCAAGACAGAACTTCGCCGACTCGTAGGGCATGCGGTTCTTTGCATGTTTATCGCGAACGAAGCGCTCTTCTTCCGCAGCCGCTACCAGCTTGCCGTCGATGTACAAAGCTGCGGAAGGATCATGGCTAAGGGCGCCGGACAGGCCAAGGATCGTCAATGCCACTAGGGTCTAGCCTCTTTAGTCTGCATGCAGGCGGCAAGCGCCTGAGAAAAATGTGTGCCCTCGCAGCGGGCGAGGATCAGCTAAAGCGCGGGATTATAGCGTAATGGCGGGGGGATTTGCTTGGATGTGAGCAAATCCCTCTGTGGTCATGTCGCCATCATTACGGATTCAGATTCTGCCCCCTGGCAATGCTCACTGGCGTTTTTCAAGGGCAGACTTGGGCAGAATCCTGAGCTCGTAGCTCTCGGCTTCAAGCTCGAGCTCGCCGTGATAGACCTGCCCCTCATACTCGCAACGCACCTTGGCCCTGGCGTAATCGAGGCCGGTTGAATCGGTGAGGTAGGAGAATTCGAGCAAGGCGCCTTCTTGGAAAATGCAGCTTGGGGAGATGTCAGAGTGGTCGCCTCGATAGAAAATGAACCTGGGCATTTCTTCTATCGTTAAGGTGAAGGCTCGATACGGTTGATAGTTATCCGCCAGGGTTACGAAGTGAATTTCTATTAAATCACCCATTACAACCTGATCTAGGCGCATTCGCTTGAGCCGTAAGAAACAACGCAGCACTTGGCCCATCGGCCGATTTTGTAACGGTCGCCAAAAATCAAAAAGAATATCGACGATCAACTTGAATGCCTTGAAGGCAAACGTAGCGGCTATCGCAGGCATTATAAATAGCCAAATACGACTACAAGGGTCTATTCCATTCCTAACTGGCCATTGACGGCATGACCTGGGGTTAAGAACTATTTCGGACGTCACCCAAAAGAAGAAAGCACTGATTAACATGTATAACAAAAACAACGCAAAAACCCATTCAACATTGCCAAGGCGCTCCGATCGCTCAGAGAAACGTACCTTCATCATACTCATGAAACTTAGTCCTTATACCGTACATATCGGGCCATCAGGTTTGGCCGTTGGAAAGTGTCTATACCGTCGATGTTGTCCAGTAACTGGTCCAGGTACAGTTTGAAAGTCGCCTCATCCATGTCGATCCAGAAGCGCGGGTTGCGACCGGTTTTCAAGTCGTAGGCGGCGGTGGTCGGGTCGAGGTGACGGAATTCTTCGTAACGCGGCAACTCTGGCAATGGGCCGCTGGTGTCCATGTAGTTCTGCAGGTAATCCCACAACGCGCAGGGTAATTGCCAGCGTGTGTCGAGGTTCACCAAGGACGCGAAGTTGATCACGATGTCCCGGTAACGATGGGCGAGACACAACACATGATTCATCGTGCCTTGCCGATCAGGTGCCGAGACGATATACGCATCGAACTCGTAAAACGGCGCGTTGAGTTCGCCGATGGTGCCGTTCTTTTTGTATTCGCCGTTATTTTTGTAGTCGAATAGTGTGACCATACCAGTGCGGCGGTTGAGTTCCCAAATTGGGCCTCGGGAGGGTTTTACCCAGAGTTTGGGGAATTTGTGGATGACGAGGGAGCCGATTGCCCAGCAGAGAAGAGGGATGCCTATAAACCAAGAAAAGAAGTCAATAATCATTTCCGCCATAACTTCAAGCCAGGGATCGCTTAAATAAAAAGCTGATAAAACTAAAGTCATCAACATTGGGATAATCCCAACCAGAAAGAAACCCTTGCCAAATATCAATAGATACAGCCAGAACTGCGACCGAGTCGACCACAACGAAAACCGGAACTGCTCATGATTGTGCTGATCATGAAAGTCCACATGCTCGTAAGGGGCAGGAACATAGGTGCCCGCCGCCAGCTTTTCATCACGCTCTTTAAACATCTGCTCCTGAAAACGCAATTTATCCGGGGAGCGCTCCTGCATGAAGTCATCGGGTGCAAGCTCCAATGGATCCCCCCACGGGAGGCGTTTTTTACCAAAGCGTTTTAACCATGAGCGCTCCTCAGACGGTGGTTGATTGGGGATCCGGTCTGAGCGATAGGCCGTAGCGGCATAATAGGGGCTTTCTTTACTAGCGTCTGTCATTGCTTTAGTCCACATACCGGACATAACGCGCCATCAGGTTTGGCCGTTGAAAGGTGTCTATACCGTCGATGTTGTCCAGCAACTGATCCACATACAGCTTGAAAGTCGCGTCATCCATGTCGATCAAGAAGCGCGGGTTGCGACCGGTTTTCAGGTCGTGGGCAGCTGTGGTCGGGTCCAGGTGGCGGAACTCTTCGTAGCGCGGCAATTCCGGCAGTGGGCCGCTGACGTCCATGTAGTTCTGCAGGTAATCCCACAACGCGCAGGGCAACTGCCAGCGAGTGTCGAGGTTCACCAGGGACGAGAAATCGATCACGATGTTCCGATATCGATGGGCAAGACAAAGCACATGATTCATCGTGCCCTGACGATCAGGTGCAGAGACGATATAAGCATCGAACTCGTAAAACGGCGCAGTGAGTTCGCCGATCGTGCCGTTCTTTTTGTATTCGCCGTTATTTTTATAATCGAATAGGGTCACTAAACCGGAGCGACGATTTAACTCCCAAATTGGGCCTCTGGAGGGTTTTACCCAGAGTTTGGGGAATTTGTGGATAACTAAAGCGGCCAATGCCCAAGCACTATAAAGAGGGAGTACCATGACCAAAAAAGTTTCTTGTACAAAAATTATAAACTCTGAGAAAAAATCTCCTTGAACAGTCAGGGCTATGCTGAAAGCAGTAAGAATATAAATAGGGGTAAAAATTATCGACCATCCCTTTCCGAACATATGAAGATATGCCCAGAACTGGGACTTGGCGGACCACAACGAAAATCGGAACCGCTCATGATCGTGCCGATCATGAAAGTCCACATGCTCGTAAGGGGCAGGGACATAAGTGCCTGCGGCCAGCTTTTCATCACGCTCTCTAAACATCTGCTCCTGAAAGCGCAACTTATCCGGAGAGCGTTCACGCATGAACTCATCAGGTGCAAGCTCCAGTGGATCACCCCACGGTAAGCGCTTTTTGCCGAAACGCTTTAACCAGGAGCGCTCTTCGGATGGCAACTGGTTCGGGATGCTGTCCAAGCGATAGGCGGTTGGCGCGTAATAGTTCGTCTGATCTGTCGTCATTGATCGGCTTTCGCTTTGTGTTCGATTTCATCAGCCCAGAACAAGCGAGCAGTGTCTTCAAAGTCGGGCTTCGCATAAGCCGGGCTAAAGGGTGTTGGGTCTTTAGGTGGGGGTGCCGGGAAGACCCAGGTTCGCTGACCGTCGTTGACCGAAAGTTGTGCGCGGACTCGCCAGCGATAATGGATAGCGGGGAGGTTCGCTTGCGGTTCTGCCGGGAAGGGGAAAGGGGTTTGTACCAGCAGCTCCAGAGCGTCCGGCCACAGCCGATGACAAACGGGCTCTGTGACGGTATGCGTACTCATCTCGTGTGTCTGCCCGCCATACCCATCGTAAAAGCTCTCGATTCGTTCGAGGGCGCAAAACGCTGAGATACCTGGCTTATCCAGCCCAGCCAAGAGGCCGCCAAGATTGCTTTGAATGCGGATCTTAGTATTGGTGCTTCGTACCGTGAACGACAGCGGATCCCGATGATCCACTTTGGCGTCGGCTTTGAAGTCTGGATTGCGCTCGATAGAGATTTGGATATTGGCCAGCAGGCTAACCAGATAATAGAAAGCCGTTTGTGGGTCATGCAGGTGCTCGGCCACGTTGTGGGGATCGCTGCCGAATGGACCTTTATTCAACCAATCCTCAATACCGCTGCTACTGAAGAAGTAAAGCCATCCCGCCCCTAGCACTATCAAGAACAGGCTTAACCAGGCGGCTATGGACAAGCCGAGAATTACAACGCTGCTGACGGTGAGCAGGCCTACCGTACCAATCAGCCCCGCTGCAACCAGCAACAAGTTACCAATGTAAGCATCGTCGCTCCAGCGGTAGGAATACCAGGCGTCGTAGAGATTGAGGCCGGTGAACGCCAGGCCAGCAAATAGCCGCCCGAGAAGAATGCCGCTGAATTTCTTGACGAGGCGATGACTCAACGACCCGAGAAGCCGCTTGGCCGAGGCTTCAGAAATGGTGAACAGCGTTTTACGACCTGCAGCCAAAACAGACTTGGTGCCAGCTAGCTTTACTGTAAGTGACTCCATGGCAATGGCCAAATCTAACCATCCGCCCGCGACTCCTGTACCTGCCCTGAATCGGTTTTTTTCCCTGCTCGCTCGCTCTACGGCATCCAACTCATTCCTCAAGTTCCAAAACTCCAACCCCACCACCGCCCCCGCAAACGGAACTGAATTGAGAAACCTGAACAAGTTGCCACTGCGTATCGCCTCGCCTTTCGCCACTGCGCTCTGAATTGCAGTCTTTTCAGCCTGATCTGCCGCACGCTGCGCCTGCTCATGCTGCCACTCCTGATTGAAGTGCCAATTGGCCTCGCGCACCGCCCTTGCGGTGGGGTGTAGGGCAGGCATGCCTAGCACTCTTCGGCCGGGCGGTAGTTCTACCTTCGGCGTGACGTGACCTGCTGGGGTGAAGTCGGGTTGCAGAATGCCGTACTGATTGCGGTAAACCCCGTAAGGCTGGTGCGATCGGTTGAGCTGTTGGGGAATATCGTCCAGGCCGAAGACGTGGTACCCCTTGTGATGGGCGTCGGCGCGGCCCAGATAATGTAGATCGCCAAAGGTACGCGGCAGCATGCTGCGCAGTTGCGCAATACTTCGTTTATGTAGCGCTGCGTTGGGCTGTGCAGGTGCGGTCTCAATGGATGGCCGAATGGGCACGCCAAGCTGAGCGCCGTTTACCGCCTTATCTGCCGCCTCCACCGCGCCTTGCAGGTTTTCATAAACGGAGACCAATGCCCCGGCGAAACCTTTGCCCGCTACGAAAAAACTTGATTTCAGGGCGCCGTTTTCAAGCAGGGTGGCGAGGAACAGGCTGTTGATGTCGTAGGAGTCCTTGCCAGGGTAAAAATCTTTTTGTTCAAACCTGGCCAGCTCAGTGGCGCGAAACTGCCCGTCGCCTGCATTGATATCTGGCGTGTCTGGCGCCTGATACGGCGCATCCAGATTCTGCTGTTCGGCATCTGGCCAAAGCATGCGGTGCAGCGGATGCTCTAGATCGTTGGCGACTTTGGCGAGCCAGCGCTGACCGGCACTTGCCTTGGAGCTGTAAAGGCTGACCAGAGTCAGCGCATCGGTGATATCGCCACTGGCTGCGAGCGGGTCGTAAGCCGCCGGGCGCAAGGCCAGGGTGACGAACAATTGGCTGATGAAATGCAAAGAGGCCGCGTATCTGAAACCGTCCTGGCTCAAGTAATCGGCGATGCTTTGTTCAACATGCGGCAGTTGCAGGTACTCGCAGAGCAGTGCCTGACTCATTTCAAGGCTGCGCCACAACTGCGCACGCTCACCCGTGGCTGTGAAGCGGTTGATATCCAGCCTGCCTTGCTCTTTGATCAGGTCGAGCTTTTGATGCAGCGGGTTTTTCTGCCCACCAATCTCTTTGGGTATGACCAGTTGCTGGACCAACAGCGCACTGCCGTGATGACCATACTGCTGCGCCCGAGCACCACAAAGCTCCAGCAAATGCTGTTGCTCCTGAATGCGGGTATTCAAGTGATGCAGACGGTAATGCGGATCCTCCACCATCACCCCATGCAGCTCTCGGGCGCGAGCGTTTGATAACACGTCCGTTACGGGGGGCTGAGGCTCCCACAGTCCATTGCCGTTTTCGGCGGCAGGTTCAAGGATTTGCTCCAGGCGTTGCGCCC
>Ga0247806_10000478_pt1 | contig 25249 bp, 26 predicted proteins | sample UWRJL059202B1_FD_179935 | JGI IMG/M metagenome (GOLD analysis project Ga0247806, IMG submission 179935) | Plant litter microbial communities from Arlington Agricultural Research Station in Wisconsin, United States - UWRJ-L059-202B-1 | ecosystem: Environmental > Terrestrial > Plant litter >... | reverse complement strand
ACAAAAAGCCTGAAAGCGATTTTAGCACCGAAAGGGAGATACTATATAAGGTGCTGTTTGATATGAAAAGCGACCTTAACGACCTTAAAAAACTAACCATGGAGCTTATGCAAAATGGCAACACCAGTAAGGTACAGGAAACCAATCAAGGACTTATAAAACGAATTTACGGACAGGAAGAAAACCTCCGCGAGTTTGAAGAGCTGCCCCGCACAGAGGTATATGCACCGCAAAAGCCTGCTCGCCAGGAGCCTGTCGTTGCAGATCAGCACCATGACGAGGAGGAAGACGATGATGACCATTACCTTTTTGCCGAAGCTGTTGAAGAAGAAGAAACATTACGGTTAGACGAGCGCGAAATTGAGCTTATAAAAAAAGCGCTGGAACGCAACAAAGGCAAACGTAAAGCAGCGGCAGACGAACTGGGCATAAGCGAACGCACATTGTACCGAAAAATAAAACAATACGATCTTTAATCATACAATGAAAAAGACAATAACCCTACTTACAGCAGTTGTAATCTTGCTAAGCCTTAGCGGTTGCAGTGTTTATAACTTTACCGGTACCGGAAAAATCGATGCCGAAACGTTTCAGGTAAATTATTTTCAGAATAATGCCGAGGTTATACAACCGGGTATAGAGCGTGATTTTAAACTAAGGTTGCAGGATCTTATACAAAACCAAACTAACCTGAGCCTTACTAACTCTAACGGCGACTTAGTGTATGAAGGAGAAATTACACAGTTTAGGGTATCGCCCATGACGGCTACTGCAAACCAGCTTGCCGCACAAAACAGGCTTACTATAACGGTTAACGTTAGGTTTGTAAACAAAAAGAAAGAAGACGACAACTTCGAGAAGCCCTTTAGCTTTTACTACGATTATCCTGCAAACGATATACTAACAGGATCTGTGCTTACTGCAGCCCTTGAAGATATTTTTGAGAGGATAACACAAGATATATTTAATGCCTCATTGGCTAAATGGTAATTAGTTGGCAGTTATTGGTTGATAGTTATTAGGGAGCAACCAGTTACTGAACCAACAACTATCAACCATTAACTAACAACTAAACTTGAATACTAAAGACTATACATACCTGCTTAATAAGCCTTATTCTATAAACGAAAGGCAGACCGCGGACCTGGAAAGCATCCTCAAGGAATTCCCGTACCTGCAAAGCGCAAGGGCTATTTACTTAAAAGGCCTGTATAATCGTGATAGCTTTAGGTACAATACCGAACTTAAAAAAACGGCAGCATATACAACCGACAGATCTGTACTCTTCGATTTTATAATCTCGGAAGATTTTAGGAGTATCGACAAAACAGTTTTAGAAGAACGCGAAAAAGCAGTTTCTGATATTGTCGTAACCGCCAGCCAGGTTATTACCTCACCTGGCCCTATCATTAATAAACTGGAAGAGTCTATTAAATTTATAATTAAGGAAGCTGATACCGAAACCGCCAGTGCTATTATAGAACACATAGAAGACGTTGTTATTGAAACAACACCTGATGAACCTGTCGTTACAGAAGCTGCTGAAACCACGCTGCCTGAACAACCTATTGAAGAAAATCCTGTAGAAAAACTACAGATAGGCAGCCCATTAGACTTTAATAAAAGTGAAACACACTCTTTTGCAGAGTGGCTGCAACTCTCTAAACTGGCTCCTATAGAGCGCGATATACCTGTAGTACCAATAGTTATAAACGAAGATCTTGATAAAAAATACAGCCTGATAAATAAATTTATTGAGGCAAACCCAAAGATAGCACCCGTAAAAAAAGATTCGCCAACACCAGTAAACACAGGTAAAACTGTTACAGAGAGCCCCGGCCTAATGACCGAAACACTGGCAAGGGTATACCTGGAACAAAAAAAATATACAAAAGCAATACAGGCTTATGAAATTTTAATTTTGAAATATCCGGAAAAAATTACTTTCTTTGCAGACCGTATTTTAGAAATAAAGAATTTACAACAAAATAATAATTAAAGAACAATGATCAATTTTACGATTTTTTTGGTACTTATAACAATCGTTAGCTTTTTGCTGGTTGTGGTAATCATGGTACAAAACCCTAAAGGTGGTGGCCTTTCATCTTCAATAGGTGGTCCTCAGGTTATGGGTGGTGTACAAAAAACAACCGATTTTCTTGATAAAAGTACGTGGACACTTTCTGCAATATTAGTAGCTCTTATACTGTTTTCAAGTTTAAGTTTCTCTACAACATATTCTGGCGAAGATTCTTTAACAGATGATTCTGCAGTACCTGCAAAACAAGCTACACCTGTTAATGGTGCTGCTACAACACCAGCTGCTCCTGCTGCACAACCGGTAACTCCGGCCCCTGCACCAGCTACACCTGCACAATAGTTAAGATAGTCTTAAAATAAAATAGCAAAAATGCCAGCCTGTCAGTAGCTGGCATTTTTTATGCGCTTAAATTGTCATATTTGTAAAATGGCATAATTTTCGACAAAACTAAAGCGTCACTTAAAATAACAAACATAAAATTAAAAAATATGGCTTTAAACATTAAACCGCTTTCAGACCGCGTTCTAATAGAGCCGGTTGCTGCAGAGACTCAAACTGCTTCCGGAATTTTTATTCCTGACACTGCTAAAGAAAAACCACAAAAAGGTATCGTAGTGGCCGTAGGTAACGGTAATAAAGACTATGATATGACTGTAAAGGTGGGCGATACTGTATTGTATGGAAAATATGCAGGCACCGAATTAAAATTTGAAGGTAAGGATTACCTTATCATGAAAGAAGAAGAAATTTTTGCAGTAATCTAATTCAGTTTAATAGTTAAAAAAATATACCATTATCATGGCAAAAGAGATAAAATTTGATATTGAAGCACGCGATGGCCTAAAACGTGGCGTAGATGCATTAGCAAATGCAGTAAAAGTAACCCTTGGCCCTAAAGGCCGTAATGTAATTATCAGTAAATCTTTTGGTGGCCCTACAGTTACTAAAGACGGTGTATCTGTAGCTAAAGAAATTGAGCTTAAAGACACTCTTGAGAACATGGGTGCACAGATGGTTAAAGAAGTAGCCTCTAAAACTAACGACCTTGCCGGAGACGGTACTACAACAGCTACCGTGCTTGCACAGGCTATTGTAAAAGAAGGCCTTAAAAACGTTGCTGCAGGCGCTAACCCTATGGACCTTAAGCGTGGTATAGATAAAGCCGTAGAAGCTATTGTTGCCGACCTCACTAAACAAGCTAAAGTTGTAGGATCTGACAGCGAAAAAATAAAACAAATCGCATCTATATCTGCTAATAACGACGAAAACATTGGCGAGCTTATCGCTACTGCTTTTGCTAAAGTAGGTAAAGAAGGCGTTATTACTGTAGAAGAAGCTAAAGGAACAGATACTTATGTAGATGTTGTAGAAGGTATGCAGTTTGACCGCGGTTACCTATCGGCTTACTTTGTTACAAACTCTGAAAAAATGGAGGCTGAACTTGAAAGGCCATACATTTTATTATACGACAAAAAAGTATCGTCTATGAAAGACCTGCTACCTGTTCTTGAACCGGTTGCACAGTCTGGAAAACCGTTACTAATTATTGCCGAAGATGTAGATGGAGAAGCTCTTGCTACACTTGTGGTAAACAAATTAAGAGGTGCGCTTAAAATTGCTGCCGTTAAAGCTCCTGGTTTTGGCGATAGAAGAAAAGCCCTTCTTGAAGATATTGCTATTCTTACAGGTGGTACTGTAATTGCAGAAGAAAGAGGTTACACTCTTGAAAACACTACACTTGATATGCTTGGTACATGCGAGAAAGTTGTTATAGATAAAGACAACACTACTCTTGTAAACGGTGCCGGCGATCCTGAAGCTATAAAAATACGCATCAGCCAGATTAAAGCACAGATGGAAACAACAACATCTGACTATGATAAAGAAAAATTGCAGGAGCGCCTTGCTAAACTTGCAGGTGGTGTCGCTGTTCTTTATGTAGGTGCAGCATCTGAAGTTGAAATGAAAGAGAAAAAAGACCGTGTAGATGATGCATTGCACGCTACAAGGGCTGCTGTAGAAGAAGGTATTGTTGCAGGTGGTGGCGTTGCTCTTTTAAGAGCTAAAGGTGCTCTTGCTGCTCTTACACCAGAAAATGCAGATGAGGCTACAGGTATCCAGATAATAGCTCGCGCTGTAGAGTCTCCGTTAAGAACGATTGTAGAGAATGCAGGCCTTGAAGGATCTGTAGTGGTGGCTAAAGTTGCCGAAGGCACTGGCGATTTTGGTTATAATGCTAAAACAGATGAGTATGTAGATATGCTTGCTGCAGGTATTATAGACCCTAAAAAAGTTACCCGTGTAGCTTTAGAAAATGCAGCATCCGTAGCGGGTATGATCCTTACTACAGAGTGTGCACTTATAGAAATTAAAGAAGAAAATGCCGGCGGCGGAATGCCAATGGGTGGCGGTATGCCAGGTATGATGTAATATTCATCTTACATATATTTATACTAAGGAGCGTTTTACACGCTCCTTTTTTATTTTTTGTAATTACGGAAATACGCCTTGTATATTATACTAAAAAAGATATTTTAGCATTATTGCTTTAAGCACAAAAACCAATTAACCAAACCACCACCACCTTACAATGAAACGGATTATTACTATTATTCTCTGGACACTAACACTCACGGTTAACAACTTTACAACCAATGCTCAGGACATAAAAAAAGAGGCTATAGCTAAAGCACTTACCGATTATTTTTTTCTGGAAAGGGAAAATATACATGTACAGAGCAATAAAAGCATTTACATGACTAATGAGCAAATATGGTTTAAGGGCTACGTGTTTCACCGCAAAAAAAATGCGCCTTTTTTTACAACTATTAATGTTTTTGCAAACCTTATAGACGATACCGGCAAAATTATAGATACCCAATTAATTTATGCAAACATAGGCAGTTTTACAGGCAACTTTAAACTTAATAACAAGTTCAAGTCGGGCAAATACTACCTACAATTTTACACCAACTGGATGAATAATTTTATTGAAGACGAGTCTGTAATAAATGAGATTACCATTGTAAACACAACAACAGGTGCAGGCAACGCGCTTGCAGGGCCAGACCCTTCTAAAATTAATATAGAACTTAGTCCGGAAGGCGGAACTTTTTTAAGCGAAACAGCTAACATAATAGGCATTAGCGTTTCTGACTGTAATCATAATGCTACAAATGTAAAATCGGTAGATATTAAAGATGCTTCAGGCAGCATTATACAAACTATACAGATAAATACTTTAGGCTTTGGCCGTATTACCCTGCCTGCCAATACCGGCACAGGCTATAAAGTTGTTGCCACTATAGATGGTGTAATGCATGAACAGGCTTTCCCGCTGCCTCAAATAAAAGGTGTGGCATTAGAAATAAATAATTTCTCTGCACCAGATAAAACCATCATTACCCTTAGCACAAATAAGGTAACTTTTAATTCCTTTAATGGGAAGCCATTGTACTTAGTAGTTCATAAAGATGATGACGCTACAATATATGAAGTTAACTTTAACAGCAGCCTGGTTTCTAAGCTAACCATAAACAACGCCGATTTTCCTGAGGGCATGAATACTATCCGCCTTTTAGACAACGACCTTAATCAGCTTGGAGAGCGGTTAATTTATAAGTACCCAGCCTCTACTCTATCTTCATCAATAGAAGAGACAGGGCAAACTACAGATAAAATAAATTACCTGGGCAAAGTAAACTATCCTAACGTCAACCTTAGCATATCTGTACTGCCGGGAAATACACGCAGCTATGATGACACAAACGATATTTATAGCTCATTTCTTCTGCTTCCTTACATAGAAAGCATTAAAAAAGCATCGGGTAAACATTATTTTACCACGCTTACCAAAAGCAAAAAATATGAACTGGATTTATTTTTACTTTCTCAAAAAAGCAAATATAACTGGCATAACATATTAAAAAACCCACCTAAAAACAGTTATACTTTTGATATGGGGCTACAGCTTAAAGGGGCAGTACCCAAACAGGCAGGCCCTACCCAGTTTGCCAAGGTGCGGTTGTATTCTTTAACGTCGTCTATAGATGAAACCACGGATGTAGATGAAAAAGGGGAATTTGTTTTTAATAACCTGTTAATCTCCGATTCCAGCTACGTAAACTTTACACTATTGCGAAAAGGCGAAAAGCCTAAAGAGCTTACTTTACACCCCCAGTTGCTAAACAACATTAAAAAGTTTGCAAAGAGTTTTACACCAAAACCATATTGCTTTAATGCTTTGGCACCTGCCAATACTGAAAGTGTGCCAAACGTTATGAAAGATGCAATAGAACTGGATGAAGTGCAAATTGAGGGCAAAAAGCTTAAATATGCTCGTGTACTGGGAAATGGCAACCTTAAGGGCTATAAGATAGCTGATATGGCGGCAAACATGCAAAACCTGCTAAACTTTATAAAAACATACGGAGGATTTGACGTGGTAGAAAGAGAAGGACAAGTAAATATTTATGGCCGTAGTACTACTACTATGCATGGCGGCAGAAATACACCTGTAGTATATATTGATAATGTACTGCAAATGGATTTGAGCATGTTGCCAATTATACAAATGAGCGAAGTAGATGAAGTATATTTAAACGCCCAGGCTATTGTGCCATCTGTGCGTAATAATTTGGGGGTAATAAAAATATACCTGAATAGGGGAGCTAAAGTTGGTAAAAAGAATGTGACGCCGGATATTATCCTTAAAAACGGATTTAATAAGATTACACCTTTTCAAAATGCAAATTACCAGTCTACGGAGAATGAAGGCTTTACTAATTTTGGAGTTATAAACTGGCTGCCCACAATTATGACTGATGAAAACGGCGGATTTAAATTTAATGTATGGCAAACAGGACAAAAAAGCATAAAACTATTGATTGAAGGATTTAGCGCAGACGGTAAACTTATATCTGAAACAAAAGTAATTACCTTAAAGTAGCGGCAAAAATAAGCCATTGTTTACCATATAAGAACAGAAAGGCCCCTTCTGCTCAAGGGGCCTTTCAAACCAACTAATTAAAAAACACCCGGCATGCGTTTCCACAACACCTTGCATCATGTGGTGCGCAGGATTAGTTAAAAAGCCTCCTCTGCTCAGGAGGCTTTTTGTTTACCAACTAATTAAAAAACACCTGGCAATGTGCTACCAAAGCACCTTACTTTTAGTTACGCGTGTTAGTATTACAAAACCAACAGCTCAGCATAGTTAATAGCCCAAAACATTTAAAAAAATGGAATACCGGCAAGCAAACAGGCAGATTGCATTTCCGGTATCCCGGGCAATTAACAACTTTATTATAACGGCAGTAATTATACAGCACGTATGTATTGTATTGTTATATATGCTATTATAAGACACAAGCTTAATAAACAGCAACTTGATTGAGTATAAAACTCAATAGTAAAAGACACAGTTAGTTTTTAAAAGCAGATAGAAATAACTATAAATATGCTGTAGGCTTTGCAGCGCAACAGTATATTACTATTATTATTTAAGAAAGATGAAATTTCCAGTTGCAGTACAAATCGTAAAGCTGGCCGGAATAAATATTGTTGTAAGCTACAAATTCTGAGAATTTGTGCTCTTTAGCAACAACAGGTAAAAATTGTGGATTATAATAGTTACCAAAAAAAGCAAATTCGCCATCATTAGAGTCGGTATCTTTAAGCTGGTCTAAAAAGCTTAATGATGCCCCCTCCTCATCTGTAGATGTAAGTGCATGTTTAGAAAGGGTATTGTGAGTAACCGTTTCTTTTTTAATATTCAACGAAATGGCAGATACAAAGCTTTTAGAAAGCCCCGCAGTAAGAAAAAACAATACAAGCAAAAAGGCAACTGCCACTTTGTTATTGTTTATTATTTTTCTTAATCTGTTCATACAATTAATTTGTAGTGCAAAGTTATATCAATTTACATATACAAAGCCTATTCCATATTAAGTTTTTTTAAATAAAAAAAGTGCGCTAAAGTTTTTTAGCGCACTTTTTATCTATCCTCTTGTGTATTGGCAGCAGGAGTGTAAGTTTTTATAATCTTCATCTTCTGCTTTTACTTTATCTGTATCATGCCCGGCTTTTGCCACAGCAGCATGCACATCGCTTACACTGCCCTTAGACTCATCTACAATAAGATGCAGGTTTCCGTTCTCTTCGCTCCAGGCGGCACTTTTAACCCCCTTAACGCTGTATGCCGCTTTTTCTATACGCTTTTTGCACTGGTCGCAATTACCTTTTACCTCAATATCGTATTTGGCATTTTTATTCTTTTTTTCCTGAGCCTGTGTGGTTATTCCCGCAAGCATGATTAGCATTACTAAAACAAGTTTTTTCATTTTTATAATTTCTTTAATTTTAAATTTTCTAATTAATCTTTACTTCACTTTAAACCGCAGCCCCATGTAATACATTTGCCCAAATATGGGTGCATATACAATAGAACTGTCAAAATACGCGCCAAAAGGATCATCTGACCCTAATATAGCTTTTTTTTGTTTATAATTACCTATGTTCTCTGCACCGGCATACATCTCAAAAACGCTGCTAAAGCTACGTGTTACCTGAGCATTTACCAGCGAGAACGATGGCGAGTAGTCGCCCATTTGTTCTACGGCAGGATTAGTACTTGTATTAGGCAAACGTTGTTTGCCCATCAAGTTATAAGTAACATCAAATTTCCATTGTTTACCTCCTTCGTGCACATGCGTTTCGTAAGCTACGTTTGCAAAGAAACGATTTTTTGCCTGCAATGGCCTGTCCTGCATTCCAGATGTATAATCGGTTTTAATGTCATAGTATTTATATGCCGTGCGGATGTTAAAGTGGCGTGTAATTTCATAATTAAGCTCTACCTGAAGGCTGTTAGCATACGATTTACCTTTAAGGTTATAAAACAATGCCTGTTGTGGCGACGCATACAAATCTACCACCACCTGGTTATTAAAATCGGTACGGTAAAAATCAACAACAAACTCGGCATTTTTACCAAACACAAGGAAATTTTGCATAAAACTTACACCATAATTCCACGCAATTTCCGGGTTAAGCCCATATATCTTTCCTCCTGCCCCCTCCGGTGCAATTTGAAACATGCGTGAACTGCCAAAGAGTGCCTGATTCTCGGCAAAGATATTCGCAGCTCTTTTACCCCTTCCGGCAGATGCACGAATGGTAGCCGATTTCCAAGGATTATAGCGCAAATGCAATCTTGGTGTAACAAAGGCACCAAGACGGTTATGCACATCAAAACGCCCGCCTAATACAGCACTAAAGTTACCGGCGTTATCATACGTATATTCAAAAAAAGCACCAGCAGAATTATCTATCCTGTCATACCTGTTGCCGGCAAACCCACTTAACTGGTTTACAAACACATACTCGTTATAATCATCATACGTAAAATTTAACCCTGTACTAAATTTGTTTAGCGTGTTACTAATGATAGAGTTAAAAATAAGATTAGAATACAGGCTTTTTTGCTGAATATTATATTGGTTAAACCCAAAATACGATTTCTGCTTATGCCAGTTAAAAGCCGTTTGCAGGCCAATACTCTGGTAAGGAATATCAGGAAATACATATCCCAGTTTTGCAGATACATCTGCTTTATCTGTATTAATTTCAGACCCCCAGTGGTGGGTTGTAAACTTGTCAGTGTCCGGATCAAAATCTACCTGCCCACCCTGTTTTTCATCGCGCATGTAACGAAAATTCAGGAAGCTTACCCAGCCCTTTTCAGGATCGGCATATTGCCAGCGGTTCATGATATTAAACTGCTTGCCTAACGGATTATCGAGAAAGCCATCATTGTTCATATCGTTCTTAGCTACACGGGCATTACCATGCAAAAACAGCGAAGAACTCCATTTATCAGACACTTTTTTATTAAAATGGGTATTAAGCTCGAACCTGCTACCGGTATCGCCATAGGCATTTAGAAAAAACGGAATGTCGTTCATGGGTTTAAGGAGCTCATAATTTATTTGGCCCGATATACTTTCGTAACCATTAACCACAGGTCCTGCACCCTTTGTTATCTGGATGCTCTCTACCCATGTACCGGGTACGAAAGACAAGCCATAAGCCTGAGATGCCCCACGTATTGCCGGGATATTTTCTTCTGCTATCAGCAGGTACGGGCTTGTAAGCCCCAGCATTTTTATTTGCTTGGTACCCGTTAACGCATCGGTAAAATTTACATCTATAGACGGGTTGGTTTCAAAGCTTTCGGCAATGTTGCAGCATGCTGCCTTAAGTAGTTCTTTACTGCCCATAGTGGTAACATTTGCTGTTTTAAGCTGAGAACGCTCAAGGCTTTTTCTGGTTTTATCTACCACTACCTCGCCGAGTTCATTACTTTTTTGAGGAGTCATTTTGCGCGAAATATATTGCGGGGTATGTACATGCAGGGTATCTGTAACGTAGCCAACATAGCTAATTACAAGATACATATTTTGCGGGTTGTAAGGTATAGTAAAAGTACCATCATTAGTAGTATATGTACTTACAGAGGTATCCTTCCAGTAAACAGATGCCCCGGGTAGTGGCTGGTTTTGCTCATCGAGCACTTTGCCGCTTATGGTTTCCTGTGCGTGCAACAACGTTACACACAGCAGGAAAGCTATTAAAAATAGTTTATGCATAAATAGGTTTTAATATTAATAAATATCCGTCCCATAATATTTAGGAACAGAAGTATTAATAGTAAAATCAGGCGTAAAGAATGTATTGGCAGTAGAGCTTAAAGAGCGGCGGCGCATGAGAGTCGCAATAAAAAGAAGGATTTTCTTTTACTGCAAATGATGCTGCCGAATAAGCTATTTTTGATGGGCTCCAGTTGGGCACCGGATAAAAAACATCGAGATTAAGTACAAGCTGGTTTGCAAGCACCTGGTCTGTTTTATCTTGTAACTTAACAACCTGGCTTTTGCAGCATTTTTTATCGGCTTTTGCAGCCATGCCGCAGCACGATTTTGGCTTTGCCATTTTTTCGCAATGGCTTACTTTATACGTAAGCGAAACACCCGAAACCACATTATGGCAATAATGTACATTAAGAGCCAGCCCTATATTAGAAAATAATATGAGGAGGGTTACAATAATGCTTATGTGTTTAGCCGGTTTCATGTAGCGCAAAATTAGGCATTTAAGCCCGGTAATAAAAGTTAAATTACTGTATCATATATTTCTGGTAATAAAAAGCGGGCAAAAAAAGTATTAAAAAAAGCGGCTGCATTAAAAACCTCCTTACATAAAATACCGCCAGCAAACTGGGTTCTTTAGTATTTAGCATTACATAAAGAGCCAATGTAAGCACCACAAAAAATACAAAAAACAATATGGCCGATAGTTTTACGACAGCTTTGTCTTTAAAGGCTACCCATAAAATACCTAAAGATATTGCGCTGTTAAGAAAGTAACGAAAAGCAAGCCCTAAAAAAAGTTTTACCGCATTATAATCAGGCAACACTTTTTTTGATGATTGAAAAAATGGCAGCAAGGGATCGTAAAAAAGCTGTTCCTGAAATACCCGAACAAGCACCAGTACTACAAGCAGCAGCAATATGCCAAAAACCTTATTTATACTAAGCTTTAACTTTTGCTGCATTGCCAGAAAATTTAATTACCCATAATACCCACAAAACAAAAACCACTCCATATATAAACAACGGAAAAACGATATCGTGCAGGAGCCTTCTGTAATCATAATAATAGTAAAAACCAAGGCTTAGCAGCCCTACCCTAATTACGTTTAATATATGTATTACTATAATTCCTACAACAATATAAATGGCGGTTTTTTTAAATGTTGAAGAAAAAGCTACTATAAATGCTGCAAAAAGTATCATTACACTTATGGCATTACACCCCTCTACCACACGGGCTACACTTTTATTATTTACAAAAACCTTAAAAGAAGCTTCTTTCTTGCGCTGTTCTATCTTTACATCTTCGCCAAGAAGTTTACCAAAGTCGCGGCTTTGCTCTGCCACAAGGCGCGTCATACCATCGGGTTCCATCTTTGCAGCATCATATTGGCTAAGAAACAGCCAGTAGATACCTGACAGCAACAGGTAGCTAAGCCCAAACTTTGCAAGAAAAATAAAAAAAGACCTGTTCTTCTTGAGGATACTCATTAAGGAAAATTATTTTTAACAAAAATATAGAAATACAAACAGGTTTAATAAATACTTTTGTAGTAAATTATAATTTAACATTATGACCTTTGAAGAATTAAAACCGAAAGTGATTGATATACTGCACCATGACACCACCATTAAGGAAGAGCGGTTATTGCAGGTATGCCACTTACTGGAACAAAATATAGATTATTATGACTGGGTGGGCTTTTACTTTCGCAATGGCGATAAAGAAGAGCTTTTATTAGGCCCTTATGCCGGCGATGAGACCGACCATACTGTTATACCATTTGGCCGCGGCATTTGCGGACAGGTAGCAGTATCGGGCAAAAACTTTGTAGTGCCCGATGTGCACGCACAGGACAATTATATTGCATGCAGCATAAATGTAAGGAGCGAAATTGTAGTGCCGCTGTTTGTAAATGGCGAAAATATTGGCCAGATAGACATAGACTCTAATGTACCGGATGCTTTTACAGATCTTGACGAGCGCTTTTTAGAGTTTGTAAATGCAGAGGTAGCGAAACTCTATGAAGTAAAGTAAAGGTGCTAAGACACTGAGGTGCTGAGTACCTGAGAGAAACGCAAAGTTAAGAAACGTTAAACTTATAACTTTTTTACTCTTGCAGGTGTAAAAATAATGTTTACCTTTGCAGCCAAATCAGAGACACCCTCTGGTCTACATAATAATCATTTAAATAATATTAGCATGTACTTAACTAAAGAAGTTAAAGCAGAAATTTTTGCAAAACATGGCGCATCTGCAACGAACACTGGTTCATCAGAAGGTCAAATTGCATTATTCACGTTCAGGATTAACCACTTAACAGGTCACCTTAAAAAAAATCGCCACGATTTTAATACAGAGCGCTCTCTTGTTAAACTGGTAGGTAAAAGAAGAAGTCTTCTTGACTACCTGAAAAAGAAAGATATCAACAGGTATCGTGAGATTATCAAAGAATTAAACATCAGAAAATAATCAAGATGAAAAGAGGTGCCTGCGCGCCTCTTTTTGTTTTTTTACACATTGCATTAAAAAGTTTTGGTTTTTCATTGGGTGCTAAGCAACTACACACACAACAACAACACAACAAACCCATTGTTTAATCAAAAGAATTAAAAGGTATGATTCCTAACGTTATTAAAGAAATCATCGATCTGGGAGATGGAAGAAGCATCTCGATCGAAACCGGTAAACTTGCTAAGCAGGCAGACGGTGCAGTAGTAGTACAAATGGGCAATGCAATGCTGCTTGCCACTGTAGTATCTGCACGTACTGCAAGCCCTGGTATAGACTTTTTACCACTTACGCTGGATTACCGCGAAAAATTTGCTGCTGCCGGTCGTTTTCCGGGAGGCTTTTTTAAGCGCGAAGCCAGGCCAAGCGATGGCGAGGTATTAACCATGAGGTTAGTAGACCGCGTATTACGCCCTCTTTTCCCTAAAGATTACCATGCCGAAACGCAGGTAATGATACAATTAATGAGCCATGACGACGAAGTTATGCCCGATGCACTTGCAGGCCTTGCTGCCTCTGCTGCACTTGCAATTTCTGACCTTCCTTTTGAAACACTTATATCTGAAGTACGTGTAGCAAGGATAGATGGCCAGTTTATCATTAACCCAAGCAAAGCACAACTTGACCTTTCTGACATTGACATGATGATTGGAGCCTCTATGGATTCTATTGCCATGGTGGAAGGTGAAATGAAAGAGATATCTGAACTTGAAATGATCGAGGCGATTAAATTTGCCCACGAAGCCATTAAAGTACAGATTGCCGCACAGCTAAGGCTACAGGCAGCTGTAGGCAAAAAAGAAGTAAGAACGTATGATGAAGAAAGAAAGGACGAAACTGTACTTGCTAAAGTTCGTGAACTTTCTTACGATAAATATTTTGCAATTGCCAGCGAAGGTTCTGCAAAACATGAGCGTACCGAAAAATTTGCTGCAGTAAAAGAAGAAGTAAAAGCGTTATTTACAGATGAGGAATTGCTTGAAAACGGCGACCTTATAAGCAAATACCTTTCTAAAACTAATAAAGAAGCTGTTCGTAACGTAATCCTTGACAATGGTACACGCCTTGACGGAAGGAAAACAAACGAAATTCGCCCTATATGGTGTGAGGTAGATTACCTTCCATCTACACATGGGTCGGCTTTATTTACAAGGGGCGAAACTCAGGCACTTGCCACAGTAACCCTTGGTACATCTCGTGAGGCTAATATTATAGACCGCCCTACAGAGCAGGGAGAAGAGCGTTTTTACCTGCACTACAACTTCCCTCCTTTTTCTACCGGCGAAGCTAAACCGCTACGTGGTACATCAAGGCGTGAGGTAGGCCACGGTAACCTTGCACAGCGTGCCCTTAAAAACATGCTGCCTTTAGACAACCCGTACACTGTGCGTATCGTATCTGAAGTATTAGAATCTAACGGTTCATCATCTATGGCTACTGTATGTGCAGGTACTCTTGCGCTAATGGATGCCGGTATCCAGATGATTAAACCGGTTTCGGGTATTGCAATGGGACTAATATCAGACGATGAAACAGGCCGTTGGGCCGTATTATCTGATATCCTTGGGGATGAAGACCACTTAGGCGATATGGACTTTAAAGTAACCGGTACTGCCGATGGTATTACTGCTTGCCAGATGGACATAAAAATAAAAGGCCTTAAGTATGAGATCATGGAGAAAGCTCTCGAGCAGGCCCGTGACGGACGCCTTCACATTCTTGGTAAATTAATAGAAGTTATTGATGCACCAAGAGCAGAAGTGAAACGCCACTCTCCTAAAATTATTAAAGTTACTATTCCTGGTGCGTTTATAGGTGCGCTTATAGGCCCGGGTGGTAAAGTTATACAGGAACTGCAAAAAGCCACAGGTACAACTATCGTTATTAACGAGGTTGACGAGCAGGGCGAAGTAGAAATTCTTGGTACAAGCCCGGAAGGTATACAAGCGGTTCTTAACAAAATTGACTCTATTATATTTAAGCCACAAGTGGGCGAAACATATAGCGTTAAGGTTATAAAAATGCTTGATTTTGGTGCAGTGGTAGAATATCTTGATGCTCCGGGCAATGAGGTGTTACTTCACGTATCTGAACTTGCATGGGAACGTACAGAAAATGTAACCGATGTGGTAAACATGGGCGATGTTTTTGATGTTAAGTACATTGGTATAGACCCTAAAACACGTAAAGAAAAAGTATCGCGCAAAGCGTTGCTTCCACGTCCTCCAAGAGATGAGAATTATGTTCCGAGAGAGCGTGAGGACCGTCCAAGAGATAACGACCGTGGTGGTTACAGGGATAATAACAGAGACAACCGCGGACGTGATAACCGCGGACCGGGAAGAGACGACAGAAACTCTCGTGACCGTGCTCCAAGGGAAGAACGCCGTAATGACGACGCTCCGCAATCATCTGAAAATAATGAATCTACAGAATCATAATTTATAAGGTGTTAATTTATATAGAACCTGTTACTGAAAAGTAGCAGGTTTTTTTGTGCTATTTTATAGAGGTTGGAATTTGAAAGCCGATTTAAATTTCCATTTAAAAAATTTATACATTTGGGCAAAATCCTTTACAATGAAATTTTTTGCGGCAATAATCTTTGCCCTGCTTTGCAACTTTACCATAAGGGCCCAAAAAGTACCTCCTGAAGGCTATGAGCATGCACCATCACTTTCTATCACCGGTGACTTTGATGGTGATAGCAAAAGTGACACCTTCTCCCAGTTTGTAACCGACAGCTTGGGTAATAAGCTAAACTTTATAACTGCGTTAGCCACTTGGGATGAAAACTTAAGTACATATGACCGTCTTAATTACCAAAACGCGTTTACACTTAACAACAAGCCTACCGTAATAGACAATTATATTGCTATCGGACTATTTTGCCTCATTAATCTGGGCGATATAAATAATGCCAAAGGCGACGAAATCGCACTGGTACCAATGCTTTTAGATTCCAGCATGCTAAATACCTGCAGAATTTATTCCTATTGTAAGGGCAAATGGACAGAAATTTTAGCTTTAATATTAACGAGTCGGCGTTTACATGGTCTGATGACAAATCAGAACCTGTATTTACTACTATTCCTGATGCTCTTGAAAAACGTAACAACGAATGGCGCTTTTATGATTATTTAGATATGGATTATGAAAACGAAGAACAGGTAGGGCAAATGAAACAGCTTAAAGTAACCGACTGCAAATAAGTTTTAATAGTACAGCATAGCATAAGCGTGTCGGTTTTTTTCCTATTTTTAAATTTTTAAAAACCAACCACATCCATGAAATTAAAACTACTCCTGTTATTAATTTGCCTTACAGCTTTTTGTGCAATTGCAAAACCCATTACCATTAAAGGTAAAATTAATGGAAAGCTGCCGGAAATATTATATTACACTGCACCGGTAAACGGAAGTTCTGGTTTTGATTTTTCGCACAAAGCTAAAATGGATGCACATGGTAATTTTGAAATAAAAGTCGATATAGATGCAGTAACTTTTATTGATATTTATTACAAGTACCAGCCTGCAGGATCTATAGTTGCCACACCGGGGAATACTTATGGAATTACCATTACAGAAACCGATGGTAAAATAAATTCTGTATTTACAGCAAAAGATTTAGAAGCGCAAAACGCTTATAACACGATGCTTGGTGGCAACAGAATGTCATCTGCGCTTAGTTTCGCTCAAGAAATAAGAAATTTAGGAACTACTAATGCAATACAAAAATTAATCAATGATAAAGAGAAAGGCGATGTTGCACGTTTTCAGTCACTTTATAATGCTAAAGTGATATCGCCTGACTTTCTTGAAGCTATTAAAACAGAACGCAAATATTTTTATGCAATTGCCTTGGGTTACGGAATAATGAATAAAGAATATTTTGATGAAAAAACAAATAGTGTAATTTCTCCAACTCCTGAATTTTTTAAATTATGGGGAACTATGCTTAATAAATACGGTGCAAATTTTGATGAATTGCATAAAAACCCTTACGGCTATCATTACCTGCAAATTTACAAAGTATACAAGCTTTACGAAGATGCTAATTTTAAACCTATAGTCAATAACAATATGTTAGACCTGTTTAACACAAAAATAACATGGTTTACTAGCGCTAATTTAGAATATTATGTAGCTGCCTCCTTAAGCTTTGACCTTACGGAAGGTATGAAAGAAGAGGTTATATTAGATATATATGATGCGTTTAAAAAAGAATTCCCTAAAAGTGGCTACATAAAATACCTTGACCCGTTAATAGCTCCGCTTGCCGAATTTCGTAAGCAAAAAACGTCCCTCCCCGCAAATGCAAGTTTTGTAAATGATTATGAAAACATAAATTCTGTAGACGAACTTATTAAAAAATTTCCGGGCAAAAAACTTTATATTGATGTGTGGGCTACATGGTGCGGACCATGCCGTGATGAGTTTAAGTATAAGGCAGAGCTTTACAAACTACTTAAAGCAAATGATATTACTGTAGTGTACGTATCTATTGATGATAGTGAAAGGGATGAAGCCTGGAAAAAAATGATTAACTATTACGGCTTGGAAAGCTACCACATCAGGACAAATAAAACTTTTAGCAACCAGCTGTATCATTTTTTTAATGTTTCGGGAACTATAGCAATACCGTGGTATATACTTGTAGGTGCCGATGGCGTAATTGCATCAAAATATGCTCCACCACCATCTGAAATGGATAAACTGGAAAAAGAGATCAGTAAGCTATAGCTTATTGATCTCTTTTTAAAATTGTGATAGATGCACTTTCATCCTTTTTAAGGTCAGACAGAACTTCAAAGGTGCGGTCGCCATCTACAAGCCTTATCATTGCGGTGTTTGGCGCTATAGTACCCTCATTAACTGCAACAATTTTAAATACATTCTTCTTAACGAGGTTCACGCTTATTGTTTTCTTTTTGGTACTAACTGAGTAGTTCCTTAAAATAAGCTCATCATTTTGATATACATTAATAACATCGCCATCTTCTTTACCATTGTCCCAAATTTCTAAATCTACCTTCTTAGATTCTACAAATATGGTAAGTGTTTGCTCTTTTATAAGCTTGTTAACTTTAAGGCTGTCTAAAAGTGCTACAGGATTTGCTTTTGCTTTAACAGAAGCTTTTACATCTTTAGTTTTTTGTAGTTTTTTATTGGCTTTTTCTAATTCTTCATACAATCCTACAGATCCTATTAAAACCATTGTACCGTCTATACACTTTTGCCTGTTTTTAAAAAGCCCCTTAAATTTACCTTCTAAATTACTTTTCTTATTAACCAGCTTTACTTTGCCTGTAAAGTTTATAAAGCAAAACATATCATCGCTTACCGGAGATTTTGTGTACAGCACTCCTTCTTCCTTAAAAACAAATTCCTTTGTAGCATCATTATAGGTGCCTTTTATATTATTTTTTGTTTCGTGCGCACCACCTAAATCAGTTACAGAATAACCATTTACAATACCTTTAGTTTCAGTAAATACCAATCTGTAAGGTATGGCATCTTTAACATTGCCATTAAGCATTACCGCCCCATAATATTCATACTTTTTTTGGGCAAAAAGCATAAAAGAAGACAGCAAAAATGTTAAAGCGAATTTAGTTCTCATATTTATTGACCATATTTGATACAAACTTAAAATTTTAAATATGAAACTAAGATTATTATTCTCGCTAATTGCATTAGTGTTTGGTTCTTTAACAGCATCTTATGCTTCGTTCCCCGTACAAAGAACCGCAACAGCTGCAAACAGCACAACAGTTGCTGAAAAAACTGACACTATGGAAGAGCTTTCATCTCCGGCTGCATCGGGCGGAACCAACCAGGTTACTGCGTTACTACTTTGTATTTTTCTTGGCGTGTTAGGTGTACACCGTTTTTACCTTGGGTATATCTGGCAGGGAGTTGTTCAGTTGTTAACTCTTGGTGGTTTCTTAATCTGGTGGATAATCGACCTTGTAAGGATTATTACTGGCGAACTTCAGCCTAAAGGTGGCAGTTATACTAAAACTTTATAATTGCACGCTAAAAACAAATGCTTAAATAATCCCCATAGTACAAAATGTAGTATGGGGATTATTTTTTGACACATATACAAGCCTTTTACCCATTGAACAATTTATTGCGTTTAATGTCTTTACCCTGCCTTATAAGCCAGGCGTGGTAGCAACTGGGTACATCATGTTTCCATTTTGGCAATAGCAATATTATTAAGTACACGTCTATATGCGATATAACCCCAAAGATTATAGCCAATGCTAAAGGGATACCGCCATACCCAAACCCTATGATTGATATAAAAGCCGCAAATAAGGTTATACCCCATAGTTTAGAGAGCAGTGCGTGGGTACAGGTTTCTTTACCAAACTTTAGTAAACTGAATACATAAGTTAAAGCTTCCATTATAAATATAGTGGCTATGCCGTAGCGGTTATCAACAATAATTTCGGGGTTAAGCAGCCACGCACACCAGCCTGTACAAAGCCAGAAAACAACATCTATCTGGCTATCCAGCCGGCGAAGCCTCTCTGTAGAGACACCATGTTTTCGGGCAATAATGCCATCAAAAATATCTGATAGTATGCCAAGGAGTATTAACACAGCTAAAAGTATTCTTGCTACAGTGCCATAGCTGTATGTTATGGCAATCATTACAGGGCCTAATATTAGCCGAAAAGCGATAAGGATATAGGGTATATTTTTCATTGTTTTAGTCTTTAAAATTCCAGTTAATAAAAGGCAGTATTCGTTTTTCGTTAATATTAATAAGGCCTATTTGTATGCCCCGCAATTTCTTAGTCCGGTTAAATAGCCCTACTTGTAATCCTGTAAAACTTTCCGATTTGTTTTCTAAGTCATTATAAAGTCCTGCCTGAACCCCTGTAAAATGCACGTATTGGTTAAAGCCACCTATTTGCAAACCGTTGCCTTTATATATAGTTGTATTAAGGCAGCTTATAATAATACCGTTACTGTAAGTTGCACTTGTACCTGCACCGCCAATCTGGACACCGTTGTTCCTGAAGGAACTGTTGCCAAACCCTGCTATAGATATACCATTAGCATTTTTGAGCGACTGGGTAATGCCTGATATAGTAATGCCATTAACGTTAGCAAAGGTATTAGTACCGCAGGAAATATTTAACCCGTTAATGATCTCGACAGGAATTTTTTTATCGAAAGCATCAAAATCTATAGGGTCATCAGGATAATTAACCTGATCCGGGCCAAAAATAAGTGTAGCTATAAGCAGTGCCTGAGAAATGGGCTCTATCCTGATGCCGTTAGACCGCACACTAACCGAGTCGGAATTTTGATAAGTGTTAGACCCAACACCTACCGATATTCCATAAATGGTAGTATTGGGCTTAGTATATAATCCAACAGGAAAGTGGGTTTTACGCTTTTGCTGAGCGCAGGCAATAATAGTAAAAAATAAAGCAACCATAAGCAAGATGTTTAGTTTCATGATATTTTGATTTAATTACAATACCAAAGCTATCGCGAAAAAAGCAACTGCATTTGTGCTTACAAATTAAAATAAAATTTATATTTGCGATAATCGCAAAAGCATGAATAACCAGGATAAACTTTTAAAAGCTATCAGGCAAAAGTCGGGCGCAGCCGCATCCGTCATAGATATTGTTGCTACAGTACTTAACATCAGCTATGATGCTGCCCACAGGCGGGTATCTCAAAAAAGTAAATTTTCTATAGAGGAGGCTATTGCCCTGTGCCGGCATTTTGGGTTATCTATGGATGTGCTTTTTAACGATGGCAAAAAGGTAATTGTAGAAAAAACCAGCGAGATACGTACCATGGCCGATATGGACAGGTACTTTAAAGAATCGGCAGAGAAACTTACTGATTATCTTGATGAGCCCAATGCGCGAATGTTTTATTCGGCAAAAGATATCCCGCTGTTTTATACCATAGGCGGTACACTGCTCTCTAAATTTAAGCTGTACGTTTGGCTTAATTTACTGGCAGGTACGCAAAACCAGGGAAATTTTGAATCTTTTACGGTAGACCAGTCTTTGTTGCAACACAGTACAAAACTTAAAGCTGTTTATGAACATGTAGAAGTGAACGAAATTTGGAACGACACTACCATAAACAGTACCCTCCAGCAAATTTATTATTTCTACCAGTCGGGGTTACTCTCCCTCCCTAATGCTTTGCTGTTAGGCGATGATCTTAAAAAAATATTGCAAACCGCCGAAGACCGTTGCTGTAACGGCAGCTCTAACTTTCATTTATACTACAACGAGCTGCTTATCCTAAATAATAATGTACTGGTATCTTCGCCACAGCAAAAGTCGCTTTTTGTGCCTTACACCATGCTGGGTTACTTTATTACTCAGGATACCGATACCTGTACCAATGCTGCCGACTATTTTAAGCATCAGGTAAAAAACTCTAAATCGCTTAACCTATCGGGTACCCGAGACAGGAAGCTATTTTTTAATAAGGCGCACCAAAAAGTAGACTTTTACATTCAGAAGATGCAAACAGAAGTTGATTTAGGCTTTTAATAAAATAATTTGAACAGCAACGCAACCTTTAATTTTTATACAGACTATAGGGTATAACATAAAATTGCTATTATGAAAACCAAAAATTATTTATTGCTATTTGTTGCTATTGCATTAGCATCATGCTCTGCAGAGAATATTACAGAAAACACATTACCTATTGCAAACGAACTTACTTTACAGCGTGTAGAAACGTATTATCCGTCTAAAGAAGCGTACGAGAATAGCCAAAGCCAGGGAGCTTCTAAAAGGGTGCAACATTTTGAAAATGCCCTTATTGTAGCCGATAGTACTTACAATTATACACATGTTTTAGAATCTACAACGGTACGTACTTACGCAGCCGCAGCCGCCTCTGCAATTACCTATAATGTAAATCAAACACCCATACATACATCTCTTTTTAGCTACGACAGCCTTGGCCGTATTACAGAATTGTCAATTAGTTCTGCCGATACAAACTATCGTAAAACAATGAGTTATGCTGCAGATAATTCATGCACTGTTACAAATCATTATATTGAGAACGATAACAGCGAAGTATGGGGTACTTTTAATGCCAATGCCGATGGCCTGTTATATGCACGCAACTCTCCTAACGAAAACGAGATTTTGATTTTTGAAGATGGAAAACCTGTAACTTATAAGCAGGAAATGTTAGACAGCAACACCTTAATAAACATGGAATATTATGATATACCTGTACCTGCTAACCGTTTAAAAACAGTAACACAAATTAACAATATAACGCTAATAGGTAATCTGGCAGAATCTGTTTCCGAAAATTCTGATCACTATTTAAAAAGCCTCCAGGGAATTTATAATTACAGCAGCACTTTTAACGACCTTAATTATATTACCCACTCGTTTCTTACCTCTATTGCTAACCAGAATACACAGGAAACATTTTACTATTATAACGAGTAAGCACCACCTGCGCTAACAATTATACAAACTCACCAACCAATACACCATACCTCCTTGAACCAGGAACAACTTATAAAAGGCTGCATTAAGAATAGCTCCCGCTCTCAGGAGGAGCTATATCTTTTATATAAAGACATGCTTTTTATGCTGAGCTTAAAGTATTGCAGAAATGAAGCAGAAGCAGAAGACAACCTGCATAATGCTTTTATAGAGATCTTTACAAGCATAGGCAAATACAAAAGTTCTGGCTCCTTTGAAGGGTGGATGAAACGCATAACCATAAATAAAGCTATAGATAGTTTTAAAAAAACATTGCAACTGGTACCCGTAAAAGATGACATACCCGATGATATTACTGTTACTACCGAAGAAATGAACCTTCCTGCGGATTATATATTACTGCTCGTGCAGCAGTTGCCAGACCAGTACCGTTTAGTGTTCAGTTTGTATGAACTGGACGATTATTCGCATAAAGAAATTGCAGAGATGCTATCTATATCAGAGAGTACATCAAAATCTAACCTGCACCGGGCTAAGGCTATATTAAAAGATAAAATTACTAACAGGCATTCGTACCCTAATTACAGCTTGAGCCATGGAAAATAAAAAAGACATAGGAAAAGCATTCCGCGAAAAACTGGACGGCCTGCACAAGCAGCCCGGCAACGCGACATGGGATGCGCTAAAAAAAGACCTGCCCAAAAAGACACCAAGATTTTTGCCTTTATTCTGGATAGAAGCTTCCACCGCAATTAAAACAGTTGTAGTAACATTAGCGGCTCTTTTAGTACTATTATCAGGTTATTTTTTACTGTCCGTACAAGACTCAAACAACAGTTTTAGCACTCCCAAAAATTCAAGCGTAAATAAAGATATCAATTCGGCAGGAAATTCAGTAAATGACCAAAATAACACCTCCACGCATAATGCAGTAAAACCTAATAATGAAGTGGAGGTTGTGGGTAATGATGTAAATAACAGCAATGAAAAGTCTGAAAATGAGAATAGAAACCCACATGCAAAAACATTAAATAATAAGGTAGGTGGCGCAAACACTTCCGCCACAAACACAAGGAATGGCAAATTGAATTCCGCTAATAATAATGTTTCATCAGGCATAAATAATAAAAAATCAGGCAATACTATAAATAGCAGCACTGTTACAACATTGACTAAAACGAGTACTGTGAAAAATGACCGAAAGCAGAAAGACAAAAGAGGGAATGCAAATTTTAGCATTACAGGCAAAGATGAGAAAAGTTTAAATTCAGCCGCAAACAAGAATAAGCAGCTTACTAACAGTTCTCGTCTTAGCAATAGCAAAAAGAATATTAGAAGTTTAGCTAACGACGACAGTGTATTAATGAGGGCAAATGATGGGAAAGCAAAAAACACTTATTCCAACAGAACAAATTCTAAAAGCGAAACTAGAGATAGAGTTACAGGCGGCATTAGTAATGATGTATCTGAAAATATAACATCTGAAAATGCTATAAAATTAACCGATACCATTTCGCAAATTTCTGATAGCCTTTGCGATGTTGCCGTAGTAAATTCTATAGCTGTTTGTAAAGACACTATGGAAGAAAATACCACCAAAAGCAATAAAGCCGGCATTGCCAATTTTAAGCGTTTCTACATTTTTGCTTACACAGCGCCTACAAGCTTTACACTTAGCAATGTATTAACACCCGACTCACTACTTGTAAGCAATGCTACAGCTACAAAAGTTAGTTACAACTATGGAGCATATATTGGTTACAATTTTAATAAAAAATGGAGCATACGCACAGGGATTAATGTAACAGGCTTGCAGCAAACCATTAAAAATGCATTTTTAAAAAATACTTATGCTGTTGTTCCGGGTAGCGAAAACGAGCCTAACGGTTACGTACACCTAATTGCCCCGGCAAATTATGCATCCATTAATTATACAAGAAACGGGTCTAACGCTGCGGTGGTTCAGGCCTTGGGCAGACAGCAGGGACAGGCTACTGTAAACATTATTCAGAAAATTGAGTTTGCAGAAGTACCCGTAGAGGTTAACTATAATGTATTTGGAGATAAATTTGGCGCAGGAATTACAGCCGGGCTGAGTACCATCTTTACTACTAAAAATATAGTATATGCCCAAAACAATGAGGGAACCATGTGGATGGGCAGTAACAAAAATGTAAAAGATATAGGCTTTAGCACCACTATAGGCCTTCATTTTTACTACAGGCCATTACCTTATTTGCAAATTAATGCCGAACCGATTTTTAAATATTATTTAAATACATTTAACAACAGCCACCCCTATTCTTTTGGGTTACAGGCAGGGTTACAATATAATTTTAATTTTTTTGGCTCTAAAAAATAAGTTTAGTTAGTTGATTATTAAGCGCTGCCATATTAATTTATGGTAGCGCTTTTGTTAAAGTTTATATTTAGGGGTTAGCTTTTGTAACTTTTTTGCCACTCGTTACGTATAACTACCTGAATACTTAAATTAACTCAGGATTTTTACATGAGACAATTAAAAATTACCAAGCAGGTTACTAACAGGGAAACTGCTTCATTAGACAAAT
>Ga0247806_10000477_pt1 | contig 25263 bp, 29 predicted proteins | sample UWRJL059202B1_FD_179935 | JGI IMG/M metagenome (GOLD analysis project Ga0247806, IMG submission 179935) | Plant litter microbial communities from Arlington Agricultural Research Station in Wisconsin, United States - UWRJ-L059-202B-1 | ecosystem: Environmental > Terrestrial > Plant litter >... | reverse complement strand
AATTTAATTAAATCAGACATGATTTTTATGTTTAATTGTTTAAATCAGAGCAACATATACACGATTATCGCCAGAGGTTGGTCCGAATGCGGGTGCAAATATAAAACTATTTTTTTAGAAGCAAATATAAATCAGCGTTTTAAATTGAATTTAATTGTTTTAAAATGGTTTACATCAGTGTTTGGACCCGGGTTCGATTCCCGGCGATACCACAGAAAATAATTCTATTTGAAGATATTGTTACTGTTTGGATATTCTAAATATATTTCTCTCGTTTCAAAAAGAAATTTTACTTCTCGTAAATTGTACGTTATGTTTTTATGTATTATTGTAGAACTTGTGATTTTTCATTGAGTAACCTAATTATTAACCATACCAAAGCAGACATATTGTAAAATGAAACTGTTTGACAAAATATTTAGATATAATAGGGCGACAGAGCCAGCCGATTTGACAACAATAACAAGGACAGAAATTCTTGAAGGATTTTCAATTCCGGGAATTATACATAATATGCAATATCATTTTACGAGCTTGGAAGTGTATAGTGACGGACTTATTTCTTGTTGGGAAATGGTTGACTTGCTAATGTTTAAAGATAAATTGAATAAGGGTTGGGTTGTTACCTCAATTCCAGATGGAGAAGCCATCTCTATTTTCAGTTTAGGAAATTGGAATATTGAGCAAGGAAAATGGCAACATACAAAAGAGAGCCTTTATGATTACATTTATTCGTTAGTAAAGCAACTTAACCCGACACTTGAAAATTTACATAATTACAATGGTAGTAATTCAAAAAAGGTAGGGAAAGTAAACGTGGCAAAACATTTTATGCCGACACCAAAACCTTATCATTTTGACGACTTTAATGCTGTCTTCCCAAATAGGATTAATGGCGATAAATTTACTTTATTTTATAGAAATGACGACAATAAAACTTATTTAGCAGAATTATCTGTTTACAAGAGTGGAAACATTGAGATAACTAATTTACCGAAAAAGAAAATTTACAAATTTGAAGACTTGGAAGACCTAATTAAAAATGATACACTAATAACAGATTTGAAAGTTGGTGAAACCATTACAATTTTGAATTTAGGTTCTTTTAAGATTGTTTCAGGAAGCGGTGTGGACATTAAATCCAAAATGAACGAATTAATTGACAAGTTCAATGAACTGAACGGCAAAGAAAATAGTATTGCCAAATGTGCGAGAATATTTTTTGAATACAAACAAAATCCTACAAGAAGATTGCGAGACGAATTAAAAGGTGCATATGAAGCAGTTCCGGAGCATCAAAGAATTTTCATTGGTACAATGGATTCAAAAGATTATGAAGTTCGTCAGGTAATTTACGGAGACATAGTAAAAAAAGAATGGGAAGACTATTATGGTTACGAATATCCGTATGACGATATGCCTGAAGCAGTTGATGATTGATAATAAATAGCATCACGACAAGCTCAATGTACTTCCCTAAACCGCCTCCACATCCATAACAGTTATCAAGCCATTTTCAAAACCATATACGTGGTTCACTTTACCATTAAATAAAACAGTACCATCAAGGTCTTTAACGAGTTGGTTAACTTCAACTTCAATTTTTCCGTCTGCCCGTTCTGTAATACCTGCGGGCTCTACTTTAGGGTTTATTTCGCTCCATTGCCTTGTCCAGTATTCGCGTACTGCATCATGGCCGGTTACATAATCGCCTTCAAAAGCCTTTGGCCATCGCACATTATTATCCATTAATGACAAAACAGTATCAATATTACGGCTGTTAAAACCTATGTAAGCCTTTTTAATAATATCCTCGTAGTTAATGTTCATAATTTTTTGTGTTTATAAGAACAATAAACTTAAGGTTTTTTTACAAACCTGCGGGTCACTATTTTTATTCTGAATAGAAATTTGCTCTCTGCCTTTTAAGATACTAAAGTGTTAAACTTAGTCTCTATATGTACGCGTGCTTTCTTCTGAAATTCTTCGGGGGTTTCTCCGGTTTGTTTTTTAAAGAAGCGGCTAAAATAAGGCCTGTCTGTAAAGCCAAGGTGATAAGCTATCTCTTTAATGGTAACATCGCTATGAATAATTTTGCGTTTCGCTTCAAGAATAAGCCTGTCGTGAATAATTTGTGTGCCGGTTTTATCCAGCTTTTCACGCAGTATTTGGTTAAGGCGTTTAGAGCTTATACCCAGCTTACCGGCATAAAAATCGATATTGGTTACCGTTAAAAAATTACTTTCCAGCAGCATCAAAAATTCATATACCCGTTTTTGATGTACGTCATGACCAGAGAATTCGTGTTCCTTTACGGCAATGAGCTTTAAAAGGAAAACTTTAAGCAAAGCCTGCAGCATACTAAAGTTGTTGCCGCTGTTGTACTCCTGTTCCATTATTTTATAAATATCGCCAAGCCCTTTTGCAGATGTTTCGTCTAACCGTATGCACGAAAATTCTCCCTGAACGTTAAAAATCCTGAACAGGTCGAGCAAAAAGTCTTTGTCCTCTTCCTCCAGCATCGACCTTTTAAACGATATAAGCTCGCCGTTTTTACCTGCTTTATTTAGTTGATGAACACGGTAGGGCGGTATAAGGTAAATCCAGTCGCCTTTAATGCCATAAGCAGGATCGCTTATGCCGTGCAAAGGGTCTTCGTTTTTAAGCCAAACGACTTCGAAAAAATCTTTACGTCCAGGGTCGTTTAAATAACTGGGTGGGCAGTTGTTTAAATTCCTGATGTATAACTGCGATTTTTCGAGGGTGGGAGGGGTAGGTTCATCCATTAGTGTAAAAGTAACATTTTTTGAAATCATGACATGGTATTATTAGAACATTATAGAGGACTATTCGGAAATACACTTGTTTTTTAGACTGTTACAATTGTTTTTTCTCAATAATGTTTCCATATAGTCCCATATTATGCGCGAATAGTATAACGGCCTGCCTTTGCAATGTAGCTATTTTACATTGTTAAATAAGCCACTATGCAAACAGATAACGGGTTACAAAATACATTAAACAGTAAAGAACTTGCAGCTGATCTTAGGGTTAGCCTGGACATGATACTGAATGAAAATTTACAATTGTCGCAAAAAATAGATTTAGAAGCCCTTTTACCTCTTATTAATTACATAAGGCAATCGGGCCGCATATTTATACTATCGGCAGGAAGGTCTGGTTTTGCAATGCGATCTTTTGCAATGCGCCTTATGCACCTGGGGCTTACCGTTTATTTTGTGGGCGAAACCACAACACCCGCCATACAAAAGGGCGACCTTTTAATTACAGCATCAGGCTCTGGTACCACAAGCAGCATTGTGCGTGCGGCAGAAAAAGCAACAGCTATAGGGGCAAACCTTGTAGCATTAACAACAAATACAACATCGCCGTTGGCTAAGCTGGCAAACCATGTAGTTTACATTCCGGCAGCCGAAAAGGAAGATCATGGCGGGGGCAAATCTAAACAATATGCGGGCAGCTTGTTCGAGCAGTTTTTACTTCTTTTAATGGATGCCGTTTTTCAGTCGCTCTGGAAACTTGATGGCACTCCGGCAGAGGAGCTTTATAAAAGGCATGCCAACTTAGAATAAACACACTTAAATTTTTAATAGTAAATAAATACCATCATGGCAAAATTACAAGTAGCAATAGATTTATTGACAACCGATGAGGCATTAGCATTAGCTGCAAAAGTAGCCCCTTATGTAGATATTATAGAATTAGGCACTCCTCTTATAAAAAATATGGGTACGGCAGTAATTACTGCAATGAAAAATGCCCACCCGGATAAATTGGTTTTTGCCGATTTTAAAACTGCCGATACCGGCGAACTTGAAGCAGATATGGCATTTAAAGCCGGAGCCGACTTAGTTACTGTTTTAAGTACTGTGGGCGATGCTACAATTATAGGTGCTGTAAAGGCGGCTAAAGCACATGGTAAAGGCGTAGTTGTAGATACCATAGGTAATCCTGACCGTGTTAAGAGGGCACAGGAAGTTATAGAGTTGGGAGTAGAATTTGTAGAGCTTCATGCCGGCCTTGACGAGCAGTGGACACCGGGTTACTCTATTCAGGTTTTAATTGATGAAGCAGCACGTGTAGGTGTACCGGTATCTATAGCTGGTGGCGTTAACATAGATAACATTGCAGCAGTAGTAAAAGCGGGGGTAAAAGTTGCCGTTGCCGGAGGAGCTATTTATGGTGCCGAAGATCCTGCTGCGGCTGCAAAAGCACTTCGCGAAGCAATTGATGCTGCTAAGTAATACCGTTACATTTTCAGAATATCAAGGCCTCATTAAATTTTTAATGGGGTTTTTTGGTAATCACGATGATACAGAGTCGCGGCTTGCGCCTTGTATCAGGCGTTCTTCGGAAGGATTTTCAGATACATTCCATAGTAAAATTACAACAATATAAAATAGCAGTATTGCCAGTAGAGTTACCATAACAGATGTAATTATTTTGTACCGTAATGTTTTCTGCTTAAAATAAATTAAGATGAATGCGATTATGAATGCGAGAATAGATAGTAATGTAAATGCCATTTTAATGTAATTGCGTTACAATCTAAGATAAACCTTTTTACTTATTCAGTAACATTCTCGTAGAATGAAACATTATAACAATGTTTATCAGCCAAATCCTCATATATAACGTAAATATTATTTTTTGCAGGGGACAGGGTTTTAAGCTTTTTCCTGTCATACAAATTCATTGTAAATAAGGCATTACAGTCGGTGCGGGTTATGCTATCTGCCACAACAAAGTACTTATAAAATTTTTCGGGCTTTAGAAAATTTATCGATTTTGCCCGTACTGTATATTTATCGGACTTCTTTTCTTTTTTACTCTTTTCAGTAAAATTAGTATATTCTTTTATCTCCTCATCATACAGGTTGTTATTAATCCATATGTAGGTCGCCTTATCATTCACGGTAATTATAGAATCTGTAGCCTTATTAAACGCAATAATTATTGTGTTTTTAGTTACCTGTGCATGAGTCGGACAATAACTAAACAGGATAAACAAATAGAAAAATATTGTTTTCATTACGCTAATTTAAAAAGTTTTATAACCAGAATAGTTGTTTACAACAAAAAAAACGCCCTCATTACTGAGAGCGTCTTCATCTGAATTTGATAATAACTAATTCTTATCTATGGCGCCAAGCACACGCATCATGAATGCATTAAGCGCCGCTTTTTTGTCCATTCCGTCTTTTATCATTTTGTTTACCTCAAGCGCACCATACATGTTAGAGATTAATTCTCCCACAACATCCAGCTCTTCGTCTTTAAGCGACGGAACTTCGGTAAGTGCCTCCAGCACCTCCAGGGCTTCTATAACGTAGTCCTGGTCGTTATCCTCAATAAATTGAGTTAAGTGCTTAATTACTGGTAACTTCATTTACAAGATCTGTTAAAACTTCTACTTTATTTGTTTGTACCTGGTTTACAAGTACCCCGTTCTTAAATGTTGCAAAGGTGGGCAGGTTGTCTACCTTAGCCAGTTTGCGCGATTCCGGGAAATTTTCGGCATCGGCAAGTACAAAGGTAATGCCGTCATTCTCTGTAGCCAGTTTTTTAAACTTTGGCTTCATGATCCTGCAGTTGCCGCACCATCCTGCCGAGTATTGTACTACAACAACCGGAGCACCGGATACGATCTCTGCCAAATTATCTTTTTCAAGTTCCTGTAACATGATGGTTTTTTATTTTAATTAATTAGACGCTAAATAAGAAGCAACACCGCTGCGGTCTGCCGTCATAGCATCTTTACCTTCTTCCCAGTTAGCCGGACAAACTTCACCTTTAACCTGTACGTGCGTGTAAGCATCTACAAGCCTAAGGTATTCGTTTACATTACGGCCCAGTGGCATATCGTTAATACTTTCGTGAAATACTTTACCTTCTTCGTCAATCAGGTATGTAGCACGGTAGGTAACATTACTACCTTCAAGCACTACAGTCTCTGTATCTTCGTTGTAACCAGAAGCCTGAATGTCAAGAATATCAAGAATGTTTGCCAGGTTTCTGTTCGTGTCTGCAAGTATAGGGTAGGTAACACCTTCTATACCTCCTTTATCTTTAGGTGTGTTTAACCATGCAAAGTGAACTTCGTTAGTATCGCATGACGCACCTATAACTGTGGTGTTCCTTTTTTCGAATTCGCCTAAAGCAGCCTGGAAAGCGTGAAGCTCTGTAGGGCATACAAAAGTAAAATCTTTAGGGTACCAGAATAATAATACTTTTTTATTGTTATTTACTGCCTCTTCAAAAATGTTGATCTTTAAGTTATCGCCCATTTCAGACATAGCGTCTACAGCAATGCTTGGGAATTTTTTTCCTACGAATGACATAGTATTGTGTTTTAGTGATGAATGTTTTTTCTGATTACAAAAATAACACAGATTGCTCTATTATATGTATAAACATTATAACAATTTTCTATCAACTTATAGAAAACTCCTATGTATTATAAATTAAGAATTATTTAAGAATAAAGCAAAACTGTATTGTTTTTTTTATATTTGTTAGCTGTGCATAAAACCAAAACCCATAATGGCATTAAAAGACCTCTTTAGAAAAAAGAACGTTCAGGACATATTAAACCAGGTAGAAAATAATGATGGGCATGATTCCCTTGGCAGGCACCTGGGGGTTAGAGACCTTGCTGCCTTTGGTATAGCTGCCATTATAGGCGCCGGTATTTTTAGTACCATAGGCAAAGCCAGTGCCGACGGTGGCCCTGCCGTAATTTTCCTGTTCCTGTTTACGGCCATTGCCTGTGGTTTTGCTGCCTTTGCCTATGCCGAATTTGCCAGTATGGTACCGGTATCAGGCAGTGCATACACTTATAGTTATGTGGCTTTTGGCGAACTTGTAGCCTGGATCATTGGGTGGGCGCTCATTATGGAATATGCCATAGGTAACATAACGGTAGCCATATCCTGGAGCGATTATTTTACCGGCCTGCTCGACAGCGGGGGTATACACCTGCCGCAATGGGTACAAATGGATTACCTAACAGCATCTAACGGTTATGATAATGCTATGGCGCTTATGCAGGGTGGTAAAACCTTCGAAAATCTTGATGCCGGGCTTCAGGCTGCTTATACGGCCTGGACAAAAGCACCCGCAATAGGGGCGTTTCATTTTGTTGCCGACCTTCCCGCGCTTCTTATTATTGTAATTATAACATGCCTGGTATACAGGGGTATGAAAGAGTCGCGCAACGCCAGTAATCTTATGGTTGTGGTAAAATTATGTATAATACTACTGGTTATTGCCGTAGGTGTCTTTTATGTAGATACTGCCAACTGGGACCCGTTCGCGCCTAATGGTGCCAGCGGTGTGCTTAAAGGGGTATCTGCCGTTTTCTTTGCTTATATAGGTTTTGATGCCATATCTACCACCGCTGAAGAATGCAAGAACCCGCAACGCGACCTGCCGAGAGGGATGATGTGGGCTATTATAATATGTACCGTTCTTTATGTAATAATCGCCTTAGTGCTTACCGGTATGGTAAACTATAGCGAACTTAATGTGGGTGACCCATTAGCATTTGTGTTTACAAAGCTCAACCTTAAATGGATGAGCGGCATTATAGCCGTGAGTGCTGTTATTGCAATGGCAAGTGTGCTCCTCGTATTCCAGATGGGGCAGCCCCGTATATGGATGAGCATGAGCCGCGACGGGCTGCTGCCTAAGCGTTTTAGCAAAGTACACCCTAAATTTAAAACGCCGTCTTACGCCACAATTGTTACCGGTTTTGTAGTGGCGGTACCGGCATTGTTCCTTAACCTTACCATGGTGACCGATCTTTGCAGTATAGGAACTCTCTTTGCCTTTGTACTGGTATGTGCCGGGGTTTTAGTGTTGCAAAACAAACCGGGAATACCAAGGGGTAAGTTTAAAACACCTTATGTAAATGCTAAATATTTAATGACAATAGGGCTTATCGTTGGTTTAGCACTGTCGTATATTTATAATAAAGATGGGGTGGAGGCATTTGTTACCAATACTAAAGAGGTTAATAACCCAACAACTATTGTAACATCGCTTACTAAAGAACAAACTACCGAAGTTTACAACTCATTACTTGCACGTGATGTGGCAACGGGCAACCAGGATCTTGAAAGTATACTGGCAAGCTATGAAAGCGACCCCGCCCAATATGAACGATTAGTATCTGAATTGCCTATTGACGATTCTTTAAAATACGAAAGCGGTTTCAGTTTGTTTAAACACAAAATACCCATGTGGATATTCCTTATATCTTTGGTATTATTGTCGGTTTGGGCATACCGCCAAAACCTGTCGCTTATACCATTGTTAGGTTTAATTTGCTGCCTGTACATGATGGCGCAGCTGAGCGTGTGGAACTGGATCTACTTTACCGCATGGCTGCTTATAGGGCTTGTAATTTACTTTAGTTTTAGCAGGAAAAACAGTAAGCTGAATATAAAATCAATAGTATAAATGTGGTAAAATGATAAAAATATCACAGATTCAGTATTAGGGTTTTATGAATATATCGTTATAGTTAATAACTCTAAAAAAAAACGTACTGCAACTTTAGCATCGTTTCTATAAAAACGCTTCAGCCTTAGCAGAGTTCCAGCATAAAACCTGACTAAATTTAGGTGTTAAATCGCAACGTTTACACTAAATATAAATCGTATATCTGCCTGAAAAATAACGGGTTTAAGGCATTCGCAGATGGTATATGTCGTCGTAAATTAGTACTGCTTTTTGAGGATCACTTTTGCCTCAGGAGCAGTAACTAAAATAATTAAATGATGACACTATTACCTATTATCGGGATCGTTATCCTGATATTATTATCGGGTTTTCGTATTGCGCAGGAATACCAAAGAGCTATTGTTTTTCGCCTGGGCAGGTTTACCAATGTAAAAGGACCGGGGCTGTACTGGATTATCCCTTTTCTCGAACGCCAGCAAACAGTAGATATCCGTACCAAGACGGTCGACCTTGAGCAGCAGGAAACCATTACAAAAGACAGCGTTACCATAAAGGTAAATGCCGTTATGTGGTTTAAAATTACCAACCCCGAAGATGCTATTATTAAGGTAGCCGATTACAACAAGGCGGTGTACCAATTCTCTGTTACCGCATTGCGTAACATTATAGGGCAGCATTCGCTGGATGAGGTATTGCGCGGGCGTGAACAGATAAACGCCACGTTGCAAAAAATTGTAGATGCAGCCACCAATTCATGGGGTATAAAAATAGAGATGGTAGAGATGAAGGATGTAGAAATACCTGAAGCGATGCAGCGTGCCATGGCCCGTGAAGCGGAAGCTATACGTGAGAAACGTGCCCGTATTGTAAAAGCGGAAGCTGAGCTCGAAGCCTCCATAAAACTAACGCAGGGTGCCGCCGAAATGGAAAAAAGCCCCATTGCCCTCGAGCTGCGCCGTATGCAGATGCTATCGGAAATTGGTATTGACAACAATACAACTACTATTGTTTTGGTACCGTCGGATTTCTCGAATGCTGCACGCAGTTTTACCGAAATGGTTGCCAAACAGTAGAGATGTTGCATTGTAACGTCTGGTCGGCCAAAGGCAATGAATAAGCGTGCCACAAACATATTATTCGAAAAAGGCGCGTCAATCCTGCGTCTTTTTCATTTAAGTTTAAACCTATTATACACATATCCCTTAGGGCCACCAACAACCTGCGATGAATAAATGCCGGTACCGCCAGAAACAAAATAAGCCACTATGCAGGCAACGGCAATGTAGAGTCCGCAGTCTAAACCAAAGAGCTCTATACCCATAAGCGTACAGGCAATGGGCGTATTAGTAGCACCCGAAAAAACCGCAACAAATCCCATTCCTGCAAGTAATGCCATAGGAAGCGGAACTACCATAAACAGCGCACTGCCCAAAGTTGCACCTACAAAGAACAGCGGGGTAACTTCGCCTCCTTTAAAACCCGCTCCAAGGGTAAAAGTTGTAAGCAGTATTTTTAAGAGAAATGCGTAAGGTGGTTGTGCTACCGTAAATGATTCGACTATTGTAGGTACACCAAGCCCTATATATTTTGTTGTACCCATAAAATACACTGCAAGAGCAATAAAAATACCTCCCGTAAAAGGGCGTAGTGGCGGGTAATGTATCTTTTTAAACAAGTTGCTAAAAAAGTGTACCAGTTTACTAAATAACAATGCTGCTAATCCAAAAAGTAATGCCACGCCTATGGTATATGCAACATTTATAGGAGTCATTGGAGGAACTTTAGGTATGGAGTAGTGGGTATGGGTAACTTTCCATATGGTACAGGAATAATCAGCAATATAGGCGGTTATAAAGGCGGGGATAAGTGCATTATATTTTAGTTTGCCAATAACCATAACCTCTAAAGCAAAAATAGCTCCTGCTATGGGCGTACCAAACACCGATGCAAAACCGGCACTTATCCCCATGATGATGATAATTTGCCTGTAGAAGTCATCAAGTTTAAACCAATGTGTAAACTGGTCGGCAATGGCGCCCCCCATTTGCACTGCGGTGCCCTCACGCCCTGCCGATCCTCCAAATAAATGAGTTACCAAAGTGCCAAACAGTACTAAAGGTGCCATTTTAAAAGGGATTATCTGCTTCGGAGTATGCAGTTCTTCAAGCAATAGGTTATTTCCTTTTACAACGCTGTTGCCCCAGTAGTGGTAAGTTAATCCTATAACTAATCCGCTTATGGGTAATAAAGCAATAATCCAGTTATGGGCTTCGCGCCAGTTAGTTACCCAGGTAAGTGAAGTAAGAAAAAAGGCCGAAGCACAGCCTGTAAAAAATCCTATGGCTAAAGAGAGAAGCAGCCATTTGGCTATCAGTGTACTAATTGATCGTGGATTTGCAATGTGCCTTTTAAAATTTTGATTTGTCATATCCGGTTGATTTAAATACATCTACTGTGGCATAAGCCATTAAAGTAGACGTCATCAGCTACAAATAAAATTTGCGGGCGGTTTAGGGCAGACATCATTGCCATATAATACAAAAATACTAATTTTTTCAGACACAAATTCCACAGATTTTCACAAATTCATTAACTAATTTGCAGAATTAATGTCGGGAAAAAAAAATAAGAATGCTGATTTCTATAAAAATTTATTCGCGATCATCCAGTTCTTTAAGTTATCCATCCATTTATCTTCGGTAGTTTTATTGTTCATGCCATAGCCGTGCCCTCCATGCGGGTACAAAAGCATTTCGCTGTATACCTTGTTTTTAATAAGTGCCTCGTAGTAAGCTATACTGTTACCAACAGGAACCACAGTATCATCGGCAGAATGCACCAAAAATGCAGGAGGTGTCTGTGTATTTACCTGTAACTCATTAGAATATTTTTTAATAGTAGCTTCATCTGGGTTTTTGCCTATCAGGTTATCGCGGCTGCCCATGTGGGTAAGGTTGTCAGAAAAACTGATTACCGGGTAAATAAGTATCGAAAAATCAGGTTTAAAAGAGGTATGTTTTGGGTTCTCGATCACTTCCCTGCTATATTGTACAGATGCTGTTGCTGCCAGGTGCCCACCTGCCGAAAAGCCCATAATGCCAATTTTAGCGGTGTCAAGATTCCATTCTGCAGCGCGCTCGCGTACTATCTGGAAAGCACGCTGCACATCCTGTAACGAGCCTATGCTTTTATCCTTCATTATAGAATCGTTTGGTAAACGGTATTTTAATACAAAAGCTGTAATGCCAAAATTGTTTAAAGCTTTGGCAACATCGGCGCCTTCGTGGCCGGAAGCCAATACACTGTATCCGCCACCCGGACAAATAATAACAGCGCTGCGCTGAGCATTATGCTTTGCAGGTTTATAAATGGTAAGCGTGGGTACGGTTACCCTGCGAATCATGTTGTTAATGGTTCTTTCCTTATTTGCCGATGGCTTACTGTTAGGTACCGTTTTATAAAGAGGTAGTACTTCCTGAGAATGCATAGAGAAAATTGCGAATAAGACTATTAAAAAAGTGACGATTGTTTTCATGGTACATGTTGGTTATTGGTGTTGTGTGGCAAGCTTAATTTTTCAGGTTCAGTACAAAGGCATTAGTTAATTACCACGCCCACAATATCATTAGTATCTATACAGCCTAAATAGCGGGAATCTTCAGAGTAGTCTCTGTTGTCGCCCATTACAAAAACTTTATTTTCTGGAATAACAAGTGGCCCAAAATTATCTTTATTCCAATTTCTGTTGAATGTTCTACTAATATAGGCATCAGTAACCCCCTTTTTGGCTATCGCTATATATTTTGATAATTTGTGTTTAGAAGCAACTTTGTCTTCTAAATAAATTGTGTAATATGTTTGGTCAAACATAACCTGCAACGGGTCAATTACTTCCTGCTGCCTAAAATGTGCAAATTGCTCTGCATTAAGTTTGTAAGAATGCATGAGGTTCATGTTTTTATCAAAGTCATTTTTGTTTACATATACATGTCCATCTTTAATTTCTAAAGTATCGCCAACTGTAGCAATTAGCCTGTGCATACGCTTTATCGTATCACAATTATATGTAATAAAATTGCCGGTCTTAGGCTGTTTAAGATTAGTTACAGCTATCCATTTATTAGTTTTTAAGCCAGGTTCGTTTGAGGCTGAACTTGATTTATAAAATGAGTACAGGCCCAAAAAATTACAAGCCATAAAAATTACAATAAGGGCTCCGACAGCTAAAAGTGCAACAGATATTTTTTTCATTAACTATTATGGATCAGATGTGATTTAATCTATTCCAAATCTAACAGAAAATTTTAAAAATCCAGACTTTACAGTCATTAATTATTCCTCAATGATATTTTAGGTAGGGTTTGAAATCATTAAAATTTGAGTGATTATTGTTTCTTACAACAGTCGTCAAGACCTGTATAAGCAACTTCTTCGGCTTTAACATCATCTGCATCATAGCCAAGCTTGCTTATGGCCAGTTTTATTTTTGTAAGGTCCGTTTTTTTAGAATTGTAAGTTACTTTAATGGTCATGGCCTTTTCGTCGAGTACCACCATTTGTACGCCTTTTTCTTTTAGTAAAGTACGGTTAAATTTATCGCCACAGGTTTCGCAGTTTTTACAATGATCGCAGTAAATAGCGGTTTTAATAGTCGCTGTGTGTGTGGTTTTTTGTTGTGCTATAAGTGTATTGCTGCAAAGCAATGTTACAAAAGCTATAAGTATAAATTTTAAAAACTTCATGAGTTGTTTGATTTGTTTCAAAAATAGATAAAAATAATCATATTTTAAAACCCCTCAAATACTCCTAATCCAAACAGTGCAAAATCATATTTTACGGGGTCGGTTTTATCAAGACTGCGTAGTTGGGTATCAAGCTCGGCTAAAGCTTTGGCGTCATTTTGTTTTCGTGTTAGCAGCCCAAGTTTTCTTGCAACGTTGCCCGAATGTACATCGAGCGGACAGGACAGCAGGGCAGGCGAGATATTTTTCCACAAGCCCATGTCTACACCGGCAGTATCATTACGAACCATCCATCTTAAATACATGTTGATGCGCTTTGCTGCCGAACCTGCCAACGGATCGCTAACATGCTTTTGCGTACGGTTTTGGTGCTCTACCTCAAAGAAAACTTTTTTAAATTGATTAATAGCAGGTTGCAGGCCATCTTTACTTTGATGGGTTGTAAAAACACCTTCAAGCCCGTTGTGATGGGTATAAATATGTTTTAATGCAATAATAAAAGTGGTAAAATCGCCTCCGTTAAAAGTGCGGTGCACAAAAGTTGTCAGTGGTTCTAAATGTTTTTCGTTATGATTCATGACAAAATCATACGGGCTGCTGCCCATAAGCGTTACCATTTTTTTCGCGTTATTTATAATCATTTTTCTGTTACCCCAGGCAATGGTGGCAGCCAGGAAGCCGGAAATTTCGCGGTCTTCTTTCAATGTAAAAAGATGCGGAATCTGAACAGGGTCTGAATCTATAAAATCGGGGTTATTGTATTGTAGTACCTTATCGTCCAGAAACGATTTTAATTCTAAAACATCCATTGTCTCTTGCATGGTGCAAAGATACAAAAATGCAATACATTATTTTTTAGCTGCTTTAGCCGAGTAAAAACCGTCCTTAATGTTGCCCGTTCTTTGTTGAGGGATGATAGCAAGTTTATATTTCATATATTTAATCTGGGCGCTGTTTACACAGGGCAAAGGGCCATTACTTGTACCATACCTAAAAAAATTATCTTTAGGAGAATAGTAGTTTAAATTGCCAAGCTTAAGGGGTGTAAACTGCATGTCGGGAAATTTTGTAATTCCCTCGGGTGTTAATAACTGTTGCATTCTTATTTTGCTTTGTGCCTGGTGATGCTTATTTGAAGTGAGACCAGGCAAACCAGAATTTAAAAAGGTGGTAAATATAATTATGCAACCCATAATTGTTATAGCTTTATAAAGAGTACTACTTCTCTGTGCGTAGTTGTATAATGCTGAAATAATAAATAAAGAAGCTGCAAGGGTTATGTGTAAAAAATACCTGAATTGTGGCGAGGTGAATAGTATTGCTAAAAAATTTGCAACCAATGCTATATAAACCAAGCGATACCTGTTGTTTTTAAGTATGACAAAAGGCATAGTGAATAGAACAACGAGAGTAAGTTTATTTATAATACCTGCCAGTTGATTCTGTTTTATCCAGTGTAGTAATTTTACAGTCATAGCAGTACCTTCAGGTAATAATTTCCCGTGGCGCTTGTAACCGTAACCAGATGTTTGATATGTTGTTAAATCAAGCAGGCTTTTAGGAATGGCCCAATTGGTAGCCTGGCTTAGGTAGGGGAAAGGATATAAAGGCAGGCCGGATATTATAATGTTTTTTGCAATCCATAATAGTGCTATGGGTAGTGCTGTAATTAATGCAAATTTTATATTCTCTTTTTTTATCAGCCCGGCAAGAAAAAGGATTCCTAACGGGGCAATAGTAATCTTTATAAATACTAAAAATATAAACAGCAGCAGCGCAATTTTAAAATTGCTATTGCTATTACTGTACTCAATAAAAAGATGCAGTATTATGGGTGTTATTAAAAGCAATGGCAAATCAGGCGACGGAACATCTAAAAACAAGAAAGGGAATGTGCTTAACACAGGCATAAAACTAAGCCAGTATACTTTTTTACCGGTGCTAAAAGCTATTCCTTCCGTTAAGTAGTATATGGTGCATAGTGTAAAAACAAAACCATTAATGTCATTTATCTTATTGGTTATAAAGCTAAAGTTAGTTCCTGCCTGCAAGACATGCCATGCCGAATTTTGTGCAAAAAAAATATGCAGGTTTGCCAGTCCTTTTACAAAGCCATACTCGTTAAGCCATTTTATGGTTTGAATATAGTAACTCTCGTTGTCTAAAATAAAAGGATATTGTGCACTTTTTAGCAATGCGGCAAAGGTAAATATACCGGTAATTATTTTTAAATAGCTGGGAAGCTCTATAATGCTTTTCCTAAAGGCTAATAGTTGTTGTTTTAACTGTGCTTTATAATAAAAACCTGAAAGCATACTCATTAACGACCATACTAAAAGGCTCGTAAAGCCTAACGGAAATAAAAATGCCGTTAGTGTAAAGCCACAGGTTAATAGCACAACGCCAAGCAATACTGTAATAACCGGATTTTGAGCAGTAAGTTTAAAAGTATTAACAGCAACAATACCTAACGGAAGTGTGAGTATAAATAAGAAAAGCCAGTATGCCGCTATAAGTATCATTAGGGTAATATATACCCGTCGCTCATTACGAGTTTACGGTCGGCCATATCGGCAAGTTCTGTATTGTGGGTAACAATAACAAAAGTTTGCCCCATTTCGTCACGTAACTTAAAAAATAAATTATGCAGGTTCTCTGCCGAAGCCGTGTCAAGATTGCCTGATGGTTCATCGGCAAAAATAACAGCCGGATTATTTATAAGCGACCGCGCTACCGATACACGCTGTTGCTCACCACCCGATAATTCTCCGGGTTTATGGTTAATGCGGTGCGATAAGCCTAAATAATCCAAAAGCCTTTTAGCCTCTTTTTCGGTTTCAGCTTTGGGTTTATTTGCAATGTAAGCAGGGATACACACATTTTCGAGTGCCGAAAACTCTGGCATTAACTGATGAAACTGGAATATAAAGCCCAGTTTAAGGTTACGAAAATTAGAGAGTGCCTTATCTTTCATGTGCAGTACATCCTGCCCGTCTATGGTAAGAGAGGTGTCTGCTTTAGGGTCGGCTTTATCAAGTGTGCCCAGTATTTGCAAAAGTGTCGTCTTACCGGCACCAGATGCGCCAACTATAGATACTATTTCGCCTTTAGGGATAAAAAGATCTACCCCTTTTAATACGTGCAGGTCGTCATAATATTTATGTATATTTTTGGCTTCTATCATTAGTGCGGTTTTGCACAAAGAAACAAACATTTTAAAACATAATAAATCTTTTTTGGCACAATATTTCGTATGTATACTTGTAAAGTTTAGTTAACAAACCCATTATGGGCAAACCCAACAATTAATTTTTAGAGATATATGAAAAAAATAGCAGCCGTATTACTGGCAATGTTTGCGATATCATGCCAGGGCGCACCAGATGCCAACCCTAAAGCATTGGCAAAAGTTACTGATGAAGTAAAAAAAGGAGATATAAAAAAGGACAATGCCAAAACAGAAACGGCCATATTTGCCGGTGGGTGTTTTTGGTGTACCGAGGCATTTTTTACCGACCTTAAGGGGGTAGAAAAAGTAGTATCCGGTTACATAGGCGGTACTGTTGCAAACCCTACTTACAGGCAGGTATCATCTGGCGCGACAGGCCATGCCGAGGCTATAGAGATTACCTACAACCCTAATGAGGTGGCGTATGAAGACTTGTTAGAGATATTTTTTGCCACCCATGACCCTACCACTCTTAACAGGCAGGGTAATGATGAGGGTACGCAATACCGCAGCGAAATATTTTACACCACGCCTGCACAAAAGGCATCGGCAGAAAATTTTATTAAACTGCTTACCGACCAAAATATTTTTGAGGGTAAAAAGATAGTAACCAAAATATCATCTGCAGGCAAGTTTTATACTGCCGAAGACTACCACCAGGATTACTTTGCACTAAACGGTAATGAGCCTTATTGCCGTATGGTTATTGCACCCAAAATGGATAAGCTTAAAAAGAATTATAAATCGAAACTTAAAGCTGTAAAGTAATTTACGCTTGAAGTTAAATGCAAATCGCCCGGGAGTTATATTCCGGGCGATTTTTTTATGGTTGATAGTATCATTTGATACTATCAGTTTGTGTCTTTTGTGGTGGATTTTCCATTTCGAACGTAGCGAAGCGCAGTTGAGAAATCTTTTATTTAATTATTGAGATTTCTCCTCGTCGAAATGTTAAAAGCTATTCCTCCAGCGGCGGCAATTCTTCATCAGCAGGGATCTTACTCTGGGTTTCGGCAAGGTCGTCTTCGCCAAGCACCATACCCCACGGCTTGAGGCCTTCTACACGGTCGAAGATTACTTTAGCAATGGCAATAACAGGAATGGCAAGGAACATACCGGTAATGCCCCATATCATCTCGCCCACAACAAGCCCTAATACAGCAGTAAGCGTATTAAGTTTAACTTTAGAACCTACTATTTTCGGCATAATGTAATTGCCATCAACCAGGTGGATCACTATAAGTGCAATAACCACAAAAAGTACATGGCTTGCATCGGCAGTGGCAAAGGTTACAAGTACCGATAGCAGAAGCGATATAAAAATACCTACATAAGGTATTACGTTAAGTATACCTGTAAGGATCCCTAATAAAAAAGCATATTTAATACCCAATATGGTAAAGGTAATGCAGCTAAGTGTTGCCACAATAACCATTTGCAGCAGTAGTCCCACAATGTATTTTCGGATAATGTATTGTATGCGGTCTACCACTTCGCGCACTACAACGCTATGCTCGTCCTGAAATAACGCAAGTATAAAACGTAGTAAAAGGCTGCGGTGCATAAGCAGGAAAAAGGTGTATAAAAATATAAACACCATAAAAAGCAGCGAAGAAGACAACGATAGTAACGTTGCGCCTACAAGGGCTGTTCCACGGCCTAAAGCTTCAGATGTGGTGTTGTTTATATATTCGGCCTGCTTGTCGTTATCTATATGAAATGAGTGGGCAATCCATGTTTGCAAAGCTTCAAGTGATTCCATAAGCTGTTTCTGGAAAGCGGGGATATCCTGGGTGAATTCAGATAATTGGCTACCTAAAAGTACCATAACCCCACTAATAACCCCAACAAGTAGTATAAGTACCACGAAAGATGACATTGCCCTGGGGAACTTCATTTTACGCTCCATAAAGTTGGCAAACGGTATAAGCAACATAGCAAAAAGTAAAGCTATAATAAGCGGTGCCAGTATGGTTTTGCCTATTATGGCAATGTAGCCTATGGCAAGAATGCTGATGCTTATTTGTGCCAGCTTGGTGTAAAAAGGGGTAGATTTTATCATGGGTAGTTGAGGTACTTAACTTGAATTATCAAAACTACTTGTTTTTTGTAAGTCCTGCTATTTATTTAATTTCAAATTGGGAATATTAATGTAAATGTTTATGTTAGTTTAGTAATCCTGATCCCATCTGCCCATACGGCAGCTTTTAAGAATTTAGCCGGTTGGACTACAGGTGTTCTGCCTGTTAGTAAGTAGTTATTTTTGTTAGAGTATATAAATACCTGTAGCATCTCTTCAAAACCTGAAACTTTAAACTTTAAACCTGAAACAAAAACGCTATTTTTGCAAAAAAAAATATCCCCAGCGTGAATTACCTTTCAGTAGAGAACATATCAAAATCGTTCGGCGAGCGTACCCTTTTCGAAAACATTTCCTTCGGCATCAACAAAGACCAGAAAATTGCTTTTGTAGCAAAAAATGGCAGTGGCAAGACCAGCATCCTTAAAATTATTAATGGTGATGATACGCCCGATACCGGACAGGTGGTTATCCGTAAGGAAATTAAAATGGCATTCCTTTCTCAGGAACCTAATCTCGACCCCGAGCTGACTATTGAAGAAAGTATATTCGCGTCAGGTAGTGAGATATTGCATGTAATTGAAGCCTACGAAAAAGCATTGGAAAACCCTGAAGATGAGGTTGCTTACCAAAAAGCTTTTGAGAGCATGGAGCAGCACAATGCCTGGGATTTTGAAACGCAGTACAAGCAAATTCTCTCCAAGCTTAAAATGGACGACCTTAAGCTTAAGGTTAAAAGCATGAGCGGTGGGCAAAAGAAACGCCTTGCACTGGCTATTATCCTTATTAATAAACCTGATTTGCTTATTCTGGATGAGCCTACCAACCACCTTGATCTTGAGATGATTGAGTGGCTGGAGAATTATTTTGCCAAAGAAAATATTACATTATTTATGGTTACGCACGACCGTTTCTTCTTGGAGCGTGTGTGTAACGAAATTATAGAGCTTGAAAACGGTAAGCTATACCAGTATAAAGGTAACTACAGCTACTATCTTCAGAAAAAGGAGGAGCGCATAGCTGCCGAAAACGCTAGTATAGATAAGGCGCAAAACCTTTTTGTTAAGGAGCTTTCATGGATGCGCCGCCAGCCTAAAGCACGTACTACCAAGAGTAAATCGCGGCAGGACGACTTTTATGTTATTAAAGAAAAAGCACAGAGCCGCCGTAAGGAGCATGTGGTAGAGCTTGAAATTAATATGGAGCGTATGGGCAGCAAGATTTTAGAGCTGCATAATATAAGCAAGGCTTTTGGCCCTAAAAAAATACTCGATAACTTTAGCTTTAACTTTAAAAGGGGAGAGCGCATAGGTATTATAGGGAAGAATGGTACAGGTAAGTCTACATTCTTAAATATGATAACACAGCAGCTTCCTGTAGATAGTGGTAAGGTGGTAGTGGGCGACACGATTAAAATAGGCTACTATACCCAGAGCGGTATTAACCCTAAAGAGGGGCAGAAGGTTATAGATGTTATTAAGGAGTATGGCGAGTACATTCCGCTTAGTAAGGGCAGGACAATAAGTGCTGCGCAGTTACTGGAGCGTTTTTTGTTCGACCGTAAAAAACAATACGATTTTGTAGACAGGCTTAGTGGGGGTGAGCTTAAACGCCTTTACCTCTGTACTGTATTAATACAAAATCCGAACTTCCTGATACTGGATGAGCCTACAAACGACCTTGATATTGTAACGCTTAACGTACTGGAAAGTTTTCTTTTAGACTATCCGGGCTGTTTACTCGTAGTGAGCCACGACCGTTACTTCATGGATAAAATTGTAGACCACCTTTTTGTATTCAGGGGTGAAGGTATTGTGGAGGATTTCCCGGGGAACTATAGCGATTTCCGTAGTTATGAAGACAGTGCCGAACCTGCTAAGGGCGAACTTAAACAGGTGGGCGACAACAAAAACTGGAAACAGAACAATGTTAAACCGGGCCTGACATTTAATGAGCAAAAGGAATTTACTAAAATAGAAAAAGACCTTAAAGACCTGGAACGCGAAAAAGAAGCTATAGAAAAGCAATTTGCAGATGGCGCTATTGCCGATAAGGACATTGCCCAAAAAGCAACCGACCTGGAAAAAGTCCTAAAAAATATTGATGAAAAAACAGAGCGCTGGTTTGAATTAAGCGCTAAACTGGAATAATTTTAAGTGTGCATTTTTCAGTCGCAGTTGGCAGCTGAAAACTGTGACTGAAAACTGTGACTAAATGAGAGTAGCGTCCTACATATCTTTTCTTTACAACTCCGTAAATGAACACGGGGTGCATTCGCCTTTTGTGTTTGGGCTTGTCAGTAAAGGATTTTACAGGAAACAACCTTTAATTACCGATGTTAAGTATAATCTTGTTGCCGGTTTAAACAACACTACCCTAAACATTTTATTTAGGGTAATAGCCCATTTTAAATCGTACAAACTTATTGTTTTAGGAGAAGATGCGGTAGCAACTGCTGTAGCCGAAACCATGAGACAAGCTGCGGAGGAGATAAATACTAAGATATGGTTTTATTCTACCTATGTGGCAGTACCCGGCGGTGTAGACCTTGCCATACTTGCCGGCAAAGATGCCGATTCCCTTTTGCCATTAATGCAACAGCTTAAAAGCGACATAAATAATGATAGTATTGCTGTTGTTGCAAACATACACGAAAGTGATGCAATGGAGCAGGCATGGGAAGCCATTAAAAAAGACCCAAATGTAACGGTCAGTGTAGACGTGTATCATTTAGGCCTTTTGTTTTTTAGGAAAGAGCAGCAAAAACAACATTTTATAATCCGCCCTTCAAAATCAAAAATCACAGATGCCATTTTGGGCATCCGCACCCTGTGGGGATTATTGTTGCGTTAATTGTTTCTTAGCGCTTTCATTAATTCGGCTTTTGTCATTTTAGACCTGCCTTCTATACCCACTTTTTTAGCTTCGTCATAGAGTTGCTGCCTGATCTGGTCTTCATAGGCTTTAGCTGTACCGCCTCTGTGCTCTGCACCTTTACTGTTAGAAATCCTGGCACTTTTTTCTTTACTGTAACCTTTGTCTCTAAGGGCCTCATACTGGTCTTTATCCTTAACCTGTGGGCCCGGTGATTTTCTTCCCGGCATCTCAATAGCATTTATTAGTTTCTATACTATAAAGTTACTAAATGGTAAAAGCTAAAGCGTTAACCATCAGCTAAAAATAAGCCACATAAAAGCAAAAAATAAGGTGCACCCTTTTGGGGTACACCTCATTAAATATTCAGGAATCGAGCCTGATTATTAGTTTGCAGCGTCTTTAGCTTTTTGGTTTTCGTCACCTTTAGCTGTCATACGTTCCCATTTAAATTTAGGGGCAAATTTAAGTTTAAGGCCTGCAATTTTCCTGTTGTCTTCAGACGATAAGCCTTCTTTTTCTACAGTGTTTTTTCTTGCATCAAGAGCTTCATACCAAGCTTTTACTTTATCAAAATCCTGTCTTGAGTATGACTCGTGATTAGCGTCAAATGTATCAACAAATTTTTGATACACGCTAAGTATGTTGTCTTTATTAACCCATCCAAATTTCATGTCATTTCCTACTACGTTACCTGCACCAAAGTACATGTCAGCCATAGATCCGCCTGTTGCAGGAGCAGGATTTGCAGCAGCAGCTTCTTTTTCCATTTTAGCTTTAGCATCAGCTTCAGCGGCAGTTTTTACACCTTCGTATTTAGATTTTGTTTCATTAATCCTTTCCTGAGCTTTTGCATCATTTTCAAGAGTTGTAAGTGCAGCTTCAGCTTCGGCAATTCTTGCCTGGTAACCCGCTTCAATTGCAGCCCAGTTAGCAGATCTTTCAGCAGCATCAAGACTATTTACAGAGTCTACATATACCACATAATGGTCTACATTTTTTTCGGCAGTATCTTTAGCCTCATTTTTACAAGATGTTAAACTTGCTGCTATTGCAGCAGCTCCTAATACTAATTGAAAACTTTTCATAATGTTTATTTTAAGTGTTTGTTACTTTTGATGAGTCAAATATCGTTCAGTTTTGTTATAAATAAAAATTTTAGTCTTTTTATTAAGAATAGTTTAGTAAAATTGTGCTTAATTTAGTAATTTTAATATCTTGTTAACAATTGGCTTGGTTTTATAATTGTTTTGATTGATTATTTTTGTAATCGCTAACTTGTTAATTATGAGTTTCTTTGAGTTAAAATTTAAGATTTATAAGATGAAAATTACAATTTCTTTAATACTCTGTAAGTTAAGTAGTTTGTATTTTTAAAGAAATATATAAATACTTTAATCATGGAATGTCGTAAAGTATATCACGTTACTACTAATGGCAGTAATGGCTGGAAGAGTATGATGGAGAATACAGGTCGTGCGTGCGTAACCGGCATAAATAAACAGGATGTTGTAAACCGCACGGTAGAGATAGCAAAGCACCACACAAAGTGCTCGGTAATAATTCATAAGCAGGATGGTACCATTCAGGAAGAACGAACCTACCCGCGCAGTAGCGATCCGCATGCATCATTAGGATAAATTTAAACCACCTTTAAACGTGGTTTTTTTTATGTATTGATAAAAACCGACAAAAAGTCATTAAATACGACATTTTGTCATTCGTTTTTATATTGGAATAAATCTTGACTATGTCTTATCAAATTAACAATATTTATAACTTTTAAAATATAAAAACATGAACGTAGTAAAACGCAATTACAGCAACGGATACCCAGTGGTAATGGATCAGTTTTTTAAAGATATTTTGGGCGGAACCCAATATACCCAGAAAGCGGTACCACCAGTAAACATTAAAGAAACAGAGCAATCATTCAGTATAGCTGTGGTAGCGCCGGGCCTTAAAAAAGAAGAATTTGCTATTGAGGTAGATAAAAAATTATTGACTATTTCGCATAAGGTTGATGCTGAAAAAGCAGATGATGTAGAAGGTAAATATACAAGAAAAGAATTTACCCAAACCTCCTTTAAAAGGGCTTTTACTTTACCTGAAAATGTAAACGAAGCTGACATAAATGCAGCTTACCAAGACGGTATATTAACGATTACGCTTCCTAAAAAAGAAGAAGCACAACAAGAAACTAAAAGAGTGATTGAGGTTTTATAATGATTGATTGGTTAGTTGAGAAAGCGCCCCGCAAAAGGGCGCTTTTTTATTGGTACTTGTTTCTATTTTATTAAATCGCTATTTTTATAGTATGGATACTAAAGACGATAGATATAATTTAGAGAATATACCCGATAAACTTTGGGATGAGATTCCTGCCGACATAAAAAAAGAAATGGATAAGAATATTGATGCCAATCGTAAAGGAAGTGCAAAACCCGAAAGCAACGACACTTTTAAAAATGATGTTGCTTAATCTTTATTGTCTTGGTAAGCAGTCCTGAATTTTTGGTTCCTTTGTTTCATAACAAAAGAACAATTCAAATTGTTATATTTGCCGCATGCAGTTATCCGTTATAATTCTTAACTACAATGTTCGCTATTTTTTAGAGTTGTGTGTGCTTAGTGTGCAGGAGGCTATAAAAGGTCTTGATGCCGAGATAATTGTGGTAGACAATAATTCTCCCGATGATAGCTGCGCTATGATAAAAGAGCGTTTTCCGCACATTACCCTTATAGAAAATAAAGAGAATTCCGGTTTTCCCAAAGGTAATAATATAGGTGTGGCAGCCGCCAAAGGCAAATACGTTTGCATCCTTAACCCTGATACTGTCGTTGCTGAAGATACTTTTACAAAAATTTTGGCTTTTGTCCAGGTTCAGAGCAATTTTGGTATTGCAGGGCCTAAACTTATAGATGGGCGCGGACAGTTTTTGCCCGAAAGTAAACGTGGCGTACCTACACCGTGGGTAGCTTTTACAAAAATAGGAGGGCTGTACAAAGCATTTCCGGAACTCCCACCGTTTAACCGTTACTATGCCCAGCATGTTCCCGAAAATGAGAATGGCAGGGTAGATATCCTTGTAGGTGCTTTTATGCTTATGGAGCGGAAGCTTTACCTTGAAGTAGGCGGTTTTGACGAAGATTGCTTTATGTACAGCGACGATATAGACCTGTCTTACACCGTACTAAAAAAAGGGCTTGATAATTATTATTTTGCAGGTACATCTGTAATACATTATAAGGGCGAGAGCACAGTTAAAGATGGTGCTTACATGAACCGCTTTCGCGAAGCTATGCAGTTTTTTTACCGCAAACATTTTAAGCAGTCGGCTGTTTTTGATGTACTTATGCGCGGCGGAACCCTTGTTTTTGCATTAGCTAAGAAAAATAAAAAAGCTCCCGTATACAGTCCACAACAGTATATCCTGATTTCAGATGACGAAACGTTGCGGGAAACACTGCAAAACCAGCTTCAAAAAAATGTGGTGCGCACTGCTGCAATTAAAAAGGATGCCTTATTTTTACAAAACAATGGAATCGAAGTGCTTTTTGATAATGCGTTTGTGAGTTTTGCAGATATAATTAGTTTTATGGAAACGTATAGGGCTAATGGTTTTACCTATAAGATAAAGCCTGCAAATGCTGGATTTATGGTAGGGAGTAATAGTAGTAATGACAGGGGAGCCGTAATTAAACTTGAAAACTTTATTGCGAGAACTGTCTAAAAAATTACATACAAAAACGCGTTGACTCATTTTTTTTATTAAATTCGCAAACATAAATACCAATTTCACCTTTAGGTTAACGATATGGCAAAATTTGAACTAAGATTACCCAAGATG
>Ga0247806_10000476_pt1 | contig 25266 bp, 26 predicted proteins | sample UWRJL059202B1_FD_179935 | JGI IMG/M metagenome (GOLD analysis project Ga0247806, IMG submission 179935) | Plant litter microbial communities from Arlington Agricultural Research Station in Wisconsin, United States - UWRJ-L059-202B-1 | ecosystem: Environmental > Terrestrial > Plant litter >... | reverse complement strand
GTTCTGCCGCGTTTTCCATTATCACGTTATACACTTCGTCGCTTAGTAAAGGCGCCTCCTGGTTAGTGCGTGGGTTAACATAATGGTACATATCGCTCATGGTTTCAGAGAACGATTTCTTGGTATTTTTGTGCAGGTTACTTACCGCAATACGGGCTGCAAGCTGCGCATAATCAGGGTGCGAAATTGTCATAGACGCAGCCGTTTCTGCCGCAAGGTTATCAAGTTCAGATGTTGTTACACCATCATACAAACCCTCTATAACACGCATTGCCACTTTAACGGGGTCTACAAGGTCGCTAAGGCCATAGCATAAAATCCTTACTCTGTCGGTAATTTTGTCAAACATTACCGGCTCTCTTCTTCCGTCTCTTTTTACTACAAACATAAGGCAAATATTTTAGTTGGTTAAGGCATCGCCGTGGGGCGCAGCCTGCAAAAATCAATTTAGTTGGTTAATCTCTTATTCATTAAAAATCAGCATCAAAGCTAATTTTCTGAGCATCTTCGCCGTTATTAATAACACCCGCTTTTTGGTATTCAGACACTCGTTTTTCAAAAAAGTTAGTCTTACCCTGCAGCGATATCATATCCATAAAATCAAACGGGTTGCCACCATTATACTGCCTTTCGCAGCCCAGCTCTACAAGAAGCCTGTCGGCTACAAACTCCAAGTATTGTATCATTAATGTAGAGTTCATGCCTATAAGGCTTGCCGGCAACGACTCTGTAATAAACTCACGCTCTATATCGAGCGCGTCTATAATAATTTCTTTTATCCTTGCTTTAGGCACTTTATTAACAAGGTGGTGGTTGTGCAGGTGTACCGCAAAGTCGCAGTGCACACCCTCGTCTCTCGATATTAACTCGTTAGAGAAGGTAAGACCCGGCATAAGGCCACGCTTTTTAAGCCAGAAGATAGAGCAAAATGCACCCGAGAAGAAAATACCCTCTACGGCAGCAAAGGCAATAAGTCTCTCTGCAAACGAGTCACTTTCTATCCATTTAAGAGCCCAGTCGGCTTTCTTTTTAATGGCAGGAAATACATCAAGCGCACGGAAAAGCTGGTCTTTTTCTACCTCATCTTTAACGTAGGTATCTATAAGGAGCGAGTACGTTTCGCTGTGAATGTTTTCCATCATGATCTGGAAACCATAAAAGAATTTCGCCTCAGCATACTGTACTTCGTTTACAAAATTCTCAGCAAGGTTTTCGTTCACGATACCGTCAGACGCGGCAAAAAAAGCAAGAATGTGTTTTATAAAATACTTTTCGTCTTCGTTAAGCTTATTATTCCAGTCGTTAAGGTCCTGGTGAAGGTCAATTTCTTCGGCAGTCCAGAAACTCGCTTCCATTTTTTTGTACCAGTCCCAAATATCATGATGTTTTATGGGAAAAATCACAAAGCGGTTTTTGTTTTCCTGAAGTATTGGCTCGATTGCAGACATAGTATATTGACGTTTATTGTATTATAAAATGATGTGTTATTTTTAGCGCAGATTACAAAGATTGGCATTTAGAATAGATATTCAAACACATAGTTATCCACAATTGCGCATAGTTTTTAACAACGTTAAAGAAATGTGAAAAGCGTTACTAAAAATTGCATATTACTGAAAAACAGCTATATACAAAATTAACTACTTCTTAATAATTATGAGAATCCCTGTGATAGCGGGGGTTACAGCGTTGTTTTTAACGTCGCCTTCTTTGCATAGGATTACTGTTAAGTTCGGCCGCAACTTTTTCGAGTTCCATGTACCAGTCTTCGCCAAAGCGCCTTATTAAAGCTTCTTTAACAAATTTGTAAACGGGCACTTCGAGCTCTTTACCAAGTGAACATGCAGGGCTGCAAATATCCCAGCGGTCGTAGTTAACCGCGGCAAAATCGGTAAAATCTTTTACACGTATAGGGTACAAATGGCACGAAACGGGTTTCTTCCATTTTACGAGCCCCTGATTGTAGGCCTGCTCTATACCGCAAAGTGCAGTTTTACCATCAAAAATTACATAAGCACAATCCTTATTATTTATAAGGGGCGTTTCGAGGTCGCCGTCGGCGCCTTTTATCCAGGCACCCTGCGCCTCTATGGCAGCAATACCTTCTTTGCGAAGAAATGGCTTAACAATGGGGTATATCTCCTCCAGTATTTTGGTTTCCTCTTCATTAAGCGGTGCACCAGCATCGCCATCTACACAGCATCCTCCGTGGCAGGCCGAAAGGTTGCACACAAAATCTTTTTCTAAAATGTCTTCAGAGACAATTGTTTTACCCAGTTGAAACATGCCACAAAGATAAATAAACTTCGTTCATTTAAAGTATACCCGCCGCCCCTTAACATTATTTGAAATGATTATAAAATGAGAAAACGCTTTCGTTATGGGTTTATTGAATAAACTAACAAAAACTACTTACCCAAACACCTGTGCAATGTGTAAAGACTTTTTCTTTTAAAGATGAAACCTATTTAATTGCATGGCTAAATATCGCTTTGTTTTTTAATAATTGATAATTAAACAACTCCACTCCACGCTGGTTAAGATGGTTGTCATCAAAAAAATGCAGCGAATCGTTAAGGCTTACTTTTGTATTATAATCATAATACAGCCCCTGCTGCTTAAAATAAAGTGCAATCTCACTTTTGTTTTTATATGAATTATATTTACTTTTTGGCACCGGAGCAAAAACCAGTATATATTTTATGTGGTTTTTTTTGAGTAAAGCAATACATTTCTCAAAGGCATCGCGCTGGTTTTCATTAAAAATAACATCAGCCTTTTCGTTAGAGGGCAGGTTTTTAAAATAAGTAACTGTTTTCTCTACATACCCGCCCGGCACATAAACATCTACTGCCGGTAAATTAATCTCAGGGTTTGCATTTTCACTTCGGGTAAAGTCATAATAATATCCATAGGCGAGGGTATTGTAGGTTATAAGGTTATTTATTTTTATAGCCATATCATAGCTAAGCGAATCATTACGATCGTTAGACATAAGGTTAGCCGCTCCCTCAATACCTTTATTTTCAAATGTTTCCGGGTAAACCTCATACACAACACACTTGGGCCTGATTGTTTTTAGGTACCGCTGTAGCAAAACATAAGTTTGCAGCGGTGTTTGCGAACTCGACCCCATATTAAAAACTTTATAACCTGCTTTGTTAAAGATACGCACATCAAAACCCCTATATGCGTGAGACGACCCAAGTATAAGCACATCGGGATTTTCTATATGCCTGGCCTCATTAAGCATGAATAGTGTACTGTCGTGGCCTCTTTTATACTTTAGGTTTGTGTATACCCAGTATGGCACCGCATCTCCCCATAAAAAAAGGAGCGGCAAATACAGGCAGGCTGCAAACAGCGTAAAGAGAATAACAGCACGTATAAACTTTTTCATGGGATTTAAAATTGAAAGTAAATAAATGGTACTTCAGAAAAACTCATGAACAATACTAAAATAAAGACCAGTATACCGTAAAAAAGCCATCGCAAAGGACGGGGCCATGTAACAGCGGTTTTTTCTATGGCAAAGTCATTTTCCCTTCCCAGCCACTCGGCAATTATAAAGGCTACTATAAGTAAAAATACGGTAAGGGCATAGGGTTTATTATCAAATTGAGGCCTACTAAATAACGAGAGAGAGAATAATCTCCTGCAAAAACCAAATGCGGCAGACAGCGTGTTTGACCTGAAAAATATCCAACCGAACATTACAAGGCTAAAGGTAGCCATAATAGACAGCGCCTCCCTTAAAGATGGTATTAACCTCCCTGCTGCAACAATAGTAGTGTTTTTACGATTAGTGCCGCCAAGTAGCAATGGCAAAAAGTAAAGGGCATGCAGCAAACCCCAGGCAATAAATGTATAGTTAGCGCCATGCCAAAAACCACTTACTAAAAATATAATAAATGTATTTCTTATAGTTTTAATGCGGCTGCCCCGGCTACCCCCCAGTGGTATGTAAAGATAATCTTTAAACCATGAGGTTAGCGATATATGCCAGCGCCGCCAAAACTCGGCAATATCCCTCGAAAAGTAAGGATAGTTAAAGTTTTTAAGCAGGTTAAAGCCTAAAAGCTTTGCAACACCGGTAGCAATATCTGTATAACCGGAAAAGTCTCCATAAATTTGAAATGTAAATAAAAACACGCCAAAACTAAGGTTGCTGCCAGACTGTGTTTCATACTGTGTAAACACCTGGTTAACAAAATAGGCGCAATTATCGGCAATGACCAGTTTTTTAATTAGCCCCCATAAAATTTGCCTTAAACCATTTACTGCAAGGCTGTAATTAAAAACGCGGGGCGTTTGTATTTGTGGCAGCAAATGAGTAGCACGCTCTATAGGGCCTGCAACAAGCAGCGGAAAAAAACTTACAAACAGGCTGTAATCTATAATATTTTTTGTAGGAGCTATCCTGTTTTTATATACATCTATAACATAAGAAAGGCCGTGAAATGTGTAGAAAGATATACCTACAGGCAGGACAAGAGAAAGGAAGTGAAAATTAGGGTTTAACCCAAAATTTTGCAGCAATACAGCGGCAGAATCTATGAAGAAATTGTAATATTTAAAAAAACAGAGCAGCCCCAGGTTAATGGTAACCGCAACATATAACCACTTTTTTTTATGCTTTACAGATGCTGTTATGGCGCGGGCAGCATAAAAATCAAGCAGGGTAGAGAAGCCAAGCAAGATACCAAAACGCCAGTCCCAGCAGCAATAAAAGTAGTAGCTGGCTACAACAAGCAACGTGTTTTGTAAAGCAAGCCTTTTTGTACCGGCCAGCCAGTAACATGTAAAAACCAGCATAAAAAAACCGGCAAACTGTAGCGAGTTAAACAGCATTATGTACTACCTGATAAAATTAGCGGCAATATACTACAAATTATATTTAAAGTTTAAACAAACACACTTAAACCTAGCCTCTTTGCGAAGGCTCTTTAATACCGCTACTACTTATAGCCAAAATCTTAGCTGCTAAGCCATTAAATTATTTGTAACTGTTGTTAATTTTTTAAAGGCTTTTTAAACATATATACTTGATTTGTACTTATTTTTGCAGCCATTAAATGATAAGGTATGAATTACGACTGGGTAAGCGGCTTTAACTGGAGACAGGTTTTTACCATAAGCATGGTGCTTTTTGCAGTTATAGATATTGTGGGGAGTGTGCCTATTATTGTAGACCTTCGTAACAAGCTGGGGCACATACACTCAGAGAAAGCATCTATAGTAGCCATGATAATTATGGTTGCCTTTTTATTTGTGGGTGAAGAGATACTTAAGCTTATAGGTATAGATGCATCATCGTTTGCGGTAGCAGGGTCGTTCGTGCTGTTTTTTCTTGCGTTAGAGATGATACTTGGCATACGGCTTTATAAAGATGATAACCCAAGCACAGCATCTATAGTGCCTATTGCTTTTCCGCTTATAGCCGGTGCGGGTACTATGACTACGTTATTATCGCTGCGTGCCGTTTATGATAAAGTAAATATTATTGTTGCCATATTTATAAATATCGTTTTAGTATATGCGGTGTTAAAATCATCGGGTAAAATAGAGAGGGTATTGGGCAATAATGGCCTTGGTGTTATACGTAAGGTCTTTGGCGTGATACTTTTAGCCATTGCTGTTAAATTATTCGCGTCCAATGTTAAACAACTGTTCATATAACACTTATTATTATTAATTTTGAGCACTGATAACCTGATTATCAGCTAAACATACTACCTAATGAAAATTTCTATTTACGTCCTGATGGCGCTCGCAGCGGGCATCATTATTTTTAACATTACCCAACTGGATTACAATAACTTATTTGAAGGCAATAGTATTATAGGCCTTATAGGTATAGCAGCATCGCTTTGCGCATTGCTTATACTGGCTATATTTAGAAGTGCTCGATTAATTGACGAAAAAACTTCAAGAAGATAAATACTATGTATGATGTGTTAATTGTGGGCGGAGGCGTTTCTGGCGTTTCATGTGCCCTTATTATTGGTTCTGCCTTAAAAAGACCTTATGCCCTTGGCAAAAAAGTAGGCATTTTTACCCACCAAAAAGCTTCATCGCTGGCTAACGGCGTTTACAATAATGCTTACGGAATCCCGGCCGGCACCCTTGGCGCCGACCTTATGGAAAGTTCGCTTGCACAACTGCAGGCCCTTTACCCGGAAGTAGAACAACTGCCTGCCGAAAAACTTATGAAAGTGGAAGGCGAAGCCGGAAACTTTACGGTTACTACTAATAAAGGGGAGTATCAGGCAAAAAATGTGGTTATAGGAATAGGATCTGCCGGTAGCTTTGATATTGAAGGGCTTATGGAATATGTTATCCCTAACAAAAAAGCCATCCCCGAAAAAAACCGCATACAGCTTGTTAATAACGACCATGTGGTTAAAGAAGGTATCTACGTAGTAGGAACCCTTGCAGGCCACAGGAGCCAGCTTGCTATTGCAGCAGGCAGCGGCGCAGCCGTGGCCGGCGATATCCTTACAATATGGAATGACGGTAAACATGCACAATCTCACGATAGTGTGCCTAAATAATAATTGTAGATTTACATCTATATACCATAGGCTGTTCAGTAACGAACAGCCTCTTTTATTTTTAAGAGAATAATATGTGGACTATTTTCTCGATTACGATAATTAAAAGCTTGGTCATGGTCTTAATTTATTGGTTGGTACAGCAAATATCGATACTTTTAAAATAAATAAATTGTAAAATTGGGACATTTTGGCAATTAATCTTCAAAATGCCAGTACACATCCTGGTTACCCAGTTGGGTAAGCTTGGATAAAAGTCCTTTAGGCGACTGGTTGGTTACCGCCTTAAAGTGTTTTATGTAATGCGCCTGGTCATAGTAAAGGCTATACAGGGCAACATCTGTTAATGAATGGCCTGCCTGCTGCGAATAATTGAGTGCATTGCGAAACATTACCAGCTTTTTATATTCTTCTACCGATGCGCACAAATGCTTTTTAAAAAGCCTTAGCAACGTCTTCCTGTTTACGCCTGTAATTTCAGAAAGGTCTTCTACACGTACACTGCCGTTAGAATTTAATATTTCCTGAACCGCCTTTTTCACAACAGGCTCATCAAACCCTGTATATTGTTTCCTGAAAAATGCATCGAGCGCCGCGGCTTTATCTTCGTAACCAAATGGCCTGGATGATCTTATACTATTTTCGAACGCTTCGCCAAAATACGTAAATTCAGAAAATGAGGGTGTAAAAGTATCGCTCAGTGGCTTATTTATAAAGTGATTGATACCTAAAGGATTAAACACCACCCCCACTTTATAAAACGTACCTGAAAGGTTTACATCAAAACTTTGATGGGTATTTACAGAATATAATGCTGTGAATTTATCTGACGGTGAAGGACGTATTGATGTTCCGGAATTGGAAAGGGAAACATCAGAATTGAGATAGACCGTTAAGGCATGTTTGTAATTAGGGTAAAAGGCAAACTTATTATGAAATTCCGGATCATCGGACGTGTGAAAATAGTAGTAGTCGATGTGCTTTCCCACTACCGGATCTTTACATTTAACCGTTATAAAATTTCCTTTACGCTCCAATGTTTACAGGTCTTTGGCATAAAAATAGACATTTATATTACATAAACTAATGTATAATCGGTTTTAAATGGTAAAATACCCGCACCAAGGAATATGCCCTAAACCTTTAATATATGTTTAGGGTAGGCTTAACAAAACATTTTAAATCTGTACAGTAGTTTCGCATAGAAATTAAACCTAATCACAATGAAAAAACTAATTTGCTCAATGGCCTTACTGGCTTTCGGATTAACACACGCACAGGAAACAACTACCCTGGGTGTACCTGCAGGCAACGGATTTAATAACGGCGATTTATTTATTACAGGATCTGTAGGAATAGGGTCTGAATCTACCGGAGACAACAAAACAAACTCTTTTAATATCTCGCCTAAAGTGGGTTATTTTGTAACTCCAAATATTGCTTTGGGCGTAGCCTTAGGGTATACTCATGGAAAAGAAGAAGCCCCGGAAACAGCCGATATTAAGTCAACCGAACTTGCTGTAGGTGTGTTTGGAAGGTATTATGCTACTCCTGCAAACAGCTTTTCTGTATTTGGAGAACTTGGTGTAGACTACATACACTCTAAAATTGAAGCGGTTACAGAAGACAACAGCAATGCACTACGCATAGCTTTAGCTCCGGGTGTAAGCTACTTTATCTCTAAAAACTTTGCCTTAGAAGCTAAATTTGGGATATTAAGCTACAGGACAGATAATCCGGATGCAGACGGCGTTCAGAACACTGACCAGTTTAATTTTGGATTAAACCTTAGCGATATCAACATCGGGGCAATATACAGATTTTAACACGCAAAATTCATTCTGCATTATAGCATACTAAAAGTCCTTGCGAAAGTAAGGGCTTTTTTTGTTGCCATATAACCAACCACAATACAAAACTACATTAACCTAATTTTAAAATTAAATTTATAATAAATTATTTTTAGTCTAATCTAAATTTATACTTTTGTAAAACTAATTATAAACTTAGAGATGAAACTATTTTACGCGATCGTGTTGTTATTCAACTTTTCAGCCTACTGTCAAACGGGCAGTATAACCGGTACAGTAAGCGATGGAAATGGCCCCGTTCCTGCATCACACATAATTGTGAGTCCGCTTGGTAAAACTATTGCCGCAGATGAAAATGGGATGTACACGGTTAATGATGTGCCTTATGGAAGCTATGAAGTTATTGTAAGCACCGTGGGTTTAAAAACTGTGAGAAAAAAAGTAAGTGTTAGCAACGCCATGCCGGTAACCCTGAATATTGTTTTGCAGGAAGATACCCAGGCACTGGAGGAAGTAGTTATAACCGGAACCATGAAAGAGGTAAGCCGCAGCGACAGCCCCATACCGGTAGAGATAATCACGCCAAAACTGTTCAGGAAAAACCCTACTCCAAGCCTGTTTGAAGCTGTGGGAATGATAAACGGCGTACAGCCTCAACTTAACTGCAATGTTTGTAACACCGGCGACATACACATTAACGGTATGGAAGGGCCTTACACTATGATACTCATAGATGGCATGCCCATAGTAAGTTCATTATCTACGGTGTATGGCCTAAGCGGAATACCCAACAGTATTGTAGAACGTATAGAGGTGGTAAAGGGCCCGGCATCATCGTTATACGGCTCTGAGGCAATGGGCGGAATTATAAATGTAATTACCAAGGCGCCTTACAAAGCGCCCCGCATAAGTGCCGATTATTTTTTTACGAGCTGGGGCGAGCAGAGTGTAGATGCTGCCGTAAAATTTAAGGCGGGAAAAGCAACGTCGTTACTTGGCGTTAACTATTTTAATTACAATGTAAAAGCCGATAAGAACAGGGACAACTTTACCGATGTTACCCAGCAAAACCGTATCTCTGTTTTTAATAAGTGGAATTTTGACCGTAAAGAAAACCGCCAGTTTAGCCTTGCCGGCCGTTACGTATATGAAGACCGTTGGGGTGGCGAAATGAACTGGAATAAGCGATGGCGCGGCAGCGACAGTATTTATGGAGAAAGCATTTATACCAAACGTGCCGAGCTTATAGGGTTATACCAGCTGCCCACTATCGAGCGTATTTTTACGCAGTTTTCTTACAACTGGCACGACCAGGATTCTTACTATGGCAACACACCATACATGGCTACACAGCAGGTAGGCTTTGTGCAGGCGTACTGGGACAAGCAATTTGGCAGCAGCCATAACTTTTTGTTAGGTGCCGCGATGCGTTACACCAAATATGATGATAATACTCCTGCTACGGCAAGAGAGAACGGCACCAACATGCCGCAAAAAACGCCGCTTCCGGGATTTTTTATTCAGGATGAATGGACAATAACCCCTAAACACATGCTGCTTGGCGGTTACCGTTTTGATTATGACAGGAACCACGGTGGCATACATTCGCCACGGGTGGCCTATAAGTTTGCACCCAATAAAAATAATACGGTGCGGGCAAGTTTTGGTACGGGTTTTAGGGTAGTAAACCTTTTTACCGAAGACCATGCCGCACTTACCGGTGCCCGGGATGTTATTATTGCCGAAGCACTAAATCCCGAAAGGTCGTATAACAGTAACCTTAATTACGTACTTAAAATCCCTACCGAAACCGTACTGATCAATTTTGACATTACCGGTTTCTATTCTTACTTTACCAATAAGATCGTGGGCGATTTTGATACCGACCCTACAAAGATTATTTACGACAACCTTAATGGGCACGCCATATCGCAGGGAGTATCCTTAAATACCGACCTTGTTTTTCCGTTTCCGTTAAAGGTTATGGCGGGGATATCCTATATGGATGTTTTCCAGAAAGAAAAAGATGCATTGGGTATGGAAACTAAAACACAGCAGTTGCATGCGCCAAGATGGTCGGGTAATTTTATCGCGAGTTATAACCTGCCTAATAATTATAGTGTAGATGTTACCGGAAACTGGTACGGCCCTATGCGCCTGCCGGTATTGCCTAATGATTACCGCCCGGCATACTCACCGTGGTTTTGTATTGCTAACGTGCAGTTTACAAAAAAAATGGATTACGGGCTGGAATTTTATGGCGGTGTAAAAAACGTTTTTGATTTTGTACCCAAGTATGCTCTATTGCGCCCGTTTGACCCTTTTAATAAAAACGTAAATGACCCGGTAAATAACCCAAACGGCTATACGTTTGATACCAGTTATAACTATGCATCATTACAGGGAAGAAGGGTGTTTTTAGGGGTACGCTATAATCTGCTTTAAAATTAGCGTAGTTTTCAGTCGCAATTTTCAGTGCTATGGGCATGCAAACTGCGACTGAAAACTGTTAACTATTTATTTATAGCTACAGGCTCTTTATTCTCGTTTATAGCCACAAAGGTAAAGTTACCCGTTATGGCTTTTTCGCGCTTAAGCGAATACATATCTTCAACATAAATTTCTACGTGTACCTGCATACTGGTGTTACCTATATGACCTACTTTACCTATAAACTCGGCAAAAGTACCGGCAGGAATAGGCTTTTTAAAATCTATACGGTCGCTGCTCACGGTAACCACGCGCTGGCGGCTAAAACGGGTAGCGGTTATAAAGGCTACCTCATCCATTAAATGCATTGCTGCCCCACCAAAAAGGGTATCATAATGGTTTGTAGTATTAGGGAAAACGGCTTTAAATATATGTGTCTCTGCAGCGGCTATCTTTTCTTCTAATGTCATTTTTTAGTTTTGCTGTGTTCTTAAATTACCCCAAATTGCATAGCTGGCTCCCCATGTAAATCCTGCACCAAAGGCAGTAAATAATACTTTATCGCCGGCTTTAAAATCGTTTTGATAATCCCATAGAACAAGCGGTAAAGTAGCAGCAGTAGTGTTGCCATAACGCTGAATGTTTACTTTTACCTTTTCTTTTGCTACGCCAAGGTTTTGGCCAACAGCATCTATAATACGCAGGTTTGCCTGGTGTGGCACTACCCAGTCTATATCATCGGCAGTAAGGTTGTTGCGTTGTAACAAATCATTACAAGCAGAAGTCATACCTTTAATAGCATTTTTAAAAACGGTGCGGCCATCCTGCTGCACATAATGTTGTTTATGATGAACGGTATCTTCGGTAGAACCTAAAGACGACCCTCCTGCGGGAACTGAAAGGAACTGAACCCCTTTACCATCCTTCCTGAAAATGTTATCCTGAAGCCCTGCGCCATCGGTACTGGCTTCTAAAAGAACCACACCGCTGCCATCGCCAAAAAGAATACAGGTATTACGGTCTTCATAGTTTACAATGCTGCTCATTTTATCAGTACCGGCAACCAGTACTTTTTTGTACCTGCCCGACTCTACAAAGGCAGCCCCTGTGCTTAGGGCATATAAAAAGCCGCTGCACGCCGCATTAAGGTCAAAACCAAAGGCGTTAGTAAGCCCGGCTTTTTCGCAGGCTACTACAGCAGTTGGGGCAAGCACCCTGTCGGGTGTAGAAGTTGCAAGCACAAGGCAGTCAATCTCTGTAGGATCTATGCCTGATTTTTCTATAAGGTCTTTAATTGCAAGGGCTGTCATGTCAGACGTTGCCATATTTGGGTCGCTGGCAATCCTTCGTTCATTTATACCGGTACGCGCCACGATCCATTCGTCGGTAGTTTCTACCATCTTCTCAAGCGCAATATTATCTAAAATAGTATCGGGCACATAACCCCCTATGGCAGTAATCACTGCGTGTGTTGTATTCATTATTGGGTACTGTTGGAAATGCAAATATACCAACATTCTTAGTTAAAAGAAAGATAAAACAGTTTTGAAACGATTTGTATGTAAAATTCCTGCCTTATTTTGTAAAATCGGGGTATAAAAAGCCGCTTACACTACCTGCCCGCTAAACTTTTCGCGGTACATTGTTGGCGTCATGCCCACCATCTTTTTAAAGAGGGCCCTAAATGTTTTAAGGTCGTTATACCCACTCTCCAGCATAACCTCCAGGATACTGCAGCCTGATTGTTCCAGCATTTTCTTAGCAGCTTCTATACGGGTTTTCTGTAAATATTCTATTGGTGTAATACCGGTAACCTGCTTAAAGCGGCGCACCAGGTTACGGCGGCTGGCGGGCACATCGGTAATCAGCTCTTCTATAGTATTAACGCGGCTAAAATTCTTTTTAATTTCTTCCTGTGCCTGTTTTACTAAAGTATCGCCATGATCCTGTGCCGGTGTAAAGGTGCCAAAGTACGTCTGGCGGCTACGGTCAAGGTCTATGCTAAACACTTTTGCGGCGCGCACGGCTACCTGTTTGCTGCAGTATATTTCGAGCAGCAGCATAAGGAGGTGAAATGTATTGGTAGCCCCTCCGCTGGTGTAAATCCTGTCGTGCGCCGTTACAACAGCATCTGCCTGCAACTGGACCAGCGGAAATAATTTTGCAAAAGCATTTTCGGCATTAATGTGTGTGGTTGCAGGGCGGTTGTTTAGCAAGCCGGTAGCCGCCAGTAAAAATGCCCCTGTACAAAAGCTTGCCACGGCAGCACCATTGGCATACTGGTTTTGCAGCCACGGTATCCACGACATGTTTTGCCGTAACGCTTCGCCTATAGCTTCATGGTTAAAAGAGGGTATAAGCAGCAGGTCGTACTGCACATCATCGTTCAATACTTTAGGGTTGTAATTTTCAAACAAAGGCTTTTCCTGATTGTACTGATACAGTACGCTTATGGTAAAAGGCGCAGTTTCGTTATCGTCTTCATAAAAACGATTGGCAGTTTCAAACACGTCCAGTAGTGCCGCAGCACTTAGCAGGCGGTGCCCTTGTGTTAGTATGACTCCTATTTGCATAATTTATAAAATTTGTGGCTTAACAAATATAGAAATGTTTTTTGTCCTGAATACCCCCTCATAATGACTTTTTAGCAAGACACAAAATATAACGTATTGATTTACATTTGTATTTACAGAAAGGTACTGAGGGACTTAGTAACTTAGGCTATTAATTTTTAATCACATAATCCACGCAAACAATGACCATCCTGAGCATCATTCTAATTGTAATTGCCACCATAATTGCCATACCTCTTATAATAGCACTTTTTATAAAAAGAGCATATTATATAGAACGCAGTATTTTAATAAATAAACCTGTAGCCGACGTTTTTAATTATGTAGTACACATTACAAACCAGGTGCATTATAATATATGGGTACAGGCCGACCCTAACCTTAAACAGGAATTTATAGGGACAGATGGTACCGTTGGGTTTATAAACACATGGAAAGGCAATAATAAAGCGGGCGAAGGCAGGCAGGAAATTACCAACATTATACCAAACGAGCGTGTTGATTTGCAACTGCAATTTATCCGCCCGTTTAAAAGCATAATGCTTGGCAGCACGCTAACACAAAACGTACTGGGCAACAGCACTAAAGTAACATCTATAGTAAGTGGTGAGAGCAAATACCCTATGAATTTGATGAATCTGGTTATGGACAAAATGCTGGGCAAAGACATGGATACCAACCTTAATAACCTTAAAGCCATTATTGAGAAGCAGTAAGTAGAAACAAACAAAAACCTATAATTATGACCTTAGTAAACCCCTATTTAAATTTTAATGGCACTACCGAAGAAGCGTTCAATTTTTATAAGTCGGTTTTTGGTGGAGAGTTTGCCATGGTAATGCGCTTTAAAGATACGCCCGGCTGCGAAAACATGCCTGAGGTGGAGCAAAACCACATTATGCATATTGCCCTGCCCATAGGCAGCAATGTTATTATGGGTACCGATGTTCCTAAAAGTATGGAGCAGGTAAGCTTTGGCAGCTCGGTTTCATTGTCTGTAAGTGTAGACAGCCGCGAGGAGGCCAATCGTGTGTACAACGCGCTTGCTGATGGCGGCAAAGCAACCATGCCCATGAACGATATGTTTTGGGGTGACTACTACGGCATGCTCACCGATAAATTTGATATACAATGGATGATAAGTTACAGCGAAAAATATGCTAACCCTGCGTAATGTTCCTGTTTTGCAACATAAAAGTTAAACCTAAAACTACTACTATGTTTAAAGATGTAAAAGCATTTAGTGGCTATTCTGCCAATGATATTGGCGAAGCCACAACGTTTTATCGTGATATTTTAGGCCTTACTGTAAAAGAGGGCATGGAGGGCATATTAGAACTGCATATTGCAGGTAGCACACCTCTTATTATTTACCCAAAGCCTAACCATGAGCCTGCAACCTTTACGGTACTTAACTTCCCGGTGCCGGATGTAGAGGAAGCTGTAGCCGAACTAAAAAGTAAAGGCGTAACCTTTGAAAGCTACGACCTGCCGGATTTTAAAACAGACGACGACGATATTTTTCGGGGAGGCGGCCCGGTTATAGCCTGGTTTAAGGACCCTGCAGGGAATATATTATCGGTTTTAGAGGAATCGTAAAATAATTTTTCAGTCGCAGTCGCAGTTTTCAGTCGCGGTTTTTTAATTTCGGACCGAAGCACAGCGTAGCGGAGAAATCTCTGTTTTATAGCATAGTAATTCTCCTGTGTTAATTTAAGACCAGTATTTTTTATTGTTTTCAATCTAAAAACTATCATTATGTCACAACAAATAATCCAACAGTTAGAAGAAGCATTTAATGAAACCATTATCCTGCTTTCTTCGTTTAATGAAAAAGACATTAACACGGTACCTTTTAAAGACAGTTGGACAGCTGCACAGGTAGGCAGGCATTTGTTTAAATCGGAAGATGGTATAGACACCTTATTTGCAGCACCGGGCAAACCTGCAAACAGGCCGCCCGATGCTAATACGGAAGAGCTTAAAAAAACGTTCCTTGATTTTAGCACTAAGATGAAATCACCCGATTTTATTGTCCCTGAAAACATAGACTACAATAAACAAGACCTTGTACAATCGCTTACTAACGCTAATGATAAAGTGCTTAAAGCGGTTACCGGTAACGACCTTACACAAATGGCAGGATTATCTTACGATCATCCTTTAAAAGGGAGCACCAAGCTTGAGATAGTATACTTTATAACCTATCATACCATGAGGCATAACCACCAGATAAGGAAAATTAAAGAGGCGGTTAATTAGTAATCAGTCGCAGTGCCAGTTTTCAGTCACAGAACATAAACATAAGTTCGCGCAAAAAAATCAAAATTTATTTGGCTGCATTAAAATAATTACTACATTAGCCAAATAACAATTACGCAGTAATGAACACGACAATATTTTTTAACACCTATTTTTATTTCTTCTGGAACGAGGACAGGGGTTGTATTGTTGTATAAGAACTTAAAAAGAAAATAAAACAATAGATATAATCCCGATGTAAGTCGGGATTTTTTTTTGCTCAAAATTTATGGAAACAAAAATTGCTATACAGGGTATAAAAGGGTCTTTTCACCATCAGGTGGCAGGCGAGTATTTTGGTACAGATACCATCCTGGAAGAATGCATGTCGTTCCCCATATTGGTACAAAGCCTGTTACAAAGCCGCACCGGGCTTGGCATTATGGCACTCGAAAATTCTATTGCCGGGTCCATTATTCCTAACTATGCGCTTATAGACCACAACAACCTGCACATCATAGGAGAGCATTACCTTAACATCCACATGAACCTTATGGCGCTGGAGGGGCAAACCATTGAGGACTTAACAGAGGTACACTCCCACCCTATGGCGCTGTTGCAATGCAGCGATTTCTTTGCACGCTACCCGCATATAAAACTGGTGGAAAGTGTAGATACCGCAGAAACTGCCCAACGCATACATAACAATAAAATTAAAGGCATGGGCGCCGTGGGTAGCCCTATCGCCGCAGAGATGTTTGGCTTGCCCATACTGGCAGCGGGCATACATAATATTAAGAATAACCAAACGCGCTTTGTTATCCTTAAAACGGTAAACAAGGCAATACCAAAAGAGGAGATCAATAAGGCATCGATAAAATTTGAGCTTGACGATACTCCCGGTAGCCTGGCAACATTGCTTAATGTAATGAACAACTGCAAGCTTAACCTTACCAAGATACAAAGCATGCCCATTGCCGAAACGCCTTTTAAATATTCATTCTTTGTAGATGTAACTTTCGAGAAATACAAGCACTACGAAAAGGCAAAGGCAATTATAGAACTAATGACCACCCATTTTAAAGTACTGGGCGAATATAAAAAAGGAAACGCATGATAGCACCCGCACAAAGGCTTGAAGAAGTAAAAGAATATTACTTTTCGGCAAAATTAAGGGAAGTACGCCAAATGGTAGCCGATGGCAAAAAGGTAATCAACATGGGTATAGGCAGCCCCGATATGCCACCATCTGAAGCGGTGATAAATGCCATAAGCGCATCCCTGCACGACGCTAAAGCCCACGAGTATCAAAGTTATCAGGGATTGCCGGAACTGCGCGAAGCTATTGCAGCGTTTTACAGCACGTACTTTGGCGTAAGCCTTAACCCGGCAAACGAAATATTGCCACTAATGGGAAGCAAAGAAGGGATAATGCACATATCTATGGCTTTTTTAAACGAAGGCGATAAGGTGCTTATACCTAACCCCGGTTACCCAACGTATACATCGGCCACAAAACTGGTGGGTGCGCAGCCCGTGTTCTATAACTTATCTGCCGATAATAATTGGGAACCCGATTTTGATGCTTTGGAAGCATTAGATTTATCATCGGTAAAAATAATGTGGGTTAATTACCCGCACATGCCTACGGGTGCTAAAGGCAGCAGGGCAATGTTTACAAAGTTAGTGGCATTTGCTACAAAACACAACATACTATTGGTAAACGACAACCCCTACAGCTTTGTACTTAATGATGAGCAGTTATCTGTTTTCCAGACAGACGGTGCAAAAGATGTAGCTCTGGAACTGAACTCACTAAGTAAAACCTTTAACATGGCAGGCTGGCGTGTGGGTATGGTAAGTGGTAGTGCAACGTTGATAGATGCTGTCTTAAAAGTAAAAAGCAATATGGACAGCGGTATGTTTTACGGCATACAAAAAGGTGCCATTGCTGCCTTGCAAAGCGGGGCCGACTGGTTTGCATCGCTTAACGCTGTATATACCAAAAGGCGCGACCTTATTTTTAAACTGGCCGATTTACTTGGCTGTACCTACGACCGTAACACGGCAGGTCTCTTTGTATGGGCAAAACTACCCGAAGGCATAGAAGATGCCGAAAAATATGTAGACAGCATATTGTACGACAAGCACATTTTCCTTACGCCGGGAACGGTATTTGGGTCGGCGGGAGAAGGTTATGTACGCTTTTCACTATGTGCCGATGAAAATATAATTTCTCAGGCTATTGCAAGGTTTGCGGTTTCAGAACCTGGAACTTTAAACTTTAAACCTGAAACTAACAACTGATGAAAGTATACGTTATAGGCTTAGGCTTAATAGGTGGTTCACTGGCATTGGACATTAAAAGGGAATTCCCCGAAGCTGATATTTTTGGTATCGATGCCAATGCACAGCACGTTGAGGAAGCTACCAAACTGGGCATCATAAGCAACGCAGCTATAGTAGAAGACTTGGTGCATGCCGACTGGGTAATTGTTGCGGTACCCGTTAATTATATTGCGCAATTGCTGCCACAAATACTAAATAACATAAGCGAACATACCATAGTTTTTGATGCAGGCTCTACAAAGGCAGCCATTTGCAAAGTGGTAGAAAACCATCCTAACCGCAGGAATTTTATTGCCATGCACCCCATTGCAGGAACAGAGTTTTCGGGGCCATCGGCAGCGATAACGGGATTGTTTAACGGCAAGACCAACATTATTTGCGAGGTAGAAAAAACAGCCTTTAAGCTACAGGAAAAAGCACTGGCATTATTTAACGCCATAGGCATGAGGATACGTTACATGGATCCAATTTCGCACGATACGCACATTGCTTATGTATCGCACCTGTCGCACATTAGTTCGTTCATGCTGGGCAAAACAGTTATAGAAAAAGAGAAAGACGAGCGCGACATTTTTGATATGGCCGGCAGCGGTTTTGCCAGTACGGTGCGCCTTGCCAAGAGTTCGCCCACCACATGGGCATCCATATTTAAAGAAAACAAAACAAACGTAAGCCAGGCATTGCAGCAGTATATTGCTAATTTGCAAAACTTTCAGCAACTGCTGGATAGTGAAGATTACAACGGCATGTTTGATGAAATGGAAAATACCAACAGGATAAAGAATATACTGAACGGGATTAGTTAAGACAGACAAAAGAGATTAGACATTAGATAAAAGATAAAAAAATAAAGCATTATGGAAAATAGCACCGCACTACGCACATGGTTAGACGATTTTAAACTGGAACACCCACTTGTAATTGCCGGCCCATGCAGCGCCGAGACTGAAGAGCAGGTATTAAAAATAGCACACGAACTTAAAGACAGCGACGTTAGTATATACCGTGCAGGCATCTGGAAGCCCCGCACGCGCCCGGGTGGGTTTGAGGGTGTAGGCGCTATAGGCCTAAAGTGGCTGCAAAAGGCAAAAGCCGAAACCGGCCTGCTTATGGCTACAGAGGTGGCAAATGCTACCCACGTAAAACTGGCTTTAGAGCATGATATAGATGTATTGTGGATAGGTGCGCGCACTACTGTTAACCCTTTTGCCGTTCAGGAAATTGCCGATGCCCTGCAGGGAACCGATAAAATTGTACTGGTTAAAAACCCCGTAAACCCCGATCTTGCTTTATGGCTGGGTGGCGTAGAGCGTTTGTATAATGCCGGTATTACAAAACTTGGCGTGATTCACCGTGGGTTTTCTACCTACGAAAAAACAAAGTACAGAAACATCCCGGAATGGCAGTTGGCTATTGAGCTGCAAAATAAATTCCCTGATTTGCCCCTTATCATCGACCCGAGCCACATTACCGGCCGCCGCGATATGATACAGGAAGTATCGCAGCAGGCGCTTGACCTTAACTACGACGGACTGATTATAGAAACCCACACCGACCCTGATAATGCCTGGAGCGATGCCGCGCAACAGGTTACCCCTACCCGCCTTAAGCAAATTTTTGAAGACCTTAAAGTGCGTAAAGAAACCGGGCACGGTGCTGATTATGACAGTAAAATGGCGGCACTCCGTGTAAGTATTGATGATTATGATAACAAAATTATAGAGATATTGGGCAAGCGTATGGGTGTAGCCGGACAAATAGGTGCGGTAAAAAAAGAATTTAACGTTGCTGTTTTACAAAACAAACGCTGGAACGAGATCTTAGATAAAATGACAGCACAGGGCGCAGAGAAAGGCCTTACCGAAGATTTTATTGTAGATATTTTTAAAGCGATACACCAGGAAAGTATTACACACCAGGAGAAGGTTATAAACCATAAATAAATTTTAACATTTAATTGGCAAGTTTTTTCTTTAGGTAAATAATATTTTGTATCATCGCAGAATATAATTAACCCTTATAAATGAAAAAACTTGCCTTATTATTTTTAGCCCTTACTCTGGGCAATATTACTATAAACGCGCAAAACAAAATTGACAAAGTAAATATTACTTATGGCAAAGAACTTCCTGATGATAAGCAAAAACTGGTAGATATTATTGGCGAAGCTAACGGGAAAATATATGGCCTTGCTATTAAAGGAAAAGACACTTATGTTCTTAAAATATTCGACAGCGGCACAATGGGGCAGCTATCATCTCACGAAATTATAATTCCGGACCTTGACGACAGAGAAGTTGAGTTTGAAGATATTTACCTTTTAAGCGGTAAACTATATGTAGTGGGAAGTGTGTATAACCGAAAAGAAAAAATATACAACCTGGTTGCCTCTCCACTTTCAGAACAAGGCAAGCTTAGTAAAGATGGGATTATTTTATTTAAAGCCGAAGTAGAAAAAAAGAGCGAGCGCGGCAGTTTTTACTTCAGGAAAACACAAGACGGAAACGGTTTACTGGTAATGCACGCTTCAATGTTTAAAAAAGAAGATGCGGTAAAGTATGAAATAAAGTTGTTTGATGACAATCTTAAAGCTGTATTTACTACAGTAGAAAAAGTAAAGTTTGATGATGACCGTAAAGATTACGAATTTTACATACCCGATTTTCAGGTTGCCCTAAATGATGATGTGTTTGTTGTAATTAACGAAGGTTATCGAGACAAAAAAAAGAAAGAACGTGTAGAACGTTTTGAGATACATGCTTATAAAAGCGACAAGAATTTCGCGAAAGAAGTTATTAATATTGATGTTAAAGACCAGTCGCCTATAAACTGTAAAATAGTTCCGAGTGGCGATGTATTACACCTTATGGGCTTTTACTCCAGTGTTCGCGAGAGCGGAAGGATCAATAAAGAATTTAAAGGTATTTACTCTGCCTCTGTAGACAGAAATACAAATGCGGTAACTAATGTAAAATTTAACGATCTTGATCACGCAACAAGAGTTAAACTTATAGGAGAACGCAGAGCCAAAAAAGGCAAAGACGTAAAACCTTTGTATAATATTATACAAACCATAGGCAGAGGCGATGGAGGCACCATAATGCTGTCAGAATACCAACTTGTTATTGTAGGCCAGACGTCAGGCATCGGCCCATTAGGTTTTACTCCTGTTACCTATGTAAAAAACGAAATAATCATTACATCTCTTGCGGCAGACGGTACGCACGAGTGGAGTAATGTATTGCCAAAAGAGCAGGCAGCCTCTATAACAACAATGTCTTTAGGGCTTGGTTTTAGTGGTGGTAGCGGTAATTTTAATGTAGGCGGTACTATTGTAATACCATTGCTTCAAATGGGCAGAGGCCCGGAATATCTTGGCGCATTGCCTATTTACAAAAATGGCGAATTAAGCATTATGATTAATGACCACGTTAAGAACAAGGGTATTACAGATATTGAAGAGATAAGGGCAATGGGCAATTATAACAATGCTGTACCTTCTTTATTTATATTTGATAAATTGGGTAACATGACCCGCAAAGACCCGGAAGAAGTTATAAAAGAAGAACTGATATTAAGGCCGGGAGTAAATTTTTCGGTAAACGATAATGAATATATAATTTATTCTTCAAGAAAAAAGAGCGATAAATTAGGCCGAATGATACTTCAAAACTAACATTTTGCATAGTGCATTTTGCAATAAAGGTTACCCGCAACGGTAACCTTTATTTTTTAAAATTATTTAGTAATAAGGCTGTATGTATATTATTATCTTTGCAATATGACAGGATTGGTATATAAATCTACGGGGAGCTGGTATACCGTAAAAACAGATGATGGTACTGCATACGAATGCCGTATAAAGGGCAAGCTACGCATGAAGGGCATTAAAAGCACAAACCCGGTTGCCGTGGGCGATATTGTAAACTTTGACCTTGAAGAAACTACCGATGTTGTTACGGGGATTATTACCGGCGTGCAGGACAGGGAAAATTACATTGTACGAAAATCTGTCAACCTGTCTAAGCAAATGCACATTATTGCCAGTAATATAGACAAGCTTTTTTTGTTAGTTACCATAAATAACCCGCCTACCACTACAAGTTTTATAGACCGCTTTCTTGTTACTGCAGAGGCTTATGGCATTACCGCCATTCTTGTTTTTAATAAGATTGATACCTACAGTGAAGAAACCAAATATGAGCAAATGTACCTTGAGCACATTTACAGCAAGATAGGCTATAAGAGTTTAAAGGTATCATCTGAAACCCGCGAAGGTATTGAGGACCTTATGGCAGAGATGAAGGATAACGTGAGTATGTTCTCCGGCCATTCGGGTGTGGGTAAAAGCACACTGGTAAATACCATTCAGCCGGAATTTAACCTTAAGACAAAAAAAATATCTGAGCAGCACAGCCAGGGGCAGCACACCACAACTTTTGCCGAAATGTTTGACCTTGATTTTGGCGCAAAAATTATAGATACTCCGGGTATTCGCGGTTTTGGTATGGTTGATATGGAAAAAGCCGAAATAGGCCACTATTTCCCGGAATTTTTTGCTATAAAAGACCAGTGCAAATACCACAACTGCCTGCATAAAGACGAGCCTCATTGTGCTGTTAAGGAAGCTTTAGAAAATGAGGAGATAGCCTGGTCCCGCTACCGCAGTTACCTGCAAATGCTGGATGGTGAAGACGAACATTACCGCACCGATATTTATGGCGATGGTAAAAATAATGATGCCGAGTAATGAAAGCCGTACTGCAGCGTGTCAGTGAAGCATCTGTAACTATAGATAGCGAAAAAGTAGCTGCTATACAAAGCGGACTGCTTATACTTGTAGGCATAGAAGATGCCGACACTCAGGAAGACATTGACTGGCTTGCCGCTAAAATTGCAAAACTCAGGATTTTTAGCGATAAAGATGGAGTAATGAATGTGTCTATCCAGGAAAATGGCGGAGATATAATTGTTGTTAGCCAGTTTACCCTGCACGCACTTACTAAAAAAGGTAATCGCCCCTCTTACATTAAAGCTGCACGCCCAGATGTTGCAATACCTCTTTATGAAGCATTTACAGCACAAATGGAACAAGAGATAGGAAAAAAGATACAAACAGGCCGCTTTGGTGCCGACATGAAAGTTGCACTAATAAATGATGGCCCAGTTACTATTATAATTGACACAAAAAACAAGGAATAAAACGTTTACCAAAAAATGATGAAAAAGCAAAACGAGAAAATAGTGCTTAAAAAATAGTAAAACGTTATAATAGTAAAGGAGCCCACATAAATTATGCGGGCTTTTTTATTATAAATCCTTACTTTTATAATCTTAACATTACACTTGCAAAATGAACATACAAAACGCACAACAGGACGTAGACAACTGGATAAAAGAGCACGGTGTGCGCTATTTTAACGAACTTACCAATATGGCACAGCTTACCGAAGAGGTGGGCGAAGTAGCCCGTATTATTGCACGTCGCTATGGTGAGCAAAGCGAAAAGGAAAGCGACAAAAATAAAGACCTGGGCGAAGAACTTGCCGATGTTGTTTTTGTAGTATTGTGCCTCGCTAACCAAACAGGTATTAACCTGCAGGATGCCTTTGACAAAAAGATGGACTTAAAAAGTGGCCGCGACCATGACCGCCACCATAATAACGAGAAGCTTAAATAAATTTCTTATTTTTGGCTTAGCGGCTATTTTGTCGGGAAACGATTATGGATATTACATTACAACTACAAAAGCCTGTAGCATCTGCAGCAATTACAATAACGGGAAGCAAGTCAGAAACTAACAGGCTGCTGTTACTGCAAGCGTTGTATCCCGGCATAAGCATACAAAACATATCAGAGTCGGATGACAGTATTGCTATGCAACAGGCGCTTGCCATTACGAGTGATATTATAGACATTCACCATGCAGGTACCGCCATGCGTTTTCTTACTGCTTATTTTTCCTTGCAGCAAGGCCGCACGGTAACACTAACAGGGTCGCAGCGCATGCGCGAACGCCCCATAGGTGTACTGGTAGATGCATTGCGTAGCCTTGGTGCCACTATAGAATATGTAGAAAATGAGGGGTTCCCCCCTCTTAAAATAACGGGGAAGCAGCTTACTAAAAGCAGTGTTGCCATTAATGCCGGCGTAAGCAGCCAGTACATCACCGCACTGTTGCTAATAGCAGGTCGCCTTAAAAGCGGACTCGAACTTACGCTTGAAGGCGAATTAACGTCTATACCCTACATTAAAATGACATTGGGGCTGCTGACTGCAGTGGGTATAGAAAATAGGTTTGAGGGAAATACCATAAAAGTGAAATCTCAAAATACAAATACCAGATTACAAGTAGAAGAGAAATCGCCCATGGGCAATGGGCAATCAGCAATTGGCAATGAACAATCGGCAAAAACGAGTGAAGCCCAATCTGAAATCTACAATCTGAAATCTGAAATAACTGAGAGTGAAACTCAATCTGAAATCTTAAATCTTAAATCTGAAATATTAAAGGAAATCATTGTAGAGAGCGACTGGAGTTCGGCTTCCTACTTTTATTCGATAGTGGCTTTGGCTGACGAAGGTACCACAATAACCCTGTCTTCTTACAAGCAAAACAGTTTACAGGGTGATAGTGCCCTGGCAGAAATTTATAAGGAGCTGGGTGTGGAAACTGTTTTTAAAGATAACTCTATTACACTAAAGAAGCTGAGCCATCAACCGGCAACCATCAATTTCGACCTTAACAACACTCCTGATATTGCCCAGACCATTGCCGTAACCTGTTTTGGTTTAGGTACAGGTTGCCACCTAACAGGATTGCACACTTTAAAAATTAAGGAAACCGACCGCCTTGAAGCCCTTAAAACCGAACTGGAAAAATTTGGCGCAACGATATCCGTCACAGACCATAGCCTGACTTTACAGCCACATAATTTATTCAACCCAAGTGAAGCTCACTCCATCTCCTTTGGAGAGGGCCGGGGTGAGGCTGCCGTTTTTGTAGCAACTTATAACGACCACCGTATGGCTATGGCTTTTGCGCCCCTTGCAATCAAAACCCCCGTAGGCATTAACGATGCGGGCGTAGTATCTAAATCGTACCCCACTTTTTGGGAAGACATGAAGGTGCTGGGGTTTGAGGTTGATGCTTTATAATATACTGATAATCAGTATTAATCGTAAATAAATGCCAAAACACTTGACAACGCCTCCTTTGCAGTAGTATATTTGCATACATTTAAACGTATATATGAAATTATCAAACTTCAATTTCAACCTGCCCAAAGAGCTTCTGGCAGAATATCC
>Ga0247806_10000475_pt1 | contig 25272 bp, 44 predicted proteins | sample UWRJL059202B1_FD_179935 | JGI IMG/M metagenome (GOLD analysis project Ga0247806, IMG submission 179935) | Plant litter microbial communities from Arlington Agricultural Research Station in Wisconsin, United States - UWRJ-L059-202B-1 | ecosystem: Environmental > Terrestrial > Plant litter >... | reverse complement strand
ATAGCCTGATATTTTTCTGAGCCAAAGTCCTCTAATGGATAATCAGGATAATCCTCTTTTAAAGACTTCTTCTCTTCCTCGTTTGAGTAATCGAGTCCTTTCTTAAAATTAAGAAGACCTACCATTCTATACTCACAATACTCATTCTCCTTGCGACCGGCAATTTTTTCTAGAAACTGCTGATTGTCTTTTTGGGAGAAGAAATAACGCAACCTTACGATTTGCTCTTCACTAATATCTTTACGAGATACGTGAACATGCATGCCGCAATTGCTTCTACTCTTTAACTTATAATCCTTCTTCTTCTTAGCAAAGAATTCGTCCCAAAGATGAACGTGGCGCTCGTAAGTCACCGGAGCGGAAGCAATTTCAATTCCATAATCTAAACTACCATCATCCTTAATAATGCCAAATCGACCTACATTTTGATTAATGGAATTGATATGGCGACGAAGATCACTTCCCTTTTGGTTAAATTCACTAGAAATATAACCAAAAGAATTTTTATTCTTAGTATCTAATTCTAATTCAAATTCTAATTCCACTCCCAAATAAATACCATCCCTACTTTTCCCGTGGAACCCATGATAAACATGGGCTTCGCCATGCTTGAATGGTAGGGGTAGTTTATTTTTTCCGGTCAATGTTTTCATTATTTAAAAATATGCGTTTTTGGGTGTTTATCAATATCTAGGGGACGGTTAGCAAACCAAGAGGCTCTTGCGACTTCTTTTTCAGAAGCTAATTCTACTAAATCCATAATTACAGCGTGACAGTCATTCTGACGCCGAATAATCAAATCATCTTTATTTCCAAAGTAATTCAAAATTTCAGTAACTTCAAAAAAAGTATTAGAACTGTTATAGTACTTCTTCAAGTTATAATCCGAAAGGCTAAAGGCCGATAGACCTTTTTTTAATTTAACTATACTACCTACTTTAATCTTTTGAGACATGGATGATTGAGAATTGTTTAACTACTTTACTTAAAGTTTGATTTGGTACAAAAAATGAAGCTATTCCCACAATAGTATAGCTACTAATCATAGCAACAAAATTATCTGATCCTTTTCTTTTAACTTCATTAATACTTTGCCTAATCCAGAATTTTTTATTCCAGCGAATAGGAACAAATTCAGGAACATCCTTATAATAAATAGCAGACCAACGAGTTTGAGTGAGAGTAACTAATTCGGGATTTTCCATAGTTTAAATATTTATAACCCCCACCAAAGTATTAGGATGAATGATAATGATTCCAGTAAGAACATTCGGATCAGTTGTCAATTCAGGATAACCAGCATTGAGAGACATTTTTTTTAACCACTGACCATCGAAGCGAAATAAACCAGCATAATCCACTTTGCAGAACTTAACAATTTTGTAGCTAGAATGGGATATCATCTTCAAATTGAGAATTTAATGGTTTATCACTAGTCGCATTAACCGCGACGATAGTATTGACAGAATAAGAATAACAAGCTTTGTCTTTGTCTAATTTCTTATTAAAATATCCAGTAGCTTCTTTTTGGTGCCACGAACCATTATAACGAAAAACCTCTAAAGGTTTTACTTTGCCTAATTTTAAGAAGAGAACTTTTAACATTACATGAATACTTTAGTTAATCTATGCCCCGGTTCTTTTACGTAGGTTTTTAACATAGAGTTTGGAACAAGATACTCGACAGGATTATCCTTGTCAAGCTTATCCGTGAAAAATTTTACAAGGTGGCAATTTCGGTGGACGGAAACTATTACGCCTATTTTATTTCTAACAAAAAGAGGCAAGCGGTAAAATCTTAGAACTTCTTCATCAGTTTTCTTACCGTCAATAAGAACTACTAACTCTTCAATAGAAAATTTACTAACCATAAAAAAGGTGGAGCGACTTTCGGTGCGGTATTATATCACGTCAAACCGCAATGAATATTTAAAGACGGTTAACTTTATGTCCGATAAGTCGAAGTCACTCCATTTATAAACTCTTAGAAGCGCGAAGATGAGCAACAAAATGCTCTCGCTTCACGTTATTCACAAACTTGACTGCAAGTTCTCTCGCAGCCAATGAAATCTCTTTAGGAATATCAAATTGGCCCATTTCTCTACTCATTTGAGCTGCGAAAGCATTAGAATATCCCTCGATCATTGCTTCCATAGTAGTTGAAAAGTAGGCAAAACTTACTTTGTGGCCAGATATAAGACTATTTTCATGTAGCCAGAAGGGCTCTCCATTAGTAATAGAATAGTTAAAAGCCTTATTATACTCTAATTCTACTTCATCTTTAGTTCCATAGACTCCTAGAAAAAAATCTGAACCGACTTGATCTAAAACAAATTTAGACATATTAATCTTTGATAACCGTTTTTACAACTTTTCTTTTATTATTTTTACTTGGATTGAATTTCTTAGGTTTAGAAAAATATTTTTTACTAACTAAGAATGCAAAAAGGTTAGGATATTTTAGCTTCCTATTTTTACCGATAAAATTCAAGAAGTTATCAAGAGTTAAATCAGAAATACCAGCATTAGACGGCCAAGTAAAGGCAACAATGGCGTCACAAAACTCAATATTAGTTAAAACTCTTTCAAGTTTTAAGGTAGATTTAAAAATACGAAACTCGATAGTCGCGGTATTAACTAGATTAAATCCATTATATCTTTTATCATGGCAATCCCCATGTCGTTTAACATCAGTAATATTTTTAGGATCGGTAATATTAGCGTATTTAGTAGGAGGAGTTCTACCAGCAACGTCTCTAATGAAAGTAAAATTTTCCTTGGAGTGTAAGAACTTTAAAATTTTACCAATTTGTAAGTGCGTAAGAAATTCTCTACTCACATGGACATGCATTCCGCAAGTAGAGCGAACAACTAGCCCATAATTTGTAAGATTATCAAAAAGGTTCGTCCACTCAGGGGAGCCTTTTAGGTTAGAACCTTGAAACTCTACGATATCAGTAGGCAGAGTTACGATTTCAATACCATCCGACAAACTTCCGTCTCTCTTAATAAATGAATGACAGGATTTAACATATTTATCAGTAAGCACATCGCAAACATGATGCACTAAAGGAGAATTCTCGTATTGACCCGGAATTACAGAAGAAAGATGCTGATTGTCTTTTGCGAACTTAGATTTTTTATCTACTTCGTATTCCAACTCAACTCCAAAGTAAATATCCCAGATAGGTTTCCCGATCTTCTTATTTCCTAGGTAATCTTGAATCTTAGCGTTAAAAGGGGCTAAAGGCATAAATTAATACATTTGACTAAAATCAATTTCAGCGGATAGGGCTACGGAATTATTGTCGCTTTTATTAAGACGAAGTGAGGGACCGAAACCTCTCTTAAATTCAGGCGGTGAAGTGCTATGAGGATTCGTTAGGGAATCTGGCACGGAACAAGTAGCAGGAAAACTTTTAGAATAAAAGTTACTACTCTTAGATGTCGTTTTATTTCTTACTCTTTCTTCTTTATAAGTTTTATTAGAAAACCAAGCTCCATGTTCATTTTCTCCCAAATGCTTATTAAAAATTTTAAATTCGCCAGTATGATCCATGATGGCGATTTTATTACCTCCACCAATAGCTTCTTCTAGCATCCACTCAAAAGCCTCAGTTTTCCAAGCGTTCTGACTTTGAAGAAATAATGGCTTTAAGATAGTATGAGTAAATAATCCAGTGTCAGAATACTCTTCACTCTTTAGAGTAGGGAACCGACTAGTTAGCATACCATTGTGAATCATTGCATGTTTTTCATCAATCCTCCAAGGATGGCAATTAACACTATCAATTTTTCCACTAGTAGAGACCCTAAAATGAATAAGGACCGAACGATTTTCAGGATCAATTTCTCTATAATGCTCCCAAAAAGAGCGAAAAGAGAAAAAGCCTTTAGTAAGGATAACCTTACCCTGCTCAGGCGAAGCATAAGCAAACCCGGCTCCATCTGGATTGCTTTTAAAGCAAGCTTTTAAAATTCTTTTGGCGATTTTTACGCCGGAAGGTTTACAAATTGCGATGCACATTATGCTAGTATGATACAAATTTTAGCCTTCTCTGTCAAGAGAAAACTTGAACTATTTTAGTCAAAACAAGTAGCCAAATCTGGCTTATTTACTACAAGTCCATCGCAAGCCTTTTCTGATTCCTCGGAATCCATAAAGAAACAACCAGAGGCATCATATTTAAAAAGACTTTGGTTGATATAGCAGAAGTTTCCAAATTTATCTAAGAATACTCCTCCTACGAAAGAGCGAACTAGCTTCATCATTAACCAGCGGAAACTTTTAGAAAAAATAACATTAGGGTTCCCATCATATACCTTCATTAAGGTCTGCTCATTAAAGACCTCATTATTAGACCGTCCTTTATTACTTTCGGATAGTGAAAGAACCTCTCCGCACATAGCGAAAGAAATATCAGGTCCGCACATTAAAGGTGAGCGACCACTCTCACTAAAATTATAGCAAGGATTATCTAAGTAAATAAGAGCTGTACAGTACTCATTAGCAAGTTCAGGAATTTCATAGAGACTTTCAATCTCTACATGACGCTCAAGATCAGCTCCATAAGTTAAAGTAACTCCCATTTCACTAAAATTTTCCTGACCACAAATTTTGAGTAAATCTACATATGAGAGGCTTGCTCCCATAGGTTTAGCGATAAGAATTGCCATAATTAGTTCTTTTTAGATTTTGCCTTAATTTCGACATACTTGTTTAAAACAAGGAAGGCCGTTAAGGACGGATAATCCTTATAATGTTTAATAACGAATGCAAGGAAGTTCTTGTAGTCCTTAGAAGATTTTAAGGAATGCAATCCGGGGAAGCAATACTTTGAAAGTGCATGACAGAATTCGAGATTTTTGAAAAACTCTTCTTTCTTTAGTGTCGATTTAAAGATACGGATTTCAATAGTAGCGGAATTAACTAGGTTAATCGCGCTATAATGATCGAAATTCCCGCCATACTGAGGCATAGCCATCTTTTCAGTCTTATTAGAGCTAAAGTTAGAGTAATGGCAAGAGCCACGTCCAGCAATAGCCGTAATAAAGTCCGCGTTCGCCGGATTATGAATGAATGCAATCATCTTACCAATTTGCATGTAAGATAGAGGCTCCCGAGAAATATGGACGTGCATTCCGCAAGTATCTAGAACCTGAATATTAGCAGGGAGATTATCAAAGAATTTATCCCATTTAATGCGATGCTCAGAAATAGCGGCAGGGCTCGTACACATTTCAAAGCCTCCGTTAGTCAAAGAGCCGTCATTCTTAAGTAAAACGAATGGCTTTTTAGGGTCTTCGTTTAGAACCTGAGAGCAAAGGAATGCTGCTTTTTGTTGCGCCCTTTGCTTATTATCTCCAGTTCCGGACGCGATTAGTTCAACTTCTAACTCAACTCCAAGGAATTCTCCCCAAGGCTCATTTCCGATTAACTCAATAATCGGTTTAGAATTATAAGCTTTAAGGGTAAAATTTTCCCAAGGCTCTTTTTCTTTAGGTTCAATAGCTTGAGTAGTCATATCGGTGAAAATGATATTGTCGGTATTAATGGGCATATTATTTGATTGAAATGAGATTGATTGTAATACTTGGAGTGCTTCCTGAGTGGCTTGAGGCATGGCTCTACTTAAGTGTATCGAAAATCTTGGCGCGTGTCAAGAAATTCCATAGGAAATTATATTCCTTACGATTCTTACGAACAAAATCAAAGAAAACACTAAATTTCTCTGAATCTCCGATTGAATAATGCGCCCATCCAGTAAATTTGACTAGAGCGCGGCAAAACTCTAAGTTTTTCATAAATACTGAGATATCTCTCGTTCCTCTGAATAATCTAAATTCGATAGTCTCAGGATTATTAAGATTTAAAGCAGTATGCCTATCTTTATGAACCTGATTTTTACCACCAAATAAACCTTCGGTAATCTTCTTAGGACGTTTGAAATCGTTATGATGGCTACTAGGACGGCCAGAAATAGTAATGATAAACTTCTCGTTATCCGGGTTATGAAGGAATTTAAGCATTTTACCAATCTGCAAATCAGAAAGTCTGACTCTGCTTACGTGTACGTGCATTCCGCAAGTAATATCTGGTTGAACAGTAATGGGAAGCTTATCAAAAAGAGTCTTAAAATTAACTTCGTGGATATCTGGAGAAGCTGGGGAAGTAACTACCTCAAATCCCTTAGTAATTGAAGAATCCTTTTTTAACATCGCGAAACCTTTAATTAAACTATCAGTAACTAAAGTGTCTCGTCCATATTTACCGCACTCATATTCTAATTCGACGCCAAAATAAATATCATCCCCGGAATGACCAAGGCGAGGAAGCTCGCGATGAACTTTAGTAGAATAATTACGAATAAGGCGTTGAGGAGCACTTTCTACACAATTAGGGCAGTGCTTCATAAAGATATCTGAAGGTAAAAAGTTCAAACAGCAAACACTGCAACGAATAAATCTTCCAGAGCATTTACCGCAAAAAATATCTCCACGAGTGCCAGTTTCGTCTCTTAGACCATAACGGTAAGCTTGATCCCCGTCAAAAATAGAATTTTTACATACGAAACACTTACAAATCTCTTGACGTTTCTTAGAACGAGTAGATAAAAACCTAGCTTTATCTTGATCCATCTTATTTAAAATTTCATTAGCGTTAGCTCCGCTACTGATAATTTGGTCTAACCAATCTAAATCATTTAAATTATTAGGCATAATTAATTAACTGCGTTATTAAGTTCTTCAAGTCTAGCGTCAAGCGCATCTAAAGAGTCGATCACTTCAACTCCTTCGCTAGTAAGCCTCTGCTGTAATGCGTCTTGTTGAGCCGAAGTCATAGTTTGCTGACCGGAAGGGGCAGGAAGTGCCGGACGAGAAACCTCTTTAATGAGTCCAGCGGATTTCTTAGCAAGATATTCGTCTTCTTCGGATTTTAATACAAAGAAATCAGAGCCATAATTATGATAACTCTTATTTGAAAACCAAACTCCAGAATCCCAAACACCTTGTTCAGAATTAAAAATTCGGAATTCTCCATTAGAATCCATAAAAACAAGCTTATTTCCCTTGCCAATAGCTGCCTCAATCAACCACTTAAAATGGTTTTCAAGCCAAAAGTCGGGATGATCCGAAGCAAGGGGCTGTAATACGTATTTATTGAAATTACCAGTATCAGATAAATCATCATCCTTATTACAGTTAGAAATCATGCCGTTGTGGATAAATACTAACCCTTTTTTAGGTTCAGTAATTTCTCCGCCCTCAATCTCTGGCTGCCCGTCGTCGTCAGTTACGACTCTCCAAGGATGGCAATTCTTACCATTAACCGCTTTATGAGTAGCGATACGAAAATGGATAATAGCTTGCTTATCCTGATGAGGCTCGAAAGCCTCCATAAATTTTTCAAAAGTGAAAAATCCCTTCTGCATACAAACCTCCCCATTATCAACGTAAGCAAAACCTGCACCGTCACGGTTTGCTGAGAAAGAGTTCTGTAAGGCTTTGCGAGTAAGGATTTTACCTTGTGGTTTGTAAATTGCGATGCACATATTTTTTTGTAATTTTCAGTGTGGACTAAGTTTAATGGAAATCCTCGATCTTGTCAAGGAAATTCTTTCTAATGTTTACTTTATAGAAAAATTGAAGTTCTTCGATGCGAAGATTTACGCTCTAATAACTTTAAGTATCTAGTTTGAATAGCGAAACGCATACCGCGCTCAGGGCCTTGAGAAAGGCTAAGGATGGCATATTCAATTCGATTTTTTTCAGTGTATTTAACAGAGGATACTTTAGCGGTTAGTTTATCTGAGTTACTCTCTTTATAATGACCACTGGAAAAAACATTCTCCCGAAAATATTTTCCTAGTCCGGTTTGATAAATACCATTGAGTAATACTACTTTAGAAATATCAGTCTCAGGAATTTCGATCAGAACCTCGTCCTTTTCTCTAATGTCTTTTATATTTGGCATATTAAACTAGGTTAATTTCTTTAGTCGTTCGGCTCATTCCTTGGAAAACTTCAGTAGAATCATCGCTATTAATAGGTCTTTCGAGTACATTCTGATTCATATGAGATAAAGAGTCAAGAATAAAATCTAGGGTGTCACCACTACAATAACGCTGAATATTTTCTTCCGCTTGACTAGCGTAAGCTTGCTCTATGCACATTAGTGAGAAAAACTTTCCTCGACGAAGCAAAAATTCAAACATTTGAACTTGTTTAAGATAGAAAGTTTCTCCGTCCTTAAATCCTTTATGAGAAACAACTAAATTAAACTGATTAGTGAAAAAAGTATCATAAGGAAACGCGATCCTGATTAAGTTCGCGTCATGCATTAAGTTAAATGGGGGAGCGTCTTGGATAGTGAAAGAAGATTTTACAAGGCACAAATCCTTTACTAAGTTTGAATCTCGGTCAGAAAAACCGAAAGTGTTTTTAACCAAAGAGTAAGGGTAATCGCTTAAGGGAATATCCGCAAGCCTTTGTATTAGCTGAGAAAAAACCACCAAATCCCAATCATTACTTTGATTGATTGAGTACTGAGGTAGAAAATTAAGTGATTTAGCGATTAAATCTAAGGTGATATATTCCTGATAGGAGTGATATTTTTCCACTTTATCCCAAATTTCGGGACCAGCAGACCTATTTTTTGTCGCTCTACTTTCGATAGTGCGAATAAGCATTTTTTTCAGAGATTGTTCGTCCATGGCGCCTATTATAGAGAAAGCCGGATTGAAGTCAAGAGATTTTTTTGCATTTTTTTGTTGACAACTAACCTCCTTTAGTCTAAAGTCCAAAAAGTATCACGAATTACCTACTTATGACAAACAACTTTAAAGGAATTTACGCCTATTGTGGATGGAACGGTGGAAAACTTGGCTGGCTTCTCGGCTGCTCTGTTTATTTTCCCTACGAAAATGGCGATCCGACCCATAAATGGACTGACGATATTACTCGAAAGTTCAAATTGCCACGTCCAATCAACTTGGGATGCAAAAGAGAGCTTATCTCTGAGGACTCACTTAATTATAATAGTCGCAACTCAGTAGATAAAGTAAATGCATTTAGAGCCATGGATAGAGCGGGGGTTCCTCACCCTAGGTTGATTCCAGCTTCTCAGATTAGAGGCGCTTCTAGCCAAGTTCCAATGAAATTTTTGGGTCGTCAAAATCGTTCTTCATGCGGAAGAGGTATCACTTTATATGACCGAACTGAAAAATGGCCGGTTATTGAGAAGCATTCCTTCTTCGTAGAATATCTTGAATGTAAAAGTGAGCATCGAGTTCACGTTTTCGATGGAGACGTAGTTTGTGAGTTAAATAAAAACATTAATCCCGGTAGTTTTATTCACACTAGAGAGCAAGGCTCTACTTTAAGCATTGGCGTTATTAATCATCCTAAAAGAGAAGAGATTCTTGACTATTCAATTAAAGCAGTTAAATCATTAGATTTAGACTTCGGAGCAGTAGATATTTTCATAGACACGAACGATAAGATTTATGTTCTTGAAGTTAATAGCGATCCCGGAATGCCAGAGATTATCGCGCCTTTGTACGCTGAAAGAATTCGTAGGTATTTTAATATGCCTGCTTCTGATCGTTATTTTATTAACGAGAGAGGTCGTTTTGTGAGCACAGAAAACAAAAAATTAAGCTTTTAATGCCAATTAATCCGAAAATTAAAGTTGGGAATTACGTAGTTGTTAATAAACAGAAGACGATCTACAAGGTAGAGAAAATTCATAGCCAAGATAATAGTATCATTGAGTTTGATATTAGAGTCATAAGAAACTCAGAAGATACTTCTCACGTTACTAAAGGAGAGCTAATTAGATATTCGTATCACTATAGAAGAAATGTAGCCATTTGTGACGCGCCATATCAAGGACATAGAAAAACTACTATATTTAGATAATGAGAACTAGATTTTATACAGGGCAAATTATAACTGTTAGACAAGGCTCTACTTTTGAGCAATTTGCTAAATATCGAAAATATAGAGTGGAGGCGGTAGATCAAGGTGGGAGAATTTCTCAAAGGAAATTATTAGAAAGTCATCCCGATGATACCGATGTGGTAGTCGGGAAGGTTTACAGTAATTGGAATTCCTTAGAAAGTCAGCTTAATTTATACGAGGTAGTAGAAGACATTCCTTTTAAAGTCGGAGACATCATAGCTCATAGCGAGCTTTATACTACCGGATATACAGAAAAAAGAAAATTCGAGATAATCGAGATAGATAGTGCAACTTCTGTTATTACTCATATTAAAATCGTTGATTGCGGTCCTAATGATTTGATACTAGGTACTATTTATCCAATAGGACACGGAGTTAAACTAGAAACTCAGGTAGAATGCTGGAAAGTAATAAACTCTGATAAGAAATACAGAAGAATTGTGTTAGGAAAGAACAAAAAACACAAGCTTACCAAAGTTTTTACTTGATATTTGCTGATTTTAGGGTACCTGTACATGAGACATAAATTCAGGAAAGTGGTTTGCCTAACGAAAGAACCATAACTCTATATCAAACCCTAATAGTACGAGAAATCGTAAGGTGTTTCGTTTCGCAACGATAAAAAACTAGGCGGTAAAATCCGCTGACCTTGCCGGTCGTGTTCTTAACTGTCTTTATAACCAGTAAAAGAGGCGTGTTTGTGGGGGCTATTATTAGCCCGCAGTTTCAAGCAATCAGTTCTGCATAAACTACAAACTCAATAAAATGAATTGCGATAATACTAGAGTACCCTTCTACTCGATAAAATTTAGGCTTCAAAGAAGATTTGTATTACATTTACGTCCCCCTTTATAGGGGGCGTATTATGCCCTCTTATAGCTTTAAGAATATATTGTATTGATTATGTTTAATGTAGGTGATATCGTAAGAGTTGAGTCAACTAATTCTGTAGTAAGAAAAAGAATTTACGAAGTAGAATCCGTACACCAAGACGGTACCATACGTGAGTTAAGAGTTATAGATAAATCGGTATTCGACAAATATAGAGCAATTGGGGTAGTATGGCCCGCTGCTCACCAAAAAGACTTATATAATCAAAAACAAAAATACATTTTAGTAGATAAGGAGCTGTACGTAAAACCAAATGAAAATGATACAGTCTATAGAATTGGAGATTTTTGCTACTTCCCTAAGAGTTTAGGAATTAAATCTAAAAGAAAATACCTCGTTTTGTCTATAGATGTTAATAACAAGCCAAAATCTATTAAATTGATTTATAAAGAAGAAGGAGACGATGAAGTAAAAACGGGGACTCTATTTAGCTGTTATCATTTCAATCACAACAATCTAGAGAAAATAATCAAAAAACATAGACTTACTCATGTTTTCAATTAGTTCTTGCTTCAAAAAATGTTTCTGCTATGATTACATTAAACCCAAATAAAATGAATTTTGATGCCGAAAAAATAGGAGAGTTAGCAGTTAAGGCGGCTTGTGCTCCGATATATGGATTTCTTTGGGTATTGAATAAATTAGTTAAAGAAGTTACTCCAATCCATTCAAATGATAGTTACGATTTCTTTTCAGACAATACCGTAAGACCTAGGAAGAAGCTACCGGGATATTTTAATGTTCCTAAAATAAATACTTATAGGTCAGGTTATGTTTATTGCTTTAAATCAAAAAGATATTTTAAAGAAAGCATACCCCCTTCTCCCTTAAATGACGAATTCAAATAAAAGAAAATATTGTATTGTTAAATTTGAAGACGTAAAAAATGGATGCTTTATAAGATATTATACTTCTTGGTATTTTAAGGTTAACGGACTAAAGGCTTACGATAAATCAAATGGTATAGATATTCCTATGGATGGAACAGAAAATGTAGGCGTCTTACTTGAAGATTTTAACAGATGAAAGAATTAAAGGAGCAATTCAAAAATTATGAGTATGGTCAATCTATTAGATTAGATCATAAATCAACCACTCTAATTCAGTTAGAGCGTGATTATAGTATTAAAGGTAATTACGCATTAGTGACAGATGGATACTACGATCAATATGATAAAAGATTCTTATATAGTGTAGTATTCGACGGCAAATACAATCCAAGGGTTATTATAGAATTAACCGAAAGTCAGATTAACTTAATCGCATATAAGCCTCAGTCTCACCCCAAGACGAGCATATTTAAATAATGTCAAATTACACAGAATTAATGAGAGATACGCAACCCCTAAGTAAGCAAGAAGAATTAGAGTTTTTAGTAAAAGCACAAACTGACGATGAATATAGAGGCATTATCATTAGCGGATTTGTTCGTTTAGTTCATGCTATTGCTCGTCCTTATTTTAAGGATGGCATTGATCCGGACGATCTAGTTCAGGAAGGTATTAAAGGTCTTCATAGAGCCATTGACGACTTTAAGCCAGAAAAGAATAAGAGATTCGCAACTTATGCTAGATGGTGGGTTAAGCATTTTGTAACTCAATACTACCGTTCAAATATTAGAGGATTCAAAATCTCTGGAAATATTTCAGGAGAACTATATAAAATGAGCCAAGCTACTGATGTATTTGAGCAGGAAAATGGTAGAGGCCCTACTCCAGAAGAAATGGCCGTTTCTCTAAACTATGATGTAGGATATGTAAATTACCTATATAATTTTGCCAATAACACTATATCGTTAGACGCGCTTATTCAAGCTGATACTGGATTAGGGAAATCAGCAGTGTTTCCAGACAATACTATTGATACTCCTTATGAAAGAGTAGCGAGGGAAGATTCTGTAGCAAGAGTTAAGAAGTGCTTATCTGATCTTCCTGAAAAAGAAAGAACTGTATTAGTTTACAGGTATGGATTAGATGGAGAAAATCCCTTGACACTACAAAAGATTGGTGCTAAAATGGGTTTGACGGCGGAATGGGTAAGACAACTACAAATCTCCGCCGAGAAAAACTTGAAAGAAAGCATTTATAAGTAATGAGCAATATCACCCCCGAGATTAGACAAGACTTAGAGCATAAGTTTACTCTATTTACGGCCAAAGAGAAAGAACTAAAACTAATCGGTTGCGCAATAAAAGAACTTAATGCCCAAATTAAGTTATTAAGAGAGCAGCGCGATAAAGTTATGGAACAAAAGAAAATCTTGGTGGGTGTTTGCAAATCTGAATTAATTAGTTTGGAGCATCTACTTAGGGTTAATAACTTAGAAATAACAGATGAAGAAACAGAATAATCTTAAAGGAACTCGATGTTATCTAGCTGGTCCTATGGAGTTCGCTGATGGCAAACAGTGGAGAATAGAAGTTTGTCAAAAACTAAACTCTCTAGGAGTTGTTTGCCTAAATCCATACGAAGATTTTTTCGTAGGTAAAATTCCAGAGGACGGACTAATGGAAAACGTCCAGTTATTAAGGGATAAGGAGTTATACTATGATCTTGACCGTATCGCTTCTAATGTTCGTAAATTTGATTTAGCTGCTGTAGCTAAAAGTGATTTCATTATCGCCTATATTAACACAAATACCTTTTGTTTTGGAACCATTGAAGAAATAGTAACTGCTCAATTACTTAATAAGCCAATATTTGTTTTAGTAGAACAAGGTAAATCAAAGGCTCCGTTCTGGTTGTTCGGTTTAATTGGTTCCAACAATATTTATTCACTTTTTGATCAAATTTTTGAAGACTTACAAGACCTTGACTACAATTTAGAAGGAATGAGCATTGATAAATGGTCGTTACTACTTCCTGAAATTCGATAATGAAACGCACTCCTGATATTGTATTAGAAGATAGACCTCTAAATGAAGAGAAGTCTCCAAATTATAAATCCTATTCAAATAGGAGTAGCAATGGAGGATATATTGGCGATGGTGACGCTTATATAGGACAGAATGTTATTTGTCAGGCTTACGGAAAATATCAAAGCGGAACTATTTTACAAATAGATGAAAGCGCAGAAAATACAATGTATTTAGTTGGCTTATTGTTCGGAGGCGAATGTTGGGTTTTCGAGATTTGCGAGGAACCTATAGATTAAAATAATAGTAGTTTAAAAACGATGCTCCAAGGGTATATTACTCTTGGAGCATTTTCCGTTTTTATGAGCAATTTATCTTGGGACGAATATTCGATTTTATTAGCACACTCAGCCTCAAAAAAGTCGAAAGACCCTTGGAAAAAGGTGGGGTGTTGCTTATTGAGACACGACAATAGCGTAGCTTCTTTGGGCTACAACGGTTTCCCGGCAGGGATGGAGGAGGATTGGTCAGATAGGAACGAGCGTAGAAAATACGTTTGTCATGCGGAAGAGAATGCTTTGAGGTATGTTAGGCCGGGAGAAGTCGGGTTAGCGGCAAGCACTTTGTTACCTTGTAACGATTGTTTGAAAGCTCTTGCAGGTTATCAGGTGAAAAGAGTTTTATATTCGGAAATATATAAGCAAGACGACTCCTCTCTATATCTTGCTCCTCTATTTGGAATAGAGTTAGTTCAAATTGATCTACCTTTGTATTGATTTTTAGAATCTAAAAGTTATATACACATCATGGAAAATGATTCTGAGCCACAGGGCAATATCGGCGGTAACTTTGTAGTAATTGAAACTCACCTACAAGTTTCCAACCTAATTAAAATCCTTCTAACTATTCCTTACGATGTATTGAGACTATCTGTTGAGAACATTCCAGAGGAAGTTAAGGACACACAGCACGCAAAGGTTCTTACAACTGTATTGGACTTTTATACGAACATCGCAAACCTATCCCAAACTCAAGCCCCACAGGCTGAAAAAGAGGAAGCGGTGCCCGCTCAAGAGGATGCGGACGAGTCTGATGGAGTTGATCCCTCACAGAGATAAATATAAAATGAGCGAAACTATAATTCAAGCCTTTGAAGGCAAGGAAAAGGTTGGAGAAGTTATTATCAATTCTCAAAAAGAATTTCCTCCAATTAGTTGCGGAATTTTAATGAGAAATTTATTCAATATGATTTCTAATCCAACTAAAATTCTAGTTGATGGCTACGAAGTAAAATAATATGAATATTCTAGAAGCTAGTAGAAATTTGATCCGTTTCTTTTCGGAAAATGATGTCTTCACATTTAAAACGGACTTAACCAAAGTAACGACTATCAGTTTAGATGAAAAGTTAGATTTAGATATTATTCTACTAGCTCTAGAAGATTTAGTTGAAGCTGGAATTGTAAAGCCAGTTAAAAGGTATCCGGTTGAGGTATACCCATATGCTTACGTTCTAACTAAGCCATTAGCCGAATATAGTCAAACGGTTGAGTTAAGCTTTCCAGTGGTAGAAGCTTTAACCAATACAATTAATTCCTTTTGCGATGAACTAAAACTAGAAAAAGGAAGAGTAAATCCACTAAAAATTACAGAAGAAGATATTGCTAATCTAATTCAGATTGTCGGTCTTTTAAGAAACGAAAATAATGAGTAATCCAGAAAACCTTACTATAATTGGGACTAGTTTTGAGACAGGTAAAACAGAGAAATCTGTCGTAGATTCCGAAACTTTTGACCAGTATAAAAAACAATCCGAACCAAGAAAATTTGAAACTGGTGCTATTCGAGATAGCGAAATCGGTAAAGAAAGCTATAGCGAAACGATTAGCTGGACAGCCTTTCGCAGATACAGTCAGTATATGACTGGTAAGAAAAACAAATATGGTGCGGGCAACTTTAAGAAAGGCATCCCTATTGACTCTTATGAAGAGTCTTTAGCTAGACATCTAGTTAAATATATGATGAATAAATATGAGGGTGGAGACTTAGAGAAAAGTGAAGATCATTTAGCTGCTATCGTGTTCAATGTTTTTGGAATCATGCATGAAGAAGAGACAGCTAAAAGAAAAGCTAAAGAATAATATGAGTAGAGAAATTAAATTTAGGGTTTGGCAAGATTATTCCCAAACTGGACGAAGTATGTCAGGAGGGAGAATGATTAATTGGGAAAATAAAGATATTAAATATCTATTAGAAAGTGGAACTGCTCTTTTTAAAAATAAACAATATGTTCTCCAACAATTTACTGGACTAAAAGATAGAAACGGTATTGATATTTATGAAGGAGATATTGTAGTCGCTACTGGAAACGAAGGGACAGTCGCTTTCTTTGGAACAAAGCCATTGAAAGTTAAATGGGAAGATAACTTAGCTAAGTGGAGTATCTCTGATTTATTGAGGAATAATACAGTTACCTTTGAACTCGTCGGAAATATTTTCGAGAATCCAGAATTGTTAAAATGAATTTTGACTCGACAAGAAACTTACTAATTAAAGAAAGCTGGAACTTTTCTGGCTATCAAGAAGGGCTTGATGGATGGCCCGAAGAAATAATTTTTAATCCAGAGAAAAAATGGTTTAGAATTATAGACTTAAAGCAAAATCCTAATTGGAAATTCAACATCAATAATGTTAAGGGCTTGGGATGGAATGTTTACAATTACGAAGCGGAAGAAATCTCCTATAGGGAAGCTGGACTTTTAATAAAAAACAGCACTTGGGACGATTATTATAAATCTTATAAAATTACAAAATAATGGAATTTACCTGTCATCTACCAATTAACGGCCTATCACTAGGTCAAGTATCACTAAACGTCCTTGTAGAGTTCTACAGAAAGGGCTTACATCCTCTAATCATTCCGATTGGACCTATTGATGTTAATTCATTTAATAATCCACCAGAGGGTTTCTTTCCTTGGCTACAGGAGCGTATTAATCAAGGTGCTCTAAATCATCGTAGAAATAACCCTACTTTTAAACTATGGCACATCCAAGAGAGTCTTGAGTCCATTAGCAATAAACAGGTTTTATTCACTTTCCATGAAACCGATAAGGTAACTCCTTTGGAAGTAAATATTCTAAGAAATAACTCAAAAGTTTTAGTTACTTCTGATTTTACCAAAGGAGTTTTCGAGGAAGGTGGACTAGAGAATGTATCAAGAGTTGATCTTGGCTTTGACGCACGACACTACAAGAAAGTAGAAAGAAAGTATCATAATAGCGATATTATTTACTTTGGACTTGCCGGAAAGCTAGAGCACAGAAAGAGACATTTAGATGTATTAGCCTTATGGGCCAAAAAATATGGCAATAATCCTAAATACTTTTTGAATTGCGCGTTATTCAACGCTCACCTACAACCCGAGGTTCAGCAACAGCTAATCTATCAGGCTTTAAGAGGAGTAGAGTATGTTAATATTAACTTCTCTCCATACATGGACACTAACTCAACTTATAATGACTATCTAAACTCTAACGAGATTATCTTAGGTTTGTCAGGTGGTGAAGGTTGGGGTCTTCCAGAGTTCCAATCAGTAGCACTAGGTAAGCACGCAGTTATTCTAAATGCTTCTGGCTACGCTTCTTGGGCAAATGAAGATAACTCAGTTCTAATTGAACCAGAAGGTAAGTATCCTTGTTATGATAATATCTTCTTTAAGAAGGGTGCTCCATTTAATCAAGGAGATTTCTTTGGATGGACAGAGCAAGCTTTTTATGACGCTTTAGATAAAGCAGAGGAAAGAGTTAAAACTAATAAAGTGAATGAGGCTGGATTACTTCTTCAAAAAGAATTCACTTGGAAGAAAACCGCAGACACTATCCTAAAGGAATTGAATGAATTATAATAATTAATACAGAATTATTTATATATGAGTTACTTAATAAGCTCTGGTTATTGGTCTGGTAAAGGATTTAGGGGGCAAGATGGCTCAGATAGGGCAGACTTCTTTAAAATTTGGTTAGATAATACTTTTGCTTACGCGAGTCCACAAAAAATTATAGTTGTGGACTCTAATAGTGAAATTCTTCCTCCTGATCCAGAAGATTTATCTAAGGTCGAATGGATAAAATTAAATCATAATTTTGGTCATGTTTTTGATATGGTAGGTTCAGGATATCAGAATAAATTTGGAGGTTGGTCTGTTGGCTTTCTTGTCGGGGCAATGATGGCATACGCAAATAATTGCGATTTTATTTATAAAGAGCAAGATTGCTTGTGTTTCGGAAGTTGGGTTGAGTCTCTCTACAATGACTTAGAAAAGTTTGGGAAACGAATGTTGATAGGCCGCCAAAGCCATCCAGCAGTTTTAATTGAGCAAAGCTTAGTTATTATTAAGCATGATTTTATATTAGATTTTATTCAAAAGCTAATTTCTATTAATAAGCCAGATGGAGGAGAAGGCAGATATGTTCCTGAATTTAAATTTTATGATTTATTATGTCAGAACTCTGAAATTGGTCTTATGAGTATGGGCTACGGAAGACAAAAAAGTTTTAATTTTGACGAAGCTTTTTATACTCAGCAACCTTCAGTAGAAAATTTAAAATTGTTAGTAGGCAAAGGGTTGATTCCTTTTTCCGCTCAACTTCCTAATATGAATTATGACAGTTAAATTAAATTTAGGATGCGGCTCTAATTATTTAAGTGGTTGGGAAAATAGAGATATTCTAATAGATGGTTTTGATATTACAGTTTTACCAATGCCATATGAAGACAATTCTATAGATTTCATAAACATCGAGCATACTTTAGAGCATGTAACTCCACATCAAGAATATCTCTTCTTAGAAGACTCCTTTAGAATTCTAAAGGATAAGGGAGTTATTAGAATTTCAATCCCATCTATAGTTTCTATAGTTAAGAAAGCCGACCAAGATTATTTTGATTTCGTCGCCAATAACAAATGGGGAGACAATACTTTAAAAAGTGCGGTAAGAAGTATTATCTTTAATCACGGACACCTTTCTATGCCCACAAAAGAAATTATTGGCGCTATCTGTCAAAGCTTAGGATTTAGCACTATCTTATTTCCCGAACTAAATAAGTCTCTGGCTTCAAAAGAACTTGAGAACATAGATGGACATGGATCAGTTATCAGCAATAAATTTACAGAAATAGAAACTGAAATAATAGAAGCTATTAAATAGTCATGTCGTTAAATTTAGAAATTTATAAATTAAATAAACATGGATGTAGAATAGTCCCAGCAGACACTACTCTCTTAGGCCAAGCCCATAAAGATGCTTTGAAATTCTGCGGCCCCTTTACTCATGCCAATTCTGCTGGATGGTGGGTTTATCCTCCGATTGATTTAGATGTTAGTTATGACGGAAAAGGAAATTGGCAACATAAAATTTCCTCTGTTTATCCAAACTATGAAGTCAGGACTTTGCTTGAAAGTGCGGTTAAATTTGGCTCTAAATCTATTAATGTAGAAGAAGCCAAGATGGGAGTCTATGATTTAGCTAAAAGTAAATACTCTTTTGGTAACGTAGAACCCGACGTATTCCAATTTTGGACGGGATGCATTTTCAAGCTTCCTCCGGGATGGTCTTTGTTAGTTACCAACCCGGTTAATATCGCTACAAATAGACCCTTTAGTGTTCAGCAAGGTATCTTGGAGGTTGATTGGCTAAGAACAGACCATTGGCTAAACTTCAAATGGAATAGTCCGGGGTCTTGGGCGAATATTCGTATAGATCAAAAAGAGCCTATCGCTCAACTAATTCCCATCCCTAGAGAATCTTATGATAGAACTCTATGGAAAGTTGTCGAGAAAAATCTATATGATAGCGAAGAGGTTTTTAAAGAGTGGGATGAATACTACTATCAGAAGTTTGTAAAAAACTTACCAGAAAAAGATTCTTCTACTTACCACAGAACCAGAAAAGAAAATGTATCAAAATGTCCATACCATCAGAAAATTTTAAAGAACTAACCATCAAAATCAAAGATAGGCCATCAGATTGCAAGTTATATTTTGACGATCAACCTGATACTAGCACCTTACTGGGAAAGGTTCAATCCGTAGTTATTAAAGCCGAAATTGGAGCACAGTCTAATGCCGTTATCGAAACTATTTGCACAGAAGCAGAAGCTAAAATCCTATTGGAATCAGCACATATCAACGTAAAAATTCTAGATAAAGAAGCCTATGGTTTCGGATTTAGTTCTCGTCTAACTGGAGAGAAGAATACATATCCCAAAAATAGTTATGCTTATTTCCTATTTAACGAGGGCCTCAAAGATAGCTTGGAGGCAATAGAGGTAAAGGAAGTTGGCTCTAGCCTAGTCAAATTATCTGATATTATTCCTCTTGATCCAATCGAGGAAGACGAAATAATCTAGTAATATGCCCTTTTACATTTACAAACATCCTAAAAAGGATAAATACATCGAAGTCCTACAAGGGATGAATGATGAACATAAATACTTAGACGAAAAGGGACTAGAATGGCCACGGGTTTATACCGTTCCTCAAGCCAAAGTCCCTCTAAATATTGATCCAAATAATCCTAAAGACTTCGCCTATCAAACTGGTAGGGCTAAAGGTAGCGTAGGCGACCTATTTGATAGAAGCCAAGAGCTAGGGGCGAAAAGAGCCCATGAAAACGATACTAACGGTCGCGATCCAGTAAAGGATAAGTTCCTTGATGATTGGAGTAAGAAAAGGAAGGGCAAAAAACATACGGAGGACGACCGATAATGGATACTGTAATAGTAGATGATATTTATAAAGTCAAAAAAGAAAAGATTGATGAGTATTTATCAACCGATACCTTCTATCTAACCTCTTCTGATAAAGATAAAAAGAAAATTTCTAATGGTTTGAAGCATAACCAATACGTTTCCGTAGAAAATACACTAGGAAGTAAAGGAGAATATAAATTTTGTCCAACTTGTAAGAAGTTTAGAATTACCAGTTGCTCGGCGTGTGGATGCGGCCATTGTTATACTTGTAACCATGGATTTACTTGTATGCCTACGTTTAATATTTCTCAATTACCAGCAATTAACAATATACCAAAAATTTATATGAACGACACAATTCAAACACAACAAACAGCTAATATCGACACTTGGAAATTTAATCTAGGCGATGTTAAACTTAAATTAAAAGTAAAATTACTTTCGGATAAAGCAATCGCACCCTCTAGAGCCGAGCCCGGATCAGTAGGATATGATTTGCATTCTGCGGAGGAAGCTATTTTAAAGCCTCATACCAGAAAGCTATTTAAAACTAATGTGGCAGTCGAGATTCCAGAGGGTCACTATGGGAGAGTAGCTGGTAGAAGCGGAATCTCTTATAAGAATGGCTTAGATGTTTTAGGCGGAGTAATTGATCCTTCTTATCGTGGAGAAATTGGAGTTATTCTCTACAATACTAGTGACGTAGAGGTAGGGATTGAAATTGGTAAAGCTATTGCTCAGTTAGTTTTAGAGAAAGTTAGCACACCAGAAGTAGAAGTTGTTAGTGAATTATCTGATACAATTCGTGGAGATAAAGGGTATAACAGTTCAAATAGATAAAAATATGAAAAGAATAGGATGGATTGCAAGTAGCAAAAAAGAAACAGACAAGGGTGCTTTTATATCAGCAGTTTCATTATTGGAAAAATACGTAGATGAAAAAAGATATGATATTGTTGGAGTAGTCTTTCAAAGAATATACGAAGATGCTTTGGGTAAAGGCTATCAACCTAACGAGGTAAGCATTGCGGTGGACGAGCATCTTACTTAATGAACAGAATATTATCCTATAAAGATATTCAAAAACTTAAAGACGTTGTTTCTCGAATGCGGGTTTCGTCTAATAGTCCTTCGGAGGACACACTAAACAAATTATTGGGCAGAAAGTTTGAATCGGATGGAGTAACGCACGCAAAAAGCTGTTGTTGTCCAGATTGTTGCGGCAGTAATTACTAAACTACACTCCTAAAAAATCTAATTATCCTAAAAGAACGAAAAGGAAGTTATAAAATTCTTGATCGCGCTTTTAGGGTAAATTATATACAGATATGTCATTAAAAAATCTACAAGATTATACTTTCTACGCAAAGTATGCGAAATACGATAACGAAAAGAAGAGAAGAGGGACATGGGAAGAGACAGTCGATAGAGTCTTCCAAATGCACGCCGAAAAACTCGGTTCCCTATTAGATAACGAAGAATTAAGAACAGAATTTGAGTTTGCCAAGAATCAAGTTCTAAAGAAAAGAGTTTTGGGCGCTCAAAGAGCCCTACAGTTTGGCGGATTTCCAATTCTAAATAAGAATGAGAAGATTTATAACTGTAGCGTAACCTATATTGATAGGCCAAGAGCATTCCAAGAAATTATGTTCTTACTCTTATGCGGATGTGGAGTAGGATTTTCAGTTCAAAAGTTACATAATACTCAACTACCTCCAATCGCTCCAAGGATTAATGGAAAGAAAACTTTCGTTATTCCCGATACAATCGAAGGATGGGCCGAAGCAGTAGGAATTCTAGTTAATTCTTACTTTACTCCTAGCCTATATCCAGAATATGAAGGTTATCAAATTGAATTTGATTTCTCATTAATTAGGCCAGAAGGCGCTCCTATCACTGGAGGCTTTAAGGCTCCCGGACCTAAAGGGCTAGAAGCTGCTTTAAAAAAGATTGAGAAGCTAATTGATTCAAGAATCGCGGAAGGCTATCAGGTTCTTCGCCCTATTGATTCTTACGATATTGTAATGCATTCTAGTGACGCCGTTTTAAGCGGTGGTGTTAGAAGGTCAGCTACAATTTGTCTATTCAGTAAGGATGATAATGAAATGATTAAGGCTAAGACCGGAGATTGGTTCATTACTAATCCACAGAGAGGTCGTAGTAACAATTCAGTTCTTCTAATTAAGAATCAGACTAGCTCGGAAGAGTTCCATGAGCTAATGAAAAGCGTTAAGGAATTCGGAGAACCCGGATTCGTTTGGGCTGACTCAGAGGATGTTCTTTATAATCCTTGCGTAGAAATTGGAATGCGTCCACAGACCCTTGTTGGTATTAGTGGAGTTCAGTTTTGTAATCTATGCGAAATGAACGCTAAGAAAATTAAATCTAGAGAAGATTTTATGCAGGCTTGTCGAGCCGCAGCTATCATCGGAACTATCCAAGCTTCTTATACTTCATTTCCTTACTTGGGAGATGCTACCGAAGAGATTGTTAAGACTGAGGCTCTATTAGGAGTTTCAATGACAGGAATGATGGATAGTCCTGATATTGTGTTCGATCCAGAAATTCAGAAGGCTGGAGCACAGGAAGTCTTAAGAGTTAATGCTATTATTGCCAAACTTATTGGTATTAATCCTTGTGCCAGAGCGACTTGCGTTAAGCCCGCAGGAAGCACTAGTTGTATTCTAGGAACTGCTTCCGGAATTCATCCTCACCACGCGAAGAGATATTTCAGAAGAGTCCAAGCTAATAGATTGGAATTTCCTCTACAATATTTTAGCCAGTTCAATCCTAACGCGGTTGAAAAGTCTGTATGGAGCGCAAATGATACAGATTATGTTATTACATTCTTATGTGAAGTGCCTCAAGGCTCTATTATTAAGAATCAAATGGCAGCAGTTGATTTACTAGATAAAGTAAGAACTACTCAGCAAAATTGGGTAGAATACGGCACTAGACTAGAAGCTTGCACAAAACCTTATTTGAGACATAACGTATCTAATACTATCACTGTAAAACCCGAAGAATGGGACGCGGTGGAAAAGTATATTTATGAAAATAGACAGTGGTTTGCTGGTATCTCTCTACTTCCTTTCTCTGGAGATAAGGACTATCCACAAGCACCTTTCTGCTCTGTTCCAAGTCTAGCCGAATATCATTCCCAATATGGCGAAGCTGGATTATTCGCTAGTGGATTAATTGTAGATGGACTAAAGGCATTTGACAATAATCTATGGGCTGCTTGCGATGCTGTAGTAGGCATCGGAGAGAAGCCAGCAGATATGGAGGAGCCTAGAGAGCCACGTCAGCCAAGAAAGAATGGCTACACTGATAAGGAATATGTAACTAAGCTAAAGCAACATACGGTTTCATTTTATTCTTACTTAGAAGAATATGAAGCTTATGAAGTCAATAATCTAAAGAAAGATTGGATTAGAAGGGCAAAGCAATTTGCCGATAGATATTTCAATGGAAGTATCAGATTAATGACTTATTGCTTAAAAGATTGCGCTAACCTAAAGCTTTGGAATGATCTAAAAAGAGAATACAAAGACATTGATTGGTCAGACGTAGTTGAAAGTGAAGAATATGTAATCGCTGCCGATACTATGGGCGCAGCCAGTTGTGCTGGTGGAGCTTGTGAGGTAAGATAATGAGTCAAATTATCTCACAAAATATTTGCTTTTCCTTAAATCCACAATTTATAGAAACAGAAACTATGGAACAAGTCACTAGAGTAGAATATTTAAATAAAATTCCCTTAGAGCATTTAGCTAAGGTGATCGAAGATTATCTAACAGAGTTTAAATCAGTAGAAATTCTCAAAGACGGGAACGAATACTCATTGAAGGTTACGATTACAGAGTTAAAGTATTAATGGACGAAATGAAATGTATTTGCCATAGTACGTATTTATACGATATTATAGACTACATTGTGGAAGAAGAGATTAGTATTGATGAAGCCGTCGAACGAGGAGTGTTCGGCGGCTTTTGTCAAATCTGCATTCCACATGCAAGGAAATTACTTAAAAAGTTGCACCCTACTTATGTTGAAAAGCGTTGATAAAAAGTTATATAACTTTGAAGCGCACAACAAACTTAGAACAACTATAAAAGATGCCTGATAAAAGCAGAAAAGAAATTAAGCAAGATATTATCGACTTATTCAATAGTCCAGAAGGACTTGAAAAGTTGAAGAAATCTGGAGTGTCGGTTTTAGATGATTTTGATGAAGTCCTACCTTTCGAGAGGATTATGAAAAATATCACCTACAGCAAGATTAGTCCGGAAGATTTTGAGGAATCCTTTGGGGAAGAGTGGGTGCATGAAAATTGGACTTCTCTATTAGAGATTTTACACGCAAACGCTGAACCAGATTGTTTCGTAGTTACAGTAGCGGACGCTAAGGGTAATAAGATTCTTTCCGCTTACGTTAATGGCTCCCAATTATTTGGGACGTTAGAATACAAGCAATCTATTTGTGCTACAGTAGCGAATTCAATCTTTAGAACTTTGTATCAATTACCAACTCATAGAGAGGTAGCTAAAGCTTTAGAGTCTGGAGACGAGGACACTATCGAATTTATTAAGAGTCAATTTAATTACTTCAAGGATGATCCAAGAAACTCAATCATTTTAGATTTAATTAAACAGCATTCTCCTAAATTAAGGCGTTTAATTGAGGAAAAAGTAGGATACTAATATGTTTTCAATTTATACAACTGCATTTCTCGTTAATAAAAATGAGTTTGACTACCAAGAAGCACTATTTAACTTTTGCCAATTTGCTGGACAAGACGGAGAAGTAAA
>Ga0247806_10000474_pt1 | contig 25275 bp, 26 predicted proteins | sample UWRJL059202B1_FD_179935 | JGI IMG/M metagenome (GOLD analysis project Ga0247806, IMG submission 179935) | Plant litter microbial communities from Arlington Agricultural Research Station in Wisconsin, United States - UWRJ-L059-202B-1 | ecosystem: Environmental > Terrestrial > Plant litter >... | reverse complement strand
CAGTTTATCCTTATCAAAGTTTGAATCGATGTTGAAAACCAACAAAGTACTATTCTTTGATTCTGAAGAGTTTGAAGATATTATCCTTCATTACCTCGACAGCGGTAAAATTAATTTAGCTAAGAAGGCCTTAAAACTCGGCCTGGAACAGCATCCCAGGTCCACAGGCTTAAAATTAGTTCAGGTAGAAATTTTAATTTTTGATGACAAGCTTGAAATTGCTGAAAAATTATTAAACGAGCTCTATGCCATAGAGCCCACCAACGAAGAAATTTATATACAAAAAGCTAACGTTTACAGTAAGCGCGACCAGCACGAAAAAGCGGTAGAGCTGCTTAACATAGCCCTTGAATACACCGATGATTATGCCGATGTATACTCGCTTATAGGGATGGAATACCTTTTTATGGACAACCTTGAGCTTGCCAAAGAAAGTTTTATAAAATGCCTTGAGGAAGATACCGAAGACCATTCATCTCTTTATAATGTAGTGTACTGTTTCGACTTTTTGGACCAAAACCAGGAAGCTATTGAGTTTTTAAACAGCTTTATAGACAAGAACCCGTACAGCGAAATTGCCTGGCACCAACTGGGTCGCCAGCATTACACGCTTAAAGACCATGAAGGTGCATTGAGAGCCTTTGATTATGCCACACTTATAGACGAAACCTTTTTAGGGGCTTTTCTTGAAAAAGCTAAAACCCTGGAGAAGCTTAAACGCTATGAAGAGGCTATAGAATGCTATACAACCACTATGGAACTTGATGACCCTACCTCATTTGCATTGTTGCGAGTGGGTAAATGTCACGAAAGGCTTGGCAACTTAGAAAAAGCGCTTAAGTTTTACCTTAAAACGGTTCATGAAGACCCGTTACTGGACAAGGCATGGATAGCTATTACCGATTTTTACATTCGTCGCAAAAACTACCAGAAAGCACTTTACTACGTAAATAAAGCGATTGGTATAGACAATGAGAACAAACTGTACTGGAAACGCTATGCAACTATTAATAACGCACTGCATTTTCATGAAGAGGCTGAAGAAGGTTACCGTAAAGCAGTAGAGTTTGGCGATAACAACTTAGACACCTGGTTGTTCTGGACAGATACTTTACAGTTTCTTGGCGAAAACGAGATGGCCATAACAACATTGTTGCAGGCTACAGAGTTTTTTCCGGAGGAGTTTGAAATTGAGTATCGCCTTGCAGGATTTCACTTTACGCTAAACGAGACCGACAAAGGCATGTTTCACCTAAGTAACGGCCTTAGGCTAAACTTTAAAAACCACACGCTCCTGGAAGATTTCTTCCCTGTAGTATTCCACACGCCTCAGGTACAGGAAGTGGTTAACAAGTATAAAAACAAAAAATAACTGTATTTCCTTATTATAGCACCGGTTTATGCCGGTGCTTTTTTTTGTTGCACATTTTACAAAAAGCTTATATTTGGTAAACAGCTACACAATACTACTGTAATAATTTTACCGGCTGTTACCTTACAGGTTTGTAAAAAATATATAAATGAAAGACAAAATTTTTGGCCTCGTGGGCCGCAATATCAGCTACTCGTTTTCGGCAGGATATTTTAAAACGAAGTTTAAAGAGTTAGGTTTAAAGAAATACACTTACCTGAATTTTGATATAGAAAGCATTGAAAAGCTTAAAAAGATCATTAAAAAAACAGACGGTTTAAAAGGCCTCAATGTAACTATTCCTTACAAGCAGGAGGTTATTCCGCTTCTGGATAAACTTTCTAAAAATGCAGATATAATAGGTGCTGTAAATACCATAACTATTTCTAAAAAAGGCAAGACTAAAGGCTACAATACCGATTACTACGGCTTTAAAAAAGCGTTAGAGCCTTTGCTACTGCCCCATCACAATAAAGCTTTAATATTAGGCACAGGCGGAGCATCTAAAGCGGTGGCTTTTGCTTTACGCAAAATGATGATTGAGTATGACTTTGTTTCGCGCAAGGGCAGCGATACCGTTTTTAGTTATGAAGAACTTACTGCAGATGTTTTTGAAGATTACCAGATAATAATAAACACAAGCCCGGTAGGAACTTTCCCTAATGTAGACGAGTGCCCACCGCTAAACTACCTTCTATTTACAGAAAATCACATAGCGTTCGACCTTGTGTACAACCCCGCCGAAACAAAATTTTTAAGGCTTGCCAAGCAAAATGGCGCCGATACCGAAAACGGCTATGCCATGCTGGTACACCAAGCCGAAAAAGCTTGGGAAATATGGAATAAATAATCTGATATAGATTGTTTTTTATTAATAATCATAGTTTAAACTCATAAAAAGTAAGATAACCATTATAATTTAATGTTTTTCTTTGAATTTAAGACTGGCTTTACTATCTTTCGGCATTAAAGCAGTTAAACCCTTAAGCATTATACAATGTTAGAAGAAAAGAATGATAACCTGCAACATGCAGATGGAGAAGAACTTGACCCGATAACTGGTTCTCTAAAACAGGACTATTCGCCGGAAAACGAGACGGACAGCACCGCCGACGCAGATGATAGCGCGTCTATAAAAACCATTCATGAAACGGAAGGCCAACTGCCTTTCGCCCCTGAAGAAGTTGTAAATGGCGGTAACGAAGTTGAAACAGCTACTGAAAGTGAAGCTAATGCGATACCGGAACCAGTTGAAGCAGAAGCTACTACACCTGCAGCCGAAGAAACTGATGCAGAAGTTGAAGTTGCACCGGCAGAAACAGCATCGGAAGTTACACCATCTGAAGAGGCTACTCCCGTAGCCGAAGAAACTCATACCGCTGAGGAAGAAGCGCACGATGAGGAGCATCCTGAAGAAGTGCCTGATTATGGCGCTCACTCTATGGAACAGCTTACTGCTGAACTTGAAAAACTGGCGGTTACAGAAAATGTAATGTCGGTTAAAAATCATGTCGAAGAACTTCGCAGGGAATTTTATGCTAAATACAACCACCTTATAGAGGAGAAAAAAGACGAATTTAGTCACGAGAACAACGGCGATACTACCGGGTTTGAGTACCACTTCCCTCTAAAAAATAAATTTGACGCGCTGTACAACCAGTACCGCGATAAGAAAAGTACGCATTTTAAAAAGATGCAGACTGACCTTAAAGGTAACTTTGATAAAAGGCTTGCCATTGTTGAGGAACTTAAAACCCTTGCCGATGGTGGCGAGAATATGAAGGATGCCCTTAAGCAGGTTAACGAGCTTCGTGAGCGCTGGAAGAATGCCGGACCTATTCCGCGCGATAAGTACAACCATGTATTTAACAATTTCCACTTTCATATAGAGCGTTTTTATGACCATCTGCATCTTGACAGGGAGGCACGCGACCTTGATTTTAAACACAACCTGGAACAAAAACAAAAAATTGTTGCCCGTGTAGAGGAGTTGGTTAACGAACCGGATGTTAATAAGGCATTCCGTGAGTTACAGGCGCTTCATAAAATATGGAAAGAAGAGATTGGGCCGGTATCCCGCGATCACCGCGAAGAGATATGGAACCGTTTTAGCGAGCTTACCAAACAAATTCATGACAAGCGTGAGGCTATTTTTGCTAAATCGCGCGAGGCAGAACAGGAGAACCTTGAGAACAAGCAGGATATTATTGCGCGTATTAATGCCATAGCGTCCGAAAAAATAGCTATACACAGCGCGTGGCAGGGTCAGATAGACCGTATAGAAAGCCTGCGCGACCAGTTTTTTAAAGCCGGTAAAGTGCCTATAGAGGTTAACGAAGATACATGGGCTGCTTTTAAAGCTGCTGTGCGCAACTTTAATACCGTAAAGAATTCGTTCTATAAGGATATTAAAAAAGACCAACAAACAAACCTTAACCGCAAACTGGAACTTGTAGAGAAAGCGAACGCGCTTAAGGATAACGAAGATTTTGAAGCTACAACTCCTGTAATGAAACAAATACAGGACGAGTGGAAAACCATAGGCCATGTACCAAGAAAGTATTCTGACAGTGTTTGGAAAGACTTTAAAGGTGCCTGTAACCATTATTTCGACAGGCTGCATGCTAAGCGTAACGAAGCAAACAGCGACGAAATTGAGGCCTTTGACAAGAAAAAAGAATACCTGGAAAGCCTTAAAGATTTTGAACTTACCGGCGACCACCGTACCGATCTTGATGCTATTAAAAAACACATTGAGAACTGGAAAACCTTTGGCCGTGTACCGCAGGCAAGAAGGCATATAGAAGGTAAATTTAACAAGATACTGGATGCTCTTTTTGATAAACTTAGCCTTAGCAAAAAAGAGACCGATATGGTTAAATTTAGCAACAGGCTGGAGCAGTTATCTGAAGGTGAAGACAACCGCTGGTTACAAAATGAGCAGTTGTTTATAATGCGTAAAATAGACGAAATTCAGGCAGAGATTTTCCAGCTGGAAAATAACATACAGTTTTTCTCTAATGCTAAAGGCAACAACCCTTTTGTAAACGAGGTTAAGAAAAACATTGAACGCCACAAAGAAGAACTTAAAACGTGGAAAGATAAGCTTAAACAAATAAGAAGCATTAACAAACCACAGGAATAAATAAGAAACCAGCTTAACGGCTGGTTTTTTTATGTTTTTATTTATCGTTGAATAATTTCGCTGAGAATATACGGCTATGTCATTCCGACAAAGGAGGAATCTCAATTGAGATTCTTCGACTACGCTGCGCTGCGCTCAGAATGACAAAACACTATAAAACGATTTATTCCGATGAAGGATGAATCTCTATTAGGTTAATACAATGCGTTTCGCTGACGATGATACAGCGGTAAACTATTTATAATCAAAAGTAACCGGAATCTTATTGGTTACAATTTGGGGTTCGCTTGCTATTTTTTTCTCATAACGTGGTGTAATAGTAGTATCCATATACTTTTCGTCTTTATATTTTATATGCTCTATAATAGCCGACACCTTTACGTTAACATCGATGGGCTGAATATAGTTATCGTTAGCCAGTGCCATAAAAAATTTGCCCTGTTGCATTCCTGCATCTGTAAAACGTTTGTATGCCGCTACACCTTTACCGCTATCAAAAGGTTTGCATGGCTTGCCTGCCAAAAACAATTTATTGTTAGACTCATTAACAAGTGCATATTCTACATCTTCACCATTTACAGGCAATACCAAATTAGTAAGAGTACCCGCTGCAATACCACCTAATGGTGTAGAAAAATAAGTAGCGACACCTTTCACTCCCTCTACAATCATTTTACGGTTTTCCTTCCAAAATTCATTACTCTCCTTGCCTACACCCACCCAGTATGCCCAGGCAACAACTTTTTTAGTTTCGTCTTTAGCAACATAATTCAGCGGAAGCGTAAAATCTATAGCAGTCTTAGTCTCTCCCATAGATGTTTTAGCATTTACACGTTGGCTTTTATCGAGCACAATTTCTTCATATTTTTTTTCATATAGTAGTGCACGGCGTGTTTTTTGTACATGCAGGGTATCATACCCTACAACAACATCTTTAGTAAGTGAGTTCCAAACGGTGTCCTGCTTTGTAACCCACTTAATGGCTGTATTAAAATTCTTGTCGGCACTATTTTCAGGCACGCGCAATATCTTTACATTGCACACCCTTTTGCCTTTAGTATCGTTCTTAAACCTGAAGGCAAAAACCGACTTATTAGTAACCGTAAACTCCTGTGCTTTTTCCTTCTTAATATTCTGTCCTTTATATTTAAACATTTCAGGATATTGCATAACGCTTACCTCGCTTACGTAATTTCCGTTAGCTTCTTCGATAGTAAAAATAACCCTGTCACCCTCTGCAAAACCATATAATAATTCTTGGGTATCGGCAGGTTCCAGCTTAAGCTGTAAATCGGCTACCGTAATTTTTTGTCCGAAACACACGCCCGAAACCAATAACACTGCAAATAAAATCCTGTTCATACTTATAATTTCTTGGCTTCGTTCCAAAACACATCCATCTCGGCAAGGGTCATGTCCTGTAATGGTTTGCCCAACTCGCCTGCTTTACTTTCTAAATACATAAAGCGTTTAATAAACTTCTTGTTGGTTCGTTCTAAAGCATCTTCGGGGTTAATATCAATAAAACGCGCATAGTTAATAAGCGAGAACAATACATCGCCAAATTCGGCTTCCATCTTGTCTTTATCGCCTGCCTGTACCTCATCATGAAACTCCCCTAGTTCCTCCTGAACCTTTTCCCACACCTGGCTTGATTCTTCCCAGTCGAAACCCACACCCTTGGCCTTATCCTGAATACGGCTGGCTTTAACCAGTGCCGGCAGGCCCTTAGGCACACCTTCCAGCACGCTTTTTTTGCCCTCTTTAAGTTTTAGTTTTTCCCAGTTTTGTTTTACCTCTTCTTCATCTGCCACAACTACGTCGCCATAAATATGTGGGTGGCGGTGTATCAGCTTTTCGCAAATGCTATTTGCTACATCGGCAATATCAAAATCGCCTGTCTCACTGCCTATTTTGGCATAAAAAACAAGGTGCAGCAACAGGTCGCCCAGCTCTTTTTTAACCTCCTGCAGGTTGTTGTCCAGTATGGCATCGCCAAGCTCATACGTTTCTTCTATGGTAAGGTGGCGCAGGGTTTGCAGGGTTTGCTTTTTATCCCACGGACATTTTTCGCGAAGGTCGTCCATTATATCCAGTAGCCTGCCAAAGGCATCAAGCTGTTGTTGTCTTGTGTTCATGCTGAAATTTTGTGTAAAAATACAGAATAACGTTTTATTTATGGGCCTTTAATTCCATCCATCTTACTTGTTAGTAAGAACAATAGTGTCACCATCCTGCAAGTATATTTTAGAAGAACCAGGCCTCACTATAATTTGGACCTCTCTATCCTTCTCCCCTTTAATAATTGTAAAAATTGAATTAGAAGGAATTTGTAATCCATCATAAATTGTTATTGGAATTTTAATACCTATTTCAGTAGGGATAATATTATCAACATCGCCTATTTGTTTGCCGTTGATGGTTACTGGCGTTACAGTTTCCTGTACACCATCAACCCCAGACTTATTAATTAAATAGAGCGAACAATTGGTATTGCATGACAATATACACAAGCTTATAATTGAGAAAAGTAGTTTTAGTTTCATATTTAGATTGCCTGGAATACAAAATCCTGCACTTATAGCGACGATATAACTCCAAGCGCTATAAGTACTTCTTTAGTAACAGGGTTATCATGGAGCAAATGTTCTTTTTCTTCTTTCGTAAAAAAATGAGGAACTTTTCTCAATTGAGATTCTTCGATTAAGAGAATTTTTCCGGTTTTATAAGATATCCAAAATTCAGAATGTTTATTGGTAAGATAATTTACGCCCACGTAGCATTCTCGTTTTTCTATAGGTATGTTCCTGCTCATATCATAATCAAAAGTTATAGTGTCGACACCTTCAAATACAACAAAACAAAAATTTATATAGGACTGTACGGTTCCAAACACTTCATCGGTCGATTCTTCATCCTTATGTAATTGCAAATCCCGAAATGCAACCACTAATTTGTCATCAAAAAGCCTGATATCACCAAGATCCGATTCCGCGGAATCTATCCTTCTGATATCAGTAGAAATGTGTTTTATCATAATTACCTACTTCTTTTCCCGCAATTTAAAACAAAAAATCCTGCCGCTAATTAAAACGGCAGGATCTCTGTTATATAATTGTAAGAATACTATTCTTCAGCTTTAACCTCTTCGGCAACAGCATCGTTAACTTCTTCTGTATCTGTAGCAGGAGCTTCAGCAGCAATCACCTCATCTTTACTTACAAGGCCTTTAGCCTGTAGCATGTTGTACCAGTTAAGTATCTTTTTAATGTCAGATGCATACACCCTGTCCTCGTCAAAAGCAGGCAAAGCTTCCCTAAAATACGACTCAAGCTTAGCGTTATCCTCTTTATGAGATAAAGCCGGGCCGTTATCTTCTTTTTCAGCAATAGCACGCAATACCTCTGCAAGGCGAACCTCGCCATCATAAGTATACACAGATATTTCAGACAGCAAGCTTACATTGCTGCGCAGGCCTACCGTAATCCTTTTCCCGTCTATAAGCGATTCAGCAACAAAGCCTGTCCTTGTTTGTATCTTTAATTCGTAAAGTCCCGGTTTTCCGGAGATAGCTAATATTTTTTCGATGCTCATTATATCTAATGTTTTCTTTTTTTTATTTAAGGGATGGCAAATATCTAATCTTTGGCTTTAAAAACAAAAATTATCTGCCTTTTTTGGCAATAAATTTCATCTTATAGTCAGGCCTTGTTTTGCCTTCCATAATATTTTGCAGCTTCTTTTGTATTAAACGCTTTTTAAGCGACGATATTTTATCTGTAAATAAAATACCCTCTATGTGGTCGTACTCGTGTTGTATAACCCTGGCAATAAGCCCATCATACACATCTGTATGTTTATTAAAATCCTCGTCATAATACTCTATGGTAATCCTTTCGTGGCGATATACATCTTCACGCACTTCAGGAATGCTAAGGCAGCCTTCGTTAAAGCCCCACTCTTCGCCTTCTTCTTTAAGTATAGTAGCGTTTATAAACGTCTTTTTAAAGCCCGCAAGCTGTGCCTGCTCTTCTTTACTAAGATCTTCGTCTTCGCTAAAAGGGCGGGTATCTATAACAAACAAACGTACAGCAAGGCCTACTTGTGGGGCAGCAAGACCCACACCAAATGCTTTATACATAGTTTCATACATATTGGCAACAAGCTCCTTAAGTTCAGGATAATCCTGGGGTATCTCTACACCTTTTTTACGCAGTACCGGGTCGCCATATCCTACTATTGATAGTATCATGTTATTTTGCTTTTATAAAGACATACATTAAGTATGCCACCATTTGTAATAATGCGCAAAAATAGTAAATTTAAATGATTAACCTACTTTGCTTTAAATGCTAAATTTTTGTGAGAATTAAACTTACAACATAGTATTCAAAACCGCAATCACTACCTTTACGCCATACGGTTACTATATGATACAAAGCATAAGGCAATTTACCGATAGTGCAAATTTTACCCGCGCAGTTTTAGTTACAGTAGCTGCCGCGCTTCCTGTATTTATTCTTAATAAATCTGGCTTTTTTGATGAAGGCCTTACCGTTGCCATAGGTGCCTTTTTAACCTACCCGGCAGATATTCCCAGTAATTTACAGCACCGCGCCAAAGGCCTGCTTGCTGCCGTGTGTATAGTAGTGGGCAGCACGCTTGCAGTAAATGTACTGCACCCCTACCCGTGGCTGTTTTACCCTTTAATTACAGTATTCATATTTTTTCTCTCCATGATATCTGTCTATGGGCAACGTGCTACCATGGTGGCATTCTCTGGCCTGCTGGCAATAGCGCTGGGCACAGGGCACATTAACACAGGGTGGGAAATTGTAACTTATTGTACTTTTGTTCTTGCAGGTGGGTTATTATACACAGCACTTTCGTTAGCCTTTAATTTTTTGAGTCCGCACCGCTATGCCGAACTGCAAATTGCCGAATGCCTTAAGCTTACCGGAAAATATATGAAACTGCGTGGCGACCTGTGGAATGCCGATGCCGATAGGAGTGCCATTGTAGAAAAACAGCTGAACCTGCAGGTGGACATTAACCTTACGCACGAAAATTTAAGGGAGGTGCTTATTCGTAACCGCTCTAACTCCGGCAGCTCCAGCCGGAGCCGCAGGATGCTGCTGGTGTTTACCTCTCTCATGGAGATTTTAGAAATTGCCCTTTCTACCTCTTTTGACCACAGCAAGCTGCACCAAAAATTTGGCTCCCACTCTAAGGTGCTTACCACGTACCAAAACCTGGCATATAACATTGCCTCTACCCTAAAAAAAATAAGCAAAAGCATTGAAAACCGCACTAAGTATTTACCTAAGCATAACCTGCTGGCCGATCTTGAAGCCCTTGAAAATGCCATAACTGAATATGAACAGCTACTGGGGAAAGACACAGCTGCCGAAGGGGTATGGATGCTTACCAACATGGTGCACTATGCCGAAAAGCAAATAGAGAAGATAAAAATCATTGAGCGGTCTTTTGGCATTAATGCCAGTTTTAAAGACCTTGCCAAGAACCGCGACAAAGACCTTGACAAATTTTTGTCGCCGGAGTTTTACAGGGTAGATACCATAAAGGAGAACCTTACATTCTCGTCTACTATCTTCAGGCATTCGCTGCGGCTTGCCATTACCATTGCCTGCGGGTTTATAATAGGCGGCTTGTTCCCGCTGCAAAACGTATATTGGATTTTACTTACCATTGTAGTTATCATGCGCCCCGGGTATGGGTTAACAAAGCAACGGTCTTACCAGCGCATCATGGGCACTGTTGCAGGGGGAATTATTGCTTTTGCTATCTTAAGTGTGGTGCATCATCCTGTTATTATAGGTACACTCATCATAGTCTGCATGCTCCTGGGGTTTACATTTACAGCAATAAACTATACCATAGGTGCTACGTTTGTTACTATGTATGTGATTTTTTTATACGGAATGTTAACGCCCGATATTAACCATGTGCTGCAATACCGTATTATAGATACTGTTGTAGGGTCTGCGCTTGCGTTTGTAGGTAATTATTTTTTATGGCCGTCATGGGAGTTTATGAACCTGCCGGTATTCATTAAAAAATCTATTGAGGCCAACCGTAATTACCTTGCCGAAATTTCGCAATATTACAATCAAAAGGGCCTTGTTACCACGCCTTACAGGCTGGCACGAAAAAATGCTTTTGTAGAGCTGGGCAACCTTATGTCGTCCTACCAGCGTATGGCGCAGGAACCAAAATCTAAACAAAAACAGCAGCAGCAGGTGTACAAACTAGCAGTGCTTAACCATACATTATTATCATCGCTGGCATCGTTGGGTACTTACATACAATCGCACAAAACCTATAAGGCATCTGAAGCTTTTAATGTGGTGGTAACTACCGTGATACGAAACCTTGACACGGCCGTTGCCCTGCTTACCATGAACGTACTTGCCGAAGAAGCGCAGGAAGCACACAACGAAGAACTGGCCACCCGCTTTACAGAGTTAAAGAATATACGGGCACGCGAGTTGCGGGAAATTCATGTAAGTGATGAAGAAGAGTTTAAGCTAAAAATGGAAGAGGCACACCTTGTTATAGAACAGTTGATATGGCTAAACAGTTTATCTGAAAAAATTGTAAAAGCAGCGAGGACGCTGGAGTTTGGAAAGTAAGTTTAATTGTAGCGTATTTTTATACCCGCTTTTTTTTCCAGCCATTCGATATCATTATCTGTCATAATCCTTTTTCGTTTAATTATAAATTTAAAATGGTAATATTCCTGATCGGGGATATTACCAACTTTATGTTCATCTTTAAAAATTAGTTTGAGTTGCTTATCATAGTCATTGCTGCGTGTTATATAATACATTGATGCATAATTCTGCTTTGTATATCCTCCGGATATCATTCTGGCACGCGACGGATAGCCATATTTATTAGTAATTTTAATAATTGTTTCTATATTCTTACTATAAACATTATTGCAAAATTCTCTTGTATTCGCAGGCTCCGTACTATTTAAATATCCTAAATACTGATTAATATCTATATTTTCAACCTTATTATTCTTTAAAATAATATCCTTGTAATACTTTAAAAAATATATTGTAGCCAGTTCTTCTTTACTCTTAGACTCTAAAGTGCTGGCACATCTGTCAAGATAACTTACTAAACCTAAAACATCATTAACCTGCTGATGATCCTTAGCTAAAAGAGAATCTTTTGCCGGTTGGCTAAAACCAGTCATAATAAAAAATAAGAACGTAAGTAAGTATAATATTTTCATTCAATTAGATTATTGGACTTAGTATATTATCATAAAAGTAAGTTTATTTAGTGTCAATATTTACAAATGTTTAATTTCTTTTAGACATAAAAAATTTAAGGTTCTCATATTCATTATCAGACATATTACCCATTTTTAGTTCCGGCTTAATCAGCTTTTTCAGTTTATCGTCACCCTTATCAGTACGCGACACAAATATAGAAGCCATCATGTTCTTTTTAGCGGCCACATTTACTTTAACCCTGCTTGCAGACGGATAGCCATACGTCTCTATTATAGATACTAACGACTGGATGTTTTTCTCGGCCACCCTTTCAAAAAAGTCGGTACCGTTTAAAGGAACTTCATTATTGGCGTAGCCAAGATATTCTGGTACGGTAATAGATACCACCGGATTACCAGATACGATAACGCCGTTGTAGTAATTAATAAAATTAGAATCTTTGGCACCCTTTTTTGCTTCAGGGTGTTTGTCATAATATGTAGTTGCCATGTGGTCAAGGTAATGCATAACCGTTAAGCGGTCTTCTACCAGTTTGTAGTCTTTTGCAAGGAGCGAATCTTTTACCGGTTGGGCAAAACCCGCAATGCAGCATAAAAATGCTAACGGGAAAAATATATATTTTATCATAACTTATGTAATTAGTTAAAAATCAACTACTAAGTTATAACTATTATAATATCAAAACTATACCCATTAATAGGTATTTTTGCTAATCTAATGTATACAAAAATGCAGAATCAACAACAACCTTATATACCGGCTTCGAGCCTTGATTTCCTGAAACAATTGCAGCAAAACAATAACCGCGACTGGTTTAACGACCATAAAGCAGAATACCTGCAACAGCTTGAAACTATCGAGAAATTTGCCACTGGCCTGCTTGCCCAGCTAAATACCCACGATGTTATAGAGACACCAAGTGGCAAAAAAGCATTACAACGCATTTACCGTGACACCCGCTTTTCGGCAGATAAAACTCCGTATAAAAAATACTGGGGCGGTGGCTTTACACGGGCAACGAGCCAGCGCAGAGGCGGCTATTACTTTCATTTAGAAAGTGGCAACACCTTTGTAGCTGGTGGTTTTTGGGCTCCCTCTGCACAGGACTTAAAACGCATTCGCGAAGATATAAACTATGATGCCGCACCGCTAAGAAAGATACTAAGCAGTAAAAATTTCACGGCAACCTTTGGCACATTGCAGGGCGAACAGGTAAAGACATCGCCTAAAGGTTTTGATGCCACCCACGAAGCAATAGACCTGCTGCGGTACAAACAATTTTTAGTAATAAAGCGTTTTAGCGATGAAGAAGTTACAAGCCCCAACTTTTTAAACGAAGCCAGCCAAACTTTTAAAAACATGCGCCCATTTTTTGATTACATGAGCGAGGTACTAACAACTAACAGCAACGGGCAGCCGATTTAAGGGGCACGCCTAAAGCTAAGTCACAAAAAAAGCTGTCAACATCATGCTGACAGCTTTCTTATAATAATAGTACTATAAAATAATTTACGACTTAATAAACTCCAATATATCTTTATTAATAGTTGCAGACTCTGTAGCTGGCATACCGTGAGGAAAACCAGGGTAAGAAATAAATTTACTGTTAGGTAAAAGTTTTGCAGCCCTTGGCGCCTGGTTAAAAGGCACTATCTGGTCGTCTTCCCCATGCAATACAAGCACAGGTATTTGTACACTTTTAAGGTCTTCTGTAAAATCAGATTCAGAGAATGCTTTAATACCCTCATAATGTGCCAGTACAGATCCCATCATTGCCTGTCTCCACCAGTTGTGTTTAATACCTTCCTGTACTTTTGCACCATCGCGGTTCCAGCCATAAAAAGGTATTGGGAAATCATAAAAATACTGAGCCCTGCTAAAGCCAGTACCTTCGCGAATTTCATCAAAAACAGACATTGGAACACCTTCAGGATGCGTTTCGTTTTTAACCATCATAGGTGTTACTGCGCTAATAAGTACTGCTTTTGCAACACGCTCTTTACCATACTGTGCAACATAGCGTATAGCCTCGCCACCACCTGTCGAGTGCCCTATGTGTATAGCATCTTTTAAATCAAGTGCTGCTGTAAGTTCTGCAACATCGGCTACATAAGTATCCATATCGTTACCGTTAGCACTTTGTCCTGAACGGCCGTGTCCGCGGCGGTCGTGCGCTATAACCCTGTATCCTTGTTTAAGGAAAAACATCATTTGTGTATCCCAGTCATCGGCAGATAATGGCCAGCCATGATGAAAAACAATAGGTTGTCCTGTTCCCCAGTCTTTGTAATAAATTTCGGTTCCGTCTTTTACTGTAATCGTACTCATTTTTTGTTTTTTTTTGATTATTATTTAGAATTGTGATTTTGCAAATCATTACCTTTTATAAAAGTAATCTCCCCATGAAATTTACAACTTTACGTCCAAAAACACAAGACTCTACAAATCAAATATTTAAAAATATTAAGTAAAATTAAAGTTACGAAATGCCGTATATTTATGTGGCCGTTTCTTATCTATCGTAATAATAAAAATGCCCACAAATTTAATTTTGCAGGCACTGTTTATTTTGCATTGTAACTGTTTATTAAAATGAAGTAAGCCCAAGTACCTTATGAGAATGCTCCCTTAATTTTGCAAGGAGTTCCGGCTCATTATTAAGGTGTTTACCATAAGATGGTATCATGGTGCGAAGTTTTTGCTGCCATGCTTCGGTTTTTACCTGCTCTGTAAAGCAGCGTTCTAAAAGCTCTACCATAATAGCAACAGCAGTACTTGCACCCGGAGAAGCACCTAAAAGAACTGCAAGTGTACCATCGGCACTGTTAATAACCTCTGTACCAAACTCCAGCTTACCGCCCTCTTTATCGTCTTTTTTAATAACCTGTACCCGTTGCCCTGCAGTCTCAAGTACCCAGTCTTCCATTTTTGCATCAGGCATATATTCTTTAAGTGCCTCAAGCCTGTCTTCGCGGCTTTGCGTTACCTGCTGTATAAGGTATTTTGTAAGCGGTATATTATGGTAGCCCGCCGCCAGCATAGGGCCTATATTGTTTGCACGTATAGATGTAGGTAAGTCAAAATACGAACCCTGCTTTAAAAATTTGGTACTAAACCCTGCATAGGGACCAAAAAGAAGTTCTTTTTTACCGTTTATCATACGGGTATCTACGTGGGGTACACTCATAGGTGGTGCCCCTACAGATGCTTTACCGTATACCTTTGCATTATGTTTTTGTATAATATCTTCGTTAATACATTTAAGCCACTGCCCACTTACCGGGAAACCACCAAAGCCCTTACCTTCTGGTATATCGGCTTTTTCAAGCAGATGAAGTGACCCACCGCCTGCGCCTATAAACACGAATTTAGAATATACACGCACTTTCTCGCCGGTGTGCAGGTCTTTAATTTTAAATTTCCATTTGTTGCTGCCGTTTTTAGAGCGGCGCATGCTCGATACTTCTTTACTAAAGAAAAGGTTTACACCTTCCTGTTTGCCCAGCCATGCAAACATATCGCGGGTTAACTCGCCAAAGTTTACATCGGTACCTATTTTCATGTTAGTAGCTGCAATAGGGTCTTTGCTATCGCGCCCTTCCATAACAAGCGGCATCCATTGTTTTATGGTTTCAGGATCCTCAGAGAATTCCATGCCGTGAAACAGCGGGAATTTTTGCAGTGCCTCGTGCCTTTTTTTAAGGAAGTCGACATTATTTTCTCCCCATACAAAACTCATGTGGGGTATGCTGCGCACAAAATCTTCGGGTTTGCTTATCAGGCCTTTTTCTATCAGGTAAGCCCAAAATTGTTTAGACTGCTCAAATTGCTCGGCAATTTTTACGGCCTTAACCGTTTCCACATCACCGTTAGGCAATTGTGGGGTATAATTAAGTTCGCAAAAAGCTGAGTGACCTGTACCTGCGTTATTCCACGCATCCGAACTTTCGGCGGCAGCCACATCAAGCCTTTCATAAATATTAATTTTGACTTCGGGCATCAGTTCTTTTAAGAACATGCCAAGCGTAGCGCTCATTATACCGGCGCCTATAAGAACCACATCGGGCTCCTGGTTGATAGTTGTGGACATCTGTATGATTTGAAAACACAAATTTACTGGTAAAATGTCTAATAATTTATACAATATTAGCTTACCTCAACGCTATAACACACTTTTAACAAAAAAAACGATTTTAGAACATATTTTTTCGTGATAAATAATCCTGAAGCATTATTGTTGCCGAAATTTCATCTATAAGAGCTTTATTTTGCCGTTGCTTCTTTTTTAAACCACTATTTATCATCGTCTGGAAAGCCATTTTACTTGTAAACCGTTCATCTACACGTACTACCTGCATATCAGGAAATTGCCCTGTAAATTTTTGGGCAAAGGCATTAATAGCCTCAGCACTTTGCGACGGCTCGCCATTCATTTGCTTAGGATCGCCTATAAGTACAGCCTCTACCTTCTCTTTACTAAAATAATCTTTAAGAAAATCCAGTGCAGTGGCAGATGGTATTGTGGTAAGCCCGGATGCGATAATCTGCATTTCATCAGTTATGGCAATACCGGTGCGTTTTTCGCCATAATCTATAGCAAGTATCCTCATTGTAGGTAGTTTAAAATTTTGCCTCCAGGCCCGTTATCTAAGCAGCTGTAAAGATACGGTATCTGTAAATAATGAATACTGATCTAAGCAAGAACTTGAGTATACTAAAATATTATATAAAATCACACCTTACTAAAATCTTCAATGCACTTTTTAGCATAAAGCTTAGTTATGGTAAAAACCCTTTTTTTAGCCTCTGTATCTTTCTCTAATTTATGATTTGCAAGAAAGCTAACGGCTGTGTTCTCGAATTCTTTTTGGAGGTCATTTATAAATGTTTCCAGCTTAGAGCCACCGGCAGATAAGTATCTTTCATTATTAAACTTTTGATAAAAATCTTTATGTAACTGGTTGCAGGAATTTTCCAGTTGCTTCTCTAATTGTTTGTACTTGAAACTCATTAATTTTAAAGTAGTCATTTTAATTATGTGGCAAAATAACTACAATAAACTATAAAAAAAGTTATAAAATTTAACTCAAATTTAATAAAATTTTTCGCGCATTAAAATTTCTAATATGTAGAGGATTTCTATACTGCCAACTACGTTTTACATTACCATTTTTCCATAATGCTCTACACATAGTTTGGCATGCTTTTTTGTAATAGACCTTATAACATGCAATGCTTCAGCATTTTCGGCAATCATATTTTTTTCAATAAAAGAAATTTCAGCTTTTTCAAACTCTGTTTTAATGAGATCTAAAAATGCTTCGAGCCTTCCCGGCCCGCCCGACTGGTAGTTAAGGCTGTATTGCGCAGTAAGGTTTGTAATAACGTCATTACAAGAACAATCAAAATCATTTTCTAAAACTGAATAATCCACTGTCATTGTCGTTTAAAGTTAAAATTCTAAAACTTTCCCCTTCTTTTCAAGATTGCTAATATACAAAGATTTTATGCTTTTTTTAACCAGTAACCTGTTGCCATAAAAAAACCCTTCAGTTTCCTGAAGGGTTGAAATAAGGGTGGAATACCGGGTTCGAACCGGCGACCTCTAGAACCACAATCTAGCGCTCTAACCAACTGAGCTAAAACCACCATCTGTTTTGCGAGTGCAAATATACTACACTGTTATTGTTCCTGCAAACAAAATTTAAACTTTTTTATATCAAATTGCTTAAGCTGCTCACTGCCACGTGCCTTTCGGCTGTAAAACCTTCTCCATATTCGGTATTTATAAGCCTGCCAAGGTCGGCAGCACGATACAAAATGCTTTCTTTAAAGTTTTTTGTAGCAATGGGTGTAACCGGCTCTGTACTGTTTGGGTCATAAAATTGCGACTTGTATGCCATAAGCGATGCTACTTTTACATCTATAAAACCTGTAATATCTACCACGAAATCGGGTTTCAGGTTTTTCCACTGTATGTAATGATATACCACTGCCGGCCTCCAGGCCTCCTGGTTACTGCCGTTGTGCTGCGTTTCTATCTTGCGCAGCCCTGAAAGAAAACAGGCATCGCTAACCAGCTTGCTGCCCTTACCGTGGTCTATATGCCTGTCTTCTATGGCGTTTGCAATAACAATATCCGGCTGGTACTTGCGTATCATCTCTATAACCTTAAGCTGGTGTGCCTCATCATTAGTAAAGAACCCATCGCGAAAATGCAGGTTCTCCCGTACCGTTACGCCTAAAATTTTTCCTGCATTGTCTGACTCTTCATCCCTGATTTCGGCCGTGCCGCGGGTACCGAGCTCGCCACGGGTAAGGTCTATAATGCCGACTTTCTTACCAAGGGAAATTTCTTTGGCTATTGTACCGCCACAACTTAGTTCTACATCATCGGGGTGGGCACCAAAAACAAGTATATCTAATTTCATTATTGTATTTGCAAAATTTATAGGGGCAAAGTTACAAAGATTTTATGGAGGAAGTTTCAAAGTAGCAGAGTTCCATAGTTGCAAAGTTACCATCGACCTCTGGAATTACAATCTAGCGCTCTAAGAATACTTGAGAGTGTGTACTTCAATCTAAGATCTAAATTCTGAAATATGAAATTAAAGCACCTTCCTCATGGTCATACTTTTATTAACGGTCTCAAAAAACTCCTTTTCGGGGTTGCTGTCTTTGGTAATACCACAACCTATATAAAGGTGTGCTATACTACCCTCTATTTTCATGCAGCGCAGGTTTACAAACAAGTCTGTTTTAAGGTGGCCTGTAGCAGCATCTGCATTAAGTTCGCCCAGATACCCCGAATAATACTCCCTGTTATACCCTTCATTCTGTACAAGAAATGCTTTTGCATGTACCTTTGGCAAGCCGCATACGGCAGGTGTAGGGTGCAAAGTATGTATTACCTCTTTAAGGCTTTCCCCTTTTTTAAGTTCTGCCGAGATATCTGTTTTTATATGCACGATATTCCCAGCCTTAAAAGTGTAAGGTTCGGTCGTAACAATGTCGGCCGCATGCTCACGCAGTTCTTCCAGTATATAATCGGTTACAAACTGTTGCTCTTCCTGCTCCTTAGTTTCCCAAACGGTTTCTTCGCCTTCTGTAAACAATTGTGTACCGGCCAGCGCCACAGTGTGTACAGTATTATTTTCCACCTTAAGCAATTGTTCCGGCGTTGCCCCCATCCATAAACCGGACTGAGGACTGTAAAAACAGTACCTGAATGCTGCAGGATAGGCGTACAACAGTTTTTCATAAATCAGGGTAACATCGGCATCATCAAACTCAACAGCTTCGGTGCGCGATGTAACCAGCTTTTTAAACTGTCCGGTGTTTATAGCCGCTACACTTTTAGCTACCAATGTTTCAAAATCGGCTTTAGCTTCCTTGTTAATATCAAAAGATTTAGGTTGTAATTTTTTAAAGCCGCCCTCTTCAATCTCGGCATTTACAACCTCAGCAATATCAAACGGTATAAAAACCGCCTCGCCATCAAAAGGGGCAAATACAAAACCTTTCTGTTTAAAATCAGTGGCGCTATGCTGCGTGTTATCCTTTTGAAAAACAGCTGTTATCGTTTCGCTATCCGGCTTGCTGTATACCGCAAAAGGTAACTGGGCAGCAAGCTGTTGTTTTATTTTTAAAAATGTATTTCTCATCTACTATTAGTTGTGGGTTGATGGTTGTGGGTTGTTAGCCGCTCACAAGCAACCATCAACCAACAACTATCAACTAAATTATCTCTTCCTTGGCAAGACCATATTGGTTATTTTGCAAAGCGATATCAGCCTGTCTTCTTCATCGGTAATTTTTATTTCCCATAAGTGCAGGCTCCTGCCCTGGTGTACAATCCTTGCCGTACCCGTTACCATGCCATCGCGCTTGCTGCGAAGGTGATTCGCCGATATCTCTATACCCCTAACCTCCTGCAATTCGGGATTTACAAACATAAGCGATGCTGCACTGCCCACACTTTCGGCTAATGCTACACTTGCCCCGCCGTGCAGTAACCCCATGGGCTGGTGTACGCGCGGGTTAACGGGCATAGTTGCCTGCAGGAAGCCTTCGGCAGCATCGGTATAAACAATACCCAGAGTTTCCATTAATGTATTTTTGCTATAGTCGTTGCACATTTTAAGTGCTTTTTCTTTATCGAATGCCATTGTGCTTTGTTTTTGTAAAAGTAAGAAATAGTATTAAGATGCAAGTATTAAGTACAAAGACCATAATGGAGAGAAAAACAACAAATTGTAAACTAAAAACGCTTTACGCACGTTAACAATCAGATTGCCTTTAAAAATTATAAATTAATAGCTATTTTTACCAAAAATTGTTTAACGCTATGCGCCATCTTTTACTATTGCTTTTACTGGGCTTTGCCGTAACCTTTACCTCTTGCCGTGACGATTTTGAATTTGAACCCAGCACCGGCGGGCTCGAATTTTCGCGCGATACTGTGTACCTCGATACGGTTTTTACAAATGTAGGATCAAGCACTTATACACTAAAGGTATACAACCGCAGCAATAAAGACATTAGCATTCCACGTATAGCACTGGGCCAGGCAGAAAACTCTAAATACCGCCTTATGGTAGATGGTGTTCCCGGCAAGGTGTTTAACAATGTAGAGCTTTTAGCAAAGGACAGCATGTTTGTTTTTATAGAAACTACCATAGATTATACTGACTATGCTAATGACAATACAACCTTTTTGTATACCGATAACATACAGTTTACCAGCAGCAATGGCAATCAGAGTGTAGAGCTTGTTACCCTTGTACAGGATGCCTACTTTTTATACCCGCAGCGCAACGATGAAGGACTTTATGAAGCTGTACGTTATGACAGCGATAGCAATACTACCGAGCCTACTTATATTTACGGTTTTAACTTAAACCATGCCTACCATGATGACGAATATCACTGGAAAAACAACAAGCCTTATGTAATATACGGCTATGCAACCGTTCCTGATGGTGAAACACTTGTAGTAGACCAGGGCGCAAGGATACACTTTCATGCCGACTCCGGGCTTATGGTTCGTCCCGGCGCAAGGCTGGAAGTTAATGGTTCGCAATCGTCTACAGCCGCTTTAGAGAATGAAGTGATTTTTGAAGGCGACAGGCTTGAGCCAGATTTTAATGATATTCCGGGTCAATGGGGGTCGGTATTAATAATGTCGGGAGCAGATAATACCATTAATCACCTTACTATAAAAAATGCTAACATAGGTATTTTCGCGCAGGCTCCTATGGGAGACGGTAATACTATACCAAAATTAAAAATCAACAATTCACAAATATACAACAGCACTAACTTTGGCCTTTTTAGCATACACGCAAATATTACAGCTACAAATCTTGTGGTAAACAATGCAGGGCAGGCGTCAGTATCTTTGGTACAGGGTGGAACATACGATTTTAAGCAATGTACTTTTGCCAACTATTTTAACAGTTACAACCAGGTTCCTGTACTAATTAACAATTACTGGATTGTTGGGGACAACATACACCTTTCCGATGTTGCAGCAAATTTTGACAACTGTATTATATACGGATCCGGTAATTTGGGAATCTCCTTAGAAAAATATGTGCACCCAACCACCGGTGAAACCACAAATTTTAAAGCAGTCTTTAACCACTGCCTCATAAAACTTATAGACACAGGCAACCAGCTTGCCAATAACTCGTTGTATAAGTACGAAACAAACACTGCTGCAGACGACACCTATTATGATAGCTGTGTAATTGCAAAAACTGCTAACAATAACAAGCCAAGGTTTGAAGATGCACCAAATAATAAGCTAAACCTTATTACCAATGATGCTGCAAACCCTGCAAATCCAGGACCTGAAGGCAGTGCCGACCCTGTAGTTGCGGCAGTCGTAGGTCCGGACATTAAAGGTGTTGCCCGCAGTGCATCTGCACCGGATATGGGTGCTTACGAAAGCCAGCCCGCTCCTACAGAATAATTATTACCTGTAATTCGGGTATTTTTCATAATTTTAGGCAACCAACTTAAAAAACAATCAATTATGAAAAGTACCTGCATTGCACTATCTGCCATAGCGCTGTGTTTTATGTCGTGCAAAGACGGCGTAAAGATTCAGACATCTACTACCGAAACAAACGATACCATAGCGGTTAAAGACACGGTTAACGATAAATCGCTGGACTCTGTACAGACAGAACAGGCTTGGAAAGACTATGCCACACCCGGATTTGCCCACAAAATGATGGCCGACGAACAGGGAAAATGGGATGTTACCATGACCTTCTGGATGAACCCTGATGCGCTGCCTGAAGCATACACCTCCACAGCCGAAGTACGAATGATATTAAGCGGCCATTACCAGGAAACCTTTTACAGCGGCACCATGATGGGAATGCCGTTTGAAGGCAAGAGCACCCTTGCATACAATAACAAAAGTGGCGAATACACATCAACATGGATAGACAATATGGGTACAGGCATGATGATTACCAAAGGCCATTATGACGAAGCCGTAAAAGCTATTAACCTTACCGGACAGATGATAGACCCCATTACCGGAAAGAACATAAACATGCGCGAGGTATATACCTTTGTAGATGCCAATACCCGCAAGCTTGAAACTTACGATACTAAGGAAGGCCAAAAGGAATTTAAGAGTATGGAAATTGTGCTGAAAAGGAAGAAATAGCTTGCCATCTATCATACAAATTTCAATATAATAGCTTGCTTACATAGTAAAACTTTAATTTATGGAAGATTTTATCATTGAGGCGATTGGCGATTGCGATGAACATGTCGAAGAAACGTTTACCGAATTTACCAACCGTTATGATGGCTTTGGGAAAGATTTTTATTTGATGATAAAAGACTCGCTCCCATTAGTATTCGAAAAGCTGAAATTTTACAAGGCAACTGTTCGTACCGGTAAGTGCGTTGGGGTAGCCAACACCAAAGATAGCTTTGCGATATTTGAAGGTAATGTAAATAAATTTGTTATCCAACTTTCCTATTATGGGGTAATTTGTTTGTGGGATATCGACACCAGATTTATCTATGAAACTGGCGACTGGTCAGATAACGCATACAAAGAAGCACTCGAATTTATAAGCACGCATTTTGATAAAAATTATGATAACACGAGAATAAGCGGTTAAAGAATTTACTAGTATTGAGATTGTGCTAAAGAGGAACAGGTAAAATTTTTAAATTATAATGAGCAATCCGGCTAATGGCCGGATTTATATCTTTTAAGCACCGTGTAAAAATACATCGGCAGGGATGTCAAAATAATTTTTTAATTTTTGAGCCATTTTTAAAGTGATTTCGCGCTTGCCGGAAAGTATGGCAGATATGTGGCCTTTGCTTCCTATAATGGGTTCAAGATCTTTAGCTTTCATCCCTCGCTCCTGCATTTTATACTTTATAACATCAAGAGCATTAAGCCCAGGCAGTTTATAATTTTTATCATCATAGTCTTTTATTAAAAGTATAAGAATTTCAAGCTCATCGCCCTCCTGTGTGTTAGGTATTGCTTGAAATATATCCATCATTCTCATAGAAGCAGCATTATAGTCCTCTTCTGTTTTTAATACTTTCCAGTTCATCATCATTATTTTTTTTCCGTTAAAATCGAAATATCAAATGCAACTGTTTCAACATTAACTTTATCATATTCTTTGTGAGTTCCAAACCAAATGACATAACATGCAGCCTGCAAAAAATTTATTGAAACTATTAACCTGAAATCATTTCCTTTAATATTAAACACTACCCTTCCATTGTTTACAATACTGGCACTTCCATAGACCTTTTTAAGTTCATTAAAATTAGCGAATTCCTTTTTAGAAAATTCATTATACCAAATCATTAACGGCATTTCTGCCATTGGATATTTTTTTAGGTAAAATAAAATAGTTTTCTTAACTAAGATTTTCATAAAACAAATATAACTAAAAGTTCTCAAAATGCAAACTAAAGACTTAGATATAGACATTTAATCACATCGATTTTTTTCATCGATTACCCCCGCATTTTCTCACATCAAATTCGCTGTTTTTAGTATTTTTTTACGCTTGCCTAATTCCGCTTTTTTGATTAATTTTGCACCTTAAACAACAACACACATACTAATGATCCATTTCTTCGGAAACCAGACCAATACGGTTTTTGCAGTACAGTCGCAAAACCAGCTTTCGGCAGAGGATATTTCAAAATTAAACTGGCTTTTTGGCAACGCGCATAAAATAGAAAAATCCGTCCTTACGGATTTTTTTGTTGGCCCACGTGCCACCATGATCACGCCTTGGAGCACTAATGCTGTAGAGATTACCCAGAATATGGGTATCGAAGGTATTATCCGCATCGAGGAGTTTGAGAAAGTAGCTGAGGCCGATGCCAAATTCGACCCTATGCTTTCGCAAAAGTATGACGGCCTTACCCAGGACATTTATACCATAAACATCAAGCCCGAGCCTATCCTCGAAATTGAGGATATCGCCGCTTACAATAAACAGGAAGGGCTTTCGCTTAACCCTGAAGAAGTTGATTACCTTAATAATCTGTCTGCAAAACTGGGCAGAAAATTAACCGATAGCGAAGTTTTTGGCTTCTCTCAGGTTAACAGCGAGCACTGCCGCCACAAAATATTCAACGGTACGTTTGTAATAGATGGCGAAGAGAAACCATCATCATTATTCAAGCTTATCAAGAAAACATCGGTAGAAACACCGGGCGATATCGTTTCGGCATACAAAGACAACGTGGCGTTTATAAAAGGCCCGCGTGTAGAGCAGTTTGCCCCTGAAACGGCTGATAAACCCGACTTCTACGCGATTAAAGAATTCGATTCGGTTATCTCTATAAAAGCAGAAACCCACAACTTCCCTACCACGGTAGAGCCTTTTAACGGTGCTGCTACGGGTGCAGGTGGAGAAATCAGGGACAGGCTTGCCGGTGGGCAGGGATCGCTCCCGCTTGCAGGTACTGCGGTGTACATGACTGCCTATTCGAGATTAGAAGAAAACAGGACATGGGAAGAGGGTATGAACGAGCGCAAATGGCTGTACCAAACCCCTATGGACATATTGATAAAAGCCTCTAACGGAGCGTCAGATTTTGGTAATAAATTCGGGCAACCGCTTATTACAGGGTCGGTACTAACGTTTGAGCACGAGGAAGAAGGCCGTAAATTAGGCTTTGATAAAGTTATAATGCTTGCCGGTGGTGTAGGCTATGGTAAAGCCAGCCAGGCTGCCAAGCAAAAACCACAGGCGGGAGACAAAATTGTTATACTTGGTGGCGAAAACTACCGCATAGGTATGGGTGGCGCAGCAGTATCGAGTGCAGATACAGGTGCTTTTGCATCGGGTATTGAGCTTAATGCCGTACAGCGTTCTAACCCCGAAATGCAAAAACGTGCGGCTAACGCTGTACGCGGACTGGTAGAAGCC
>Ga0247806_10000473_pt1 | contig 25278 bp, 26 predicted proteins | sample UWRJL059202B1_FD_179935 | JGI IMG/M metagenome (GOLD analysis project Ga0247806, IMG submission 179935) | Plant litter microbial communities from Arlington Agricultural Research Station in Wisconsin, United States - UWRJ-L059-202B-1 | ecosystem: Environmental > Terrestrial > Plant litter >... | reverse complement strand
CTCGCGCTCGGCGCGCAAGATCTACTGGGCGATCGTGGCCGGCAATCCGCATCCGCAGCAGGGCGAAATCTCGTGCTTCCTGGCGCGGCAGAGCACGGCTGACGGCGAGCAGATGGTGGTGGTCAAGAACGGCTATCCCGGTGCGCAGCATTCGACCAGTTATTACTCGACCACCGACACGGCCAGCAAACGCTTTGCCTGGGTGACCCTGAAGCCGGTGACGGGGCGGACGCACCAGTTGCGCGTGCATATGGCGAACCTCGGTACGCCGATCATTGGTGACCCGCGCTATTTCAATATCGAGAACTGGCAGGGCGCGCCGGGCTTGAGCGAGGGGCTGCATCTCCATGCGCGGCGTCTGGCGATCCCGCTAAGGGGTGGAAAACGCATCGATATTTCAGCGCCACTGCCGCCCCATATGCGCGCCAGCTTTGAAACGCTGGGGTTCGATCCGGACCGCTACGACGTTGGCACCGACCCGGAAGACGGGATTTGAGCGGTCTTCGGGAGGCAAGCCATGCGTGACCAGCTAGACGATATCCAGAAGCATCTCAACGATGGCTATGGGCGGGCGCAGCACCTCAACAAGGTCGAGCTGCCCAAGCGGTTCTACAAGGAGGTCGCGGCTGGGCCGGTTGACGGCGGATTTGTCGTCACGCTTGATGGGCGCGGCGTAAAGACGCCCGGCAAAAAGCTGCCCGTGGTAGTGCCGGCTGCGGCAATCGCTACGGAAATGGCCAGGGAATGGGCGGCGCAGCAGGAGTTTATCAACCCCGCGACGATGCCCATGGTGCGCCTGATCAACTCGGCGGTCGAGAGCGGCGAGGAGATGATACCCGCGTTCCGGGCCGAGGTGGTCAAGTTCGCGGCGGGCGATCTGCTGCTGTATCGGGCCGAGGGACCGCAGGAGCTGGTGTCCGAGCAGGAACTGGTTTGGGACAGGGCGCTGGTGACTGTGGCGCGGCATTTTGGGGTCAGTTTCCAGCCGACCATGGGGATTTTGCACCAGCCGCAGCCGCAGTCGACGCTGGACCGGCTGGCCGAGGCGCTGGATGGCGAGAGCCTGCTGGTGCTGACGACGCTGGTGTCGATTACTGGGCTGACTGGATCGGGAATCCTGTCTATCGGCTTGTGGCACAAGCTTTTTACGCCCGACCAGGTGTGGACTGCGGCGCATGTGGACGAGGATTTCCAGATCAGCCAATGGGGCCAGGACGAGGAAGCCGCCGAGCGCCGGGCGATGCGGCGGGTGGAGTTCGACGTGGCCGTTGCGGTGCTGGATGCGCTGCGGGCCTAACGGCGGCTGACGAGCCAGTCTGCGATGTCTGGCGCGATCTCGCGCAGCGGGTCGAGGACGAAATCGCGTTCGTGGGCGTGCGGATGCGGCAGCTTTAGGCGGGGTGCGACGAGCTCGAGACGGCCGTAGGCGATGATGTCGATATCGATCAGCCGGGGCCCCCAGACGATGTCGCGGACGCGGCCCATGACAAGCTCGATGCCAAGAAGAACATCAAGCAATGCAAGGGGTTGCAGGGTCGTACCGATCTCGATTGCCATGTTGGCGAAGTCGGGCTGATCGGTCTTGCCCCAAGGCTTGGTGATCAGCATAGAGGACTGTTTTGTAAGGGTTATTTGCGGGTTGGCCGCAATGTGGGCGATGGCTTGGGCGAGTTGGGCGGGTGGGTCGCCGATGTTGGCGCCGAGGCTGAGCCAGGCTTGGGCGGTCATGGCGTGGGCCGGAGGCGATGGAGCTCGATGGCGGCCTCGCCACGGACCATGGCGATGGGGGCTTCGGGCTTGTGGAGGCGCAGGATTATCCAGCTAACGTCCTGGAATGCTTCGAACAATTGAACGATGATGGCGTTAGCGACGGCTTCGAGCAGGTGACGGCGGGGATGCTCGAAGGCGGCTTTGATGATTTCGTAGATATCGGCGTAGGAAATGCCCGTCGACAGGTCGTCAGTGGTTGCCGGGGCGGTCAGGTCGGTGCCGAGTTCGACGTCGACGATGAAGCGCTGGCCGAGCTTGGCTTCCTCGGCGAAGACGCCATGATAGCCGTAAAACCCCAGGTCTTTCATTATGATACGGTCGCCGGTGAATTGGGTCATGGGGTCATTCCAGAGTGCTGGGCGGGCCGTAAAGCGTGGCTTCGGCGACGCGGAGGGCATCGCGATTGGCGCGAACATCGTGGACGCGGAAGATGTGGCCGCCGTTGATATAGCCCAAAACTGTGGTGGCAATGGTGCCGGCAAGGCGCTGGTCGGCGGGGACGTCGAGCAGCTTGCCGATCATCGATTTGCGGGAGGTCCCGATTAGCACCGGATGGCCCATTTCGGTTAGCATAGTGTTAGCATTGAGCAGGGCGTAGTGCTCATCAAATGACTTCGCGAAGCCAAAACCGGGGTCGAGGATGATCCTCTCGGGAGCGAGGCCGGCGTCTCTTGCAATAGCGATGGTTTTGGCGAAGTAGCGTTGCATCTCGACCATGATCGGTTTGGCGCGGTCGCGAAACTTATCCCCGTGCATGGCGATCACGGGTACATTGTGGAGGGCGGCGATGGCAGCCATCTCGGGGGCGCCTTGCAGGGCGTGGACGTCGTTGATGATGACGGCGCCGGCCTGGATGGCTTGGTCGGCGACGAGGGGCTTGTAGGTATCGATGGAGATGGGCGTGGTGATGCCGGCGGCGATGAGGGCGTCGATGACGGGCATGACGCGGTCGAGCTCTTGCTGGGTGCCGACGGGGGTGGCGCCGGGGCGGGTGCTTTCGCCGCCGATGTCGATGATGTCGGCCCCTTCGGCGATCATCAGACGGGCGTGAGCGAGAGCTAGGTCGACGAGGTCATGCCGGCCGCCGTCCGAGAAGCTGTCGGGCGTGACGTTGAGGATGCCCATGACGAGAGCGGTGCGGCCAAGGTGCAGTGTGGCGCGGTTGGGCAGGGGGATGATGTGGGTGGTGTGCATGACGCTCGATTGGATTCGGCAGGCTCGTCATGAGCGCTCGATCACAATGGTGTCTAGCGCCAACCGGCTTTGGATTCGAGGGTGGATTTGAGAATCAGCGTGACGACGGCGATCAGCGCCAGGGTCGATGCCGCAGCGAAGGCGCCGGTGACGTTGAAATCGTTGAACAACTGGCTGATCTGGAGCGGCAGGGTATTGGTCTGGCCGCGAATGGAGCCGGAGACGACCGAGACGGCGCCGAATTCGCCCATGACGCGAGCGTTGGTCAGGACTGCGCCATAGAGCAGCGCCCAGCGGATGTTGGGCAAGGTCACGAGGTAGAACATCTGCCAGCCATTGGCGCCGAGCGAAAGCGCGGCCTCTTCGTCTTCGGTGCCCTGCTGGGCCATCAGCGGGATGAGTTCGCGGGCCACGAAGGGCGCAGTGACGAACAGGCTGACCAGCACGATGGCAGTGACGGTGAACATCAGCTGGATATTGAGGCCCTGAAGCATGGGGCCGAGCAGGCCCTGGCTGCCGTAGAGGAACAGATAGACCACGCCGGCCACGATCGGGCTGACCGAGGCGGGGAGCTCGATCATGGTGATGAGGAGCTGGCGGCCGCGAAACTGGAAGCGGGTGACGAGCCAGGCGATGCAGATGCCGATGACGATGTTGATCGGCACGGCAATGAGTGCGGTGAGGACGGTCAGGCCGATGGCGTGCAGCGTGGTGCGCTCGAAGATGTTGGCGACATAGACCGCAGCGCCCTCGCGGAAGGCGAAGGCGAAGATCAGGGCGAGAGGGACGAGCAGGAGCAGGCCCGCGAAGAGGAAGGCGAGGCTTATGAGGGTGATTTCTGCGGGGGAGCGGGTGGTGGTGGTCATAGATGGCCTAATCCCAGGTATGCACCGGACGACACCTCCCCCGTTACGGTGGAGGTTGGGAGGGGGTGTCGGAGCCCCGATATTGGGGCCAGTCCACCCCCACCCTTGATCCCTCCCCGCAAGGGGGAGGGTGTCGACTGAGCCGTCGGTAGAAAAGGATGGTCAACTCGATGCTGCGTCGTCACTCTTGCCATCTCAGCGGCTCCGGTCGGCGTAGCGGGTTTGCCAGGATTGGAGCGCGTTGGTGAGCAGGAGGGTAAGGAAGGCCACGACCAGCAGGATGAAGGCGAGGGCGGCGGCACCTTCGTAGTTGAATTCGTCGAGGCGTATGAAGATCAGGAGCGAGACGATTTCGGTGAGGCCGGGGAGATTGCCCGCGATGAAAACAACTGCGCCAAATTCGCCGAGCGAGCGGGCGAAGGAGAGGACGCATCCGGCCATGAAGGCGGGGAGGATGGTGGGCCAAATGACGCGGGCGAACACCTGCCAGCGGCTGGCGCCCAGGGTTTGAGCGGCTTCCTCTAGGTCGGTCTGGATATCCTCGAGGACCGGCTGGACGGTGCGGACCACGAAGGGGATCGAGGTAAAGGTCATGGCAATGATGATGCCGATTTGCGTGTAGTTGACCTTGAGGCCATTGGGCTCGAGGAACTGCCCATACCAGCCGGTGGGGGCGAACAGGGTAACGAGCACGAGGCCCGCAACAGCGGTGGGCAGGGCGAAGGGAAGGTCCACCAGCGCATCGAGCAGGCGCTTGCCGGGGAAGCGGTAGCGGGTGAGGACCCAGGCGAGGAGCAGGCCGAAAGCGCCGTTGAAGACGGTCGCAATCAACGCCGAGCTGAAGGTGATGCGGTAGGCGGCGAGCGAGCGGGGCGAAGCGACGATGCGCCAGAACTCGGGCCAGCCCATGCCGGCGACCTTGAGCAGCATGGCGAACAACGGCAGGGCGATAATGATGGTGATGTAGAGCATCGAGACGCCAAGCGTCAGCCCGAAGCCGGGCAGCAGGTGCTTGGAGCGTCGCTTGGTCATGCGTTTCCTTGAGGGAAATTGGGCACGGAATTGGGTGAGCCCAATCGGCAATGTGTTTGTGGCCCCACCCCCACCCGGCCTCCCCCTTGAGGGGGAGGGGCAGATCGGTGTTTGGGGAGCGATTGGCTGGCTATTGGTTGACGAACACCTTGTCGAGCAGGCCGCCGTCGGCGAAGTGCTCTTCGGCGACCTTGGCCCAGCCGCCGAAGGCGTCTTCGACGGTGACGAGGCGCACTTCGGGGAAGTCTGCCGAGTGGGCGGCGAGGACGGTCTCGTCCTGTGGGCGGTGGAAGTTGGCGGCGGCGACTTCCTGGCCTTCGGGGGTGAAGAGGAAATCGAGGTAGGACTTGGCGATTTCGCGGCTGCCGCGCTGATCGACGACCTTGTCGACGATGGCGACGGGGAACTCGGACAGGAAGCTGACCGAAGGGATGACCGCCTCATACTTGTCGGCAACAAGCTGCTTGCGCACGCCGAGCACTTCGGCCTCGAAGGTGACGAGCACGTCGCCCAGCTGGCGTTCGGTGAAGGCGGTCGTCGCGGCGCGGCCGCCGGTCTCAAACACCGGCACGTTGGCGAACAGCTTGGTCAGGAATTCTTCGATCTTGGCTTCGTCGCCGGCGTATTCCTCGTTCGCCCAAGCGCGGGCGGCGAGATAGGTATAGCGGCCATTGCCGGAGGTTTTGGGGTTCGGGAAGATCACCTGGACACCGTCCTGGGCGAGATCGCCCCAATCGGCGATGGCCTTGGGATTGCCGGCGCGGACGAGGAAGGCCGGGAAGGAATAAAACGGCGCCGCGTTGTCGGGGAACTGGGTGGCCCAATCTGCGGCGACGTAACCGCCTTCGACGAGCCGGTCGATATCGGTGACCTGGTTGAAAGTGACAACGTCGGCGGCCAGGCCTTCGAGCACGGCGCGGGCCTGGGCGGAGGAGCCCGCATGGGACTGGTTGACGGTGACCGTCGCGCCGGTCGCCGCATAGGCGGCGTTCTCGGCTTCGAACAGCTCGCGGGCGATATCGTAGGAGGCGTTCAGGATGTCGGTCGGCTGGGCGAAAGCCGGCGAGGCGCCGATGACGAGGGCCGCAAGGGCGGTGGCAAGAAGCTTGTGCATGGGTGACCCGGTTCCAACGAAACTATGTTGGCGGCATGAATGGGGTGCAGAAGGGTGAGGGTCCAGAGGCAATGCGCTGGCGCGGATCGGTAATTTACCGGGCGGGGCGTGGGGGCAATGATGTTGCGTGCGATGGGGTCGGGGTGGGATTTTGTTTCGGGCCGCTTGGGCAAGCCATTGCATGCTGACAGATTGTGGCACGCGCGGGTGGGAGACAGGCTCCATTTCAAATGGAGCTTCCGATGCAGTTTGTTTCGATCCGACTGGTGACCAGCGACATTGACCGGCTGGTCGCGTTCTACGGCATGCTGACAGGCAAGGAGGCCAACCGGCCAGCGCCCGATTTTGCGGAGTTCCGGTTCGCAGGGGCAGTCCTGGCGATCAGCTCCGAGCGGCTGATCGCCCGGTTCAATGCGGGCGCGGCGGTGGCAGCGTCCAATCGCTCCGCCATGATCGAATTCGAAGTCGAGGATGTCGATGCCGCGCTGGCGGGCCTCGGGCCGGAAACGCTCGACATCGCCATGGCGCCGACGGACATGCCCTGGGGCAATCGGTCGATGCTGCTGCGCGACCCTGACGGCAATGTCGTCAATGTGTTTTCCCGCAAGACGCGCTGAAACGAGAGAGGCGCGATCTGTACGATCGCGCCTCTCATGTTGATTCAGCCAATGCCGCCAAGGCATTGAAATGACGATCAGTGCAGCGCTTTTACCGGTTCGGCGAACAGATCGTATTCGTCGCTGTCGGTGACCAGGACGTCGATCATGTCGCCGGGCTTGATGCCGGTGGCGTTGGAAACGATGACCTGGCCGTCGATCTCGGGGGCATCCCACTTGGAGCGGGCGATGGCCTTGTTGGCGTCGGGCAGCACGTCATCGACCAGGACCTGGATGGTGCGGCCGACTTTTTTGGCGAGCTGACCGGCAGAGACGTTTTGCGCGACTTCCATCAGGCGCTCGAAACGGTCCTGCGCCACCTCGTCGGGAACGATGCCTTCGAGCGCGTTGGCGGGGGCGCCGGTTACGGGCTCATATTTGAAGCAACCGGCGCGATCGATCTCGGCTTCCTCGATGAAGTCGAGCAGCATCTCGAAATCGTCTTCGGTTTCGCCGGGGAAGCCGACGATGAAGTTGGAGCGCACGGTGAGGTCGGGAACCTCGGACTTCCACTTGAGGATACGGTTGAGCGTCTTGTCCTGGTGGGCCGGGCGGCGCATCGCCTTGAGCACGGTCGGGGAGGCGTGCTGGAAGGGAATGTCGAGATAGGGCAGCACGAGGTTTTCCGCCATCAGTTCCATGATCTGGTCGACGTGCGGGTAGGGATAGACGTAGTGCAGGCGGACCCATGCGCCGAACTGGCCGAGTTCCTTGGCGAGGTCATAGAACTTGGCCTTGACCGGGCGGCCGCGATAATTGCTCTCGGCGTATTTGATGTCGACGCCGTAAGCGCTGGTGTCCTGCGAGATGACCAGCAGTTCCTTGACGCCGGCGCGGACCAGACCTTCGGCTTCGCCCAGAATGCCGGCGGCGGGACGCGAGGCCAGGTCGCCACGGATCTGGGGGATGATGCAGAAGGAGCAGCGATTGTTGCAGCCTTCGGAAATCTTGAGATAGGCGTAATGGCGTGGCGTGAGCTTGAGGCCCTGCTCAGGCACCAGGTCGACGAAGCGGTTGGGAACCGGCGGCAGATGCTTGTGGACCGCCGAGACGACGTTTTCGTATTGGTGCGGGCCGGAGATGGCGAGCACCGACGGGTGGGTGGCGCGGATCAGTTCTTCCTCGACGCCGAGGCAACCGGTGACGATGACGCGGCCGTTTTCACTCAGCGCTTCGCCGATGGCTTCGAGCGATTCCTGCTTGGCGGAATCGAGGAAGCCGCAGGTGTTGACGAGGACGATGTCGGCGCCGGCGTAGTCGCGGCTGAACGAATAGCCTTGGGCGCGCAGCGTCGACATGATGCGTTCGCTGTCGACAAGGGCTTTGGGGCAGCCGAGGCTGACGAGGCCAATTTTTGGCGCTTGGCTCATGAGAGCGTTGTTCCGATGTGGGAATGGTTGCGGGCGTCATACAGAATGTTTGACGGTTACGCAATGTGACTGCCCTCCGGGGAGCGGGAGGCTGGCTTTCGAGAAATGCTGAACAGAACGCTGGAAGTGATGCCGAATACCGAACAGTGCGTCCGCATTGGCTTGCCTTTCCAGCTTGGCGCGCATGGGCTAGAGGAGTTTTTCGCCCAAGCGTCGTGTTGAGTGACGCGTCAGCACTCCAAAGCTCTCAAGGAGCCTACAATGTTCGATCGTCTCTCCCCTTATGCGCCGCAGGCACTCGCCGTGCTGCGCATCGTTGCCGCCATCCTGTTTTTCGCCCATGGCGTGCAGAAGGTGCTGGGCTTTCCTGAAGGCATGTCGCCACCGGTCGGCAGCATCTTCTGGTTTGCCGGCATCATCGAAATCGTCGCCGGTGTGCTGATCGCGCTGGGCTTCTTCACCCGCATCGCAGCGTTCATCGCTTCGGGCACCATGGCAGTGGCTTACTTCATGGTTCACGCCGCGCAGGGCCCGCTGCCCGTCGCCAACGGCGGCGACGCCGCCATCCTGTTCTGCTTCGTGTTCCTGTACCTGGTGTTTGCTGGTCCCGGCGCCTGGAGCGTCAACAACAAGTAAATCTAAGCATCTGAATCAGGAAGGCCGCCGAGAGCATTGCTCCGGCGGCCTTTTTTGTTTTTGAACAGCGCTTTGGCAGGATCGTTACCGGCTTCAGTAAGCGTCTTTGTTGGGTGGGGTGCGCTTGGCGGTGCGGCGGGGCTTGAAGACTTCGCCGGGCTCGGTGGCGGGGCTGCGGGTGGTGTAAGGGTCGCTGGCCGGGGTGATGTATTCGTCGGCTTCGGCGTAATCGAGATCGTCCTCGCCCTGGGCGAGATCGCGGATGGCGTCGCGCACTTCATCGAGCAGCGAGGCCGAGAAGCGGCTGCGGTTGACGGTTTCGCCACTTTGCTCGTGGGTCTTGAACCAGACCAGCAGCGCCTCGCAGCCAATGCGCAGCACAACGAAATACAGCAGGCCGAACACCACGAGTTCGAGCAGGCCCCACAGGCCATTGCCGAAGCCGAAGCTGAAGGTCCAGAACAGATGCCCGACCGCCCAGAGCAGGATGGCGGCGAGACCGAGCGCGTACAGAATCGGCACCAGCTTGGGCGAGATGATCGAATCGAGCCGGAACAGGGTCTGGCGGGTGAACAGGCGTTTCAGATCGTCCAGGGTCATTTGGTCCTCGATAGTCGTGCCAGGCGGGCGCGGATAGTCGCCCATTCATGAACGCTGCGGTGGTCGCAAACCAGCATTTTCGGGCTGCGCTGACAAGTCCGTGCGGATGCAGGCCGGTCAGGCGGTGCGCAGCGCGGTGTCCGGCGTGGTGACGGTCGGGCCAAAGCGGGCCTCAAACGCCATGCGCAGCGACGAATCAGCTTCGGGCAGGGACACCAGCTGGCCCAGATCCTCGAAGCTCGTGACGCCCTGGTCGGTGATGCCGCATGGGACGATGCCGTCGTAGTGGCTGAGATCCGGCGCGACGTTCAGCGAGATGCCGTGGAAGGTCACCCATTTGGAGACGCGCACGCCGATAGCGGCGATCTTGTCCTCGCGCAACGGGCCTTTGTCCGGACGCTTGACCCAGACGCCGATGCGGCCGTCGCGCCGTTCGCCAGTGATGTTATGCGCTGCGAGGGTGTCGATGACCCAACCTTCGAGGCCCTGCACGAGACAGCGAATGTCCCGGCCGCGCCGGGTCAGGTCAAGCATGACATAGGCCACGCGCTGGCCGGGGCCGTGATAGGTGTATTGTCCGCCGCGGCCGGCGTCATAGACCGGAAACCGGTCCGACAGCAGGTCGGCGGCGACGGCAGAGGTGCCGGCTGTATAGAGCGGTGGGTGCTCGAGCAGCCAGATGGCCTCCTCGGCTTCACCGGCCGCTATGGCCGCGGCGCGAGCCCGCATTGCGTCGAGCGCCTCCGGGTAGGGCACAGGGTCGGATGAGATGATCCACTGCACCGGGCGGGCGTCGCTGCGAGCCAGCTTGCCGCCGATGTGGCAATCGATGGGGTCGGTGGCGTTGGCTGTCATGTGTGCCCGGCAAGTTTGTTCACGCTTGCTGCCTCAGGCAGCCCGTACCCTAACTAGGCGCGCCCGGGGCAATATTGAAGTGGGGATCGCGGCCGAGCAGGGCATCTGGCGCGGAAATCGGCGGCTATCGTGTCGAGACGGGTGAATTGTCGATTTAAGCGCTTGAGGTTGGCCAAGAGCTTTGCTACATCCCCGCTCGCTCAGCCGAAAGACTGGGCTCTACCAAGCGTGCGGTCGTGGCGGAATTGGTAGACGCGCAGCGTTGAGGTCGCTGTGTCGCAAGACGTGGAAGTTCGAGTCTTCTCGACCGCACCAAAAACTTTTCAAAAACCGTGCAATCCCTGGATTGCGCGGTTTTTTGTTTTTTGGACTTTGCGGATCGGCCAAATAAAAAGGCCGCCCGGTGGGGCGGCCTTCGGTCTGCTTTTTGTCGAAGAAATTATGGTGCGGTGGTTGCCGGAGCAGCAGGGGTCGTCGTGGTGGTGGTTGCTGCTGGCGCCGCTGGGGTGGTCGTGGTGGTGCTCGCCGCTGGCGGGGTCGTGGTGGTCGTCGTGGTGTCTGCCGGGGCATCGCCGCCGCAGGCAGCGAGGCCGAGGGTGACGACGATAGCAAGCGGGGCAAAAAGCTTACGGGACATGGGATCTCCGGGGTTTTAGTTGTTATGGGTTGATCTTGGTCTTCACACGGACGTGAATAAAACGGCTCAATGGGGCAATTTTTTGGCTGCCCCGCAGGTTCTTGCGACCCGCCGACGCGCCGTTCTTGGTGCCGAGAGATAACAAACGCGTGAGTCTGGCGGTGGTTCCGCGGCGGAGTTTAGCCTGCAGCGCGGCAAACTGCGCGCCCGGTCTGGCGCTCGCCGCCTTGTTTGGCTAGAGCTTGAGGCGCCCCCGAAACTCGCGACACAAAGGGCTCCCGATGAGCACCGATTTCGACACAACGCCTGGCTCCGATGCCGGGATCGACCCCGATGCGTTTCGCGATATCCAGGACCGGATCAGTCCGCTCTGGATCGAGCGTCTGCGCGCCTATCTCGAGGCCGGGCGGCGGGACGATGTGGCGAGCGTCATGGAGCCGCTGCACGCGGCAGACGTCGGCGACGTGCTCGAAACGCTCGACGCGGATGAGCGCGTGCATCTGGTGCAGGCGCTGGGGGACCGGTTCGATTATTCGGCGCTGACCGAGGTCGATGAAAGCGTCCGCATCCAGCTGATGGAGGCGATTCCCAACGCCGAGATCGCGCGCGGCATGTCGGGGCTCGACAACGACGATGCGGTGGCGCTGCTCGAGGATCTTGAGCAGGAGGATCGCGACGAGGTGCTGGCGAAGCTGCCGACCTTCGAGCGGCTGAGCCTCAAACGCAGTCTCGATTTCCCCGAAGAATCGGCCGGGCGGCGGATGCAGACCGATTTCATTGCCATCCCACCATTCTGGACGGTTGGACAGACCATCGACTATCTGCGCCGCGACAAGGATCTGCCGGACGAATTTTACCAGATCTATGTGGTGAATGCCTCCTACCAGGTGCAGGGGATCATCCCGCTCGACAAATTCTTGCGGGCGCAGCGGGCCACACCGATCGAATCGCTGATGAGCACCAATCTGGTGCTGGTCGACGCCAATGAAGACCAGGAAGAAGCGGCGCGCGATTTCGAGCGCTACGATCTGGTCGAGGTCGGCGTGGTCGACGAGAGCCGCCGGCTGGTGGGTGTGCTCACCATCGACGACATCGTTGACGTGATCCACGAAGAGGCGGACGAGGACATCAAGCTCTTGGCCGGCGTGGGCGACGAGGATATTTCGGATACCACGTTCGATACCGTACGCAGCCGCGTGCCGTGGCTGGTGATCAATCTGTTCACGGCGGTGGCGGTGTCGTTTGTCATCGGGCTGTTCGACGCAACGATCGAGCAGATGGTGTCGCTGGCCGTGCTGATGCCGATCGTGGCGTCGATGGGCGGCAATGCCGGGACGCAGACCATGACGGTGACGGTGCGGGCGCTGGCGATGCGCGAACTGGACGGCCGGCGGCTGCGGCGGCTGGTGGGGCGCGAAATGGTCGTGGGCCTGGCCAACGGGGTGATTTTTGCGGTGCTGATCGGCATCGTCACCTGGTTGCGGTTCGGCAATGCGCAACTGGGCGGGGTGATCGCAACCGCGATGATCATCAATCTGATCGTCGCAGGGACCGCGGGCATCCTGATCCCGGTGACGCTCGACAAGTTCAAGGCCGACCCGGCGATCGCTTCGGCAGTGTTCGTGACCACGGTGACCGATACCGTCGGGTTTTTCGCGTTCCTCGGAATCGCGGGGCTTTGGTTCGGGCTGTTTTAACCCGGCAGATTAACCTCGTTAATTGGTGCGCGGTGGACGGAGCAACCGCTTCGCTTGCAAAGCATTTATGACAGAGTTAATGTTTTGCTACCGGGGTGTGGTTGGTGACTTTCACCGAAACCTTCGGGGTGAGCGGCTGACAAGGAGCGATCATGCGTAGTCAACCGAAGTCCACGGTATCGTGGCGGACAGCAAGTTGGGCATTGCTTTGCCTGTTGTCCATGGGATGGGTTTTCTCCGTCGTTGCGGGCGTTTGAGTTACGCTAGAGTTCGTCACTAACAGCAATTGCGAAGGGCGCCCGGGGTTGGGGCGCCCTTTGTTTATTCAGCGCAGGGACACCTGCAGCGAGGCAAACCATGAAACTGCTGATCGGCAATCGTAACTATTCGACGTGGTCGCTGCGGCCATGGCTGGTGCTGGAACATTTCGGGATCGAGTTCGAGGACGAGGTGCTGCAGCTGTCGGGCGAGGGGTTCCGCGATGTGCTGGCGCAGCGCTCACCGAGCGGGCGCGTGCCGGTGTTGATCGATGGCGATTTGGTGGTGCCGGAGACCATCGCGATCATCGAATATCTTGCTGACAAATATCCGGACAAGGGCATCTGGCCAGCCGATATGGCCGATCGGGCGCTGGCGCGGGCGGCGTCGGCGGAAATGCATGCGGGCTTCGGCGCCTTGCGCAACCATGCGCCGATGAATTTGCGGGCCAGCCACCCCGGCAAGGTGCCGGCAGACAGCGTGGCCAAGGATCTGCACAGGCTCGAGACTCTGCTGGGTGGCCTGTTGGCCAAATCGGGCGGACCGTTCCTGTTTGGGACATTTAGCGGTGCGGACGCGATGTACGCGCCGGTCGCGACGCGCATTCGCACCTACGCCCTGCCGGTGTCCGATGTGCTGGCCGGCTATGTCGAGGCGATCTACAGCCTGCCGGCGTTCCAGACCTGGCTGGCGCTGGCGCTGAAGGAGCCGTGGGTAGTCGATGACGACGAGATTGACGTCATCCAGGGGCGGGTGCAGCCGGGAACGCTCGCATGATTCACATGATCAAGCTCAGCGTCGGGGTCAAGACGCTCGAAGAGCTGGAAAGCTATCGCAACGAGCGGGCGCACTGGTGGGGCGCCGACTATGGCGAAGAGGTGCATGTGCACCGCACCCGCATGATGCCCAAGCGTGCCGCCGAAATGGAGGGGCAATCCTCGATCTACTGGGTGATCGGCGGGCAGGTGGTGGCGCGGCAGCCAATCCTGCGGCTGGCCAAGTATACCGACGCCGAAGGCAAGGATTATTGCGACATCATCATGTCGCGCGACATGGTGCGCACGGTGCCCTATCCGAAGCGGCCGTTCCAGGGCTGGCGCTATCTGCGGCCCGAGGATGCGCCACCCGACCTGGGGGCGAATGAAAACGCCGAATCGCTGGCGCTGGCTGCGGATTTGGCAAAGCTCGGCCTGATCTGAACTCGTCGAACATGGCTAGCGAAAAGTTAAGGCTTTGGGGCGTTAACACATCGTCCATCTTAACGCGTCGTTAACCGGCGCGGCCCTTTTTAGTCTGTGTTGAAACAGCATTGATTTGGGGGCGGCATGGCACGTCACGGAGCGCATGTGATCGTGGTCGGCAACGAGAAGGGCGGGTCGGGCAAATCCACCACGGCCTTCCATCTGGCCGTCTATTTGTTGCATTCGGGGTATCGCGTTGCGACGATCGACGTGGACAGCCGGCAGCAGACCTTCACCCACTATGCCCGTAACCGGCGCATGCATATCCAGGAGCGCCAGCTCGCCCTGCCGAATCCGAAGCACTTCCACCTGCCGATGGCGTGGGGCGATTCGGTTCGGGACAACAACAAGGCCGAGTTTGACATGTTCCGCCGCGCGGTGGGGGAGGTCGAGGACAGCGTCGATTTCCTCGTCGTCGATACGCCCGGCTTCGACACCAATCTGACGCGGCTGGCCCATTCCATGGCCGATACGCTGGTGACCCCGGTCAACGACAGCCTGATCGACCTCAACGTGCTGGCGCGGCTCGATCCGCAGACCGGTCGGCCGATCGAGGTCAGCCATTACGCGCGGCTGGTGCAGCGGGCGCGCTCGGAGCGGCTGGCGGTGGACGGCGAGAGCATCGACTGGGTGCTGGTGCGAAACCGCATCTCGATGCTGGGCTCGCGCAATTCGCGGCATGTGATGAACACGCTCGAAACCATCGCGACATCGTTTGGCTGCCGGGTGGCCGACGGCATCGCCGAGCGGGTAATTTTTCGCTCGCTGTTCCCGACGGGCATGACCGTGTTCGATCCGCTGGACGAGAATGGGCCGGATTCGGCGACCATGTCGCACGTCAGCGCGCGGCAGGAATATCGCAATCTGGTGGCGGCGTTGAACCTGCCGTTGCAGGGGCGGGCGGAGCCGATGCGACTGTCGGCCTAAGACCTGTCGCCGAAGCTGAGGCGAACGGCGCGGGCGCCGCCGGGAGCAAATACGTCGAGGTCGATGGCCACCACCGGCTGCGCCATGCGGCGGGTGCGGGCCGACAGGGTCATCACCACGCCGAGCAGATCGCCCACCGAGCGCTTCTTGGGCAGCATGCGGCCAGTCATGCCTGCCAGCACCCGATTGCGGGCGTTCATGTCATCGCTGACGATGGTCGAGCGGCCGACGAAATTGGCCAGCTCGGTCAGGGCGGTACGTTCGCTCATTGGGCTACTCCAAACACAGGCGCCAATTTGCACAAGAGGTGTAGGGCCGGCAGCATCAACCGCCGGCTCAGGGGTTGGTAGGGCCTAGCCCTGCATCGCGAGGCAGCTCAGGCTCTGCTGCTTGAGCTGGTTGCACATGGCCGTCGCATCGTCGCGATCGCCGAAGCCGATGAAGCGGGCGCGATAGAAGACCTGGCCGTTCTTCTCGAAGCGTTCGACATAGGAGCGGAAGTCGCCGAGCGATCCCGCCTTGCCGGCAGCGTCAGCGAGGAGCGCACGGGCGCTGGCTTCCGAGGGGCCGGCACCGACCTGCACGACCCAGCCACCGACCGGGGCGGCATCGGCAACCGAGCCAGAGGTCTGCGGATCGATCGGCTGGCCGATCTGGCCATCAACAGCGGCGGCGGGCGCGTAGTTGAGCGGGGCAGACGGCGCGGTCTGGCCCAGAGCCGATGGCGGCGCACCGAGATTATAGGTGTCGCTCAGCCAGGCGCCGATGACGTCCTGCGAGGGCGGCAGCTGGGTTGGCGCAGCCAGCACATTGGCGGCCTGCACGGCCTGCTGGGCCACATCGGCCGGCGCTGGCGCCGGGATGGGCGCCGCGGTGGCGACAACGGGCTCGACGAGCGCAGGCACGGCGCGCTGCTGGGCCTGGGCGCCATTGGCAGCGACCAGCTGGGCCAGGCGGAAGCCGGGCAGGGGCATCGGCATGACGAAGACGGGGAGTTCGCGGCTCGCCGACGGGGCTGGCGACTGGGCGATGGCGACCTGCACATTGCTGCTGCCCTGACGGCCGGGCAATGGGATCTGGGCGACGTAATTGCCGCTGCGGGCCTTGGGGAGGTAGGTCGCCACGAGGTCACGCACCTTCTGGTCGCGCGAGCCCGACGAGTTGAAGCCGAACGCCACGACGACGATGTGGCGGTTGTCCTTGCGGGCGGCGGTCAGCAGATTGGAGCCGGCAGCGTTGATGTAGCCGGTCTTGATGCCGTCGACGGCGCCCATATAGCCCAGCACGCGGTTGTGGTTGCCGTAGGTCGACTTGCCGTAGCTGAAGCTCTTGGTCTGGAAGAATTCGTAATAGCTCGGGAAGTGCTGGTAGACGGCAATGCCCAGGATCGCCTGGTCACGCACGGTGGTGATCTGGCCGCCATCGGGCAGGCCCGAAGCGTTGCGATAAGTGGTGTTGCGCATGCCAAGGGCGCGGGCGGTGGCGGTCATGCGCTCGGCAAATTTTTCCTCGGAGCCCGAGATGTGCTCGGCGATGACGCGGGCCATGTCGTTGGCCGACAGGGTGACCAGCGACTTGATGGCGTCTTCGACGGTGATGGTCGAGCCGGCGCGCAGGCCAAGCTTGGTGGGGACGGCCGCTGCGGCATGGCGCGACACGGTCATCTTGGTCGACAGCTTGATGTTGCCGGCGCTCAATTCCTGGAACAGGACATAGAGCGTCATGACCTTGGTCACCGATGCCGGATAGCGACGGCTGTCGGCGGCTTCCTCGTACATGACCTGGCCGGATTTGGCGTCGACCACGATGCCGGCGTATTTACGCAGGTTTTCGATAGCCTGAGCGGGTGCTGCGGCATGGGCGGTGATCGCCAGTGCAACAAGGACAGCGGCAAACGAGCGGATCAAAGTGACACGCCATGGGATTTTCGCCTGAGAAGCCACCCGGTACTCCAACTCTTGTAAATCGGGCACTTCCGCGCCCGTACGCAACAACATCGATGGTGGATTGGGAAAGCCCCACGCGCCCAAAACCATCCGGCAATGAGCAGAGATTATCTGCACGCCGTTACCATTCGGTAAAATGCGGCTCTATTTGGCGAGGATGTGGAGAAGAAATTCACGACTTGGTTAGGACGTCGGGGAGGGCGTGCGCGACAAAAAAAGGGCCCCCTCGCGGGAGCCCTTCTGTTCGTCGTTGTGCGGCTGATCAGGCCGAGTAGTACATCTCGTACTCGACCGGGTGAGGCGTGTGTTCGAACTTGATGACTTCGGTCATCTTGAGTTCGATGTAGCTGTCGATCTGGTCGTTGTCGAACACGCCGCCGGCCAGCAGGTATTCGCGATCGGCGTCGAGGCTTTCGAGCGCTTCGCGCAACGAGCCGCAAACGGTCGGGATCAGCTTGAGCTCTTCCTTGGGCAGGTCGTAGAGATCCTTGTCCATCGGCTCGCCGGGGTGGATCTTGTTCTTGATGCCATCAAGGCCGGCCATCAGCATGGCAGCGAACGCCAAATATGGGTTGGCCAGTGGATCGGGGAAACGAACTTCGACGCGCTTGGCCTTCGGCGACTGGCCGAACGGAATACGGCACGAAGCCGAACGGTTGCGAGCCGAATAGGCCAGCAGCACGGGGGCTTCGAAGCCGGGGACCAGACGCTTGTATGAGTTGGTTGTCGGGTTGGTGAAGGCGTTGATCGACTTGGCGTGCTTGATGATGCCGCCGATGTAGTACAGCGCATCCATCGACAGGCCGGCATACTGGTCGCCAGCGAACAGCGGCTTGCCGTCCTTCCAGATCGACTGGTGGCAGTGCATGCCCGAACCGTTGTCGCCATAGACCGGCTTTGGCATGAAGGTTGCCGTCTTGCCGTAGGCGTTGGCGACCTGCTGGATCACGTACTTGTAGATCTGGACCGAGTCGGCAGCCTTGATGATCGGGCAGAACTTGATGCCGAGCTCATGCTGGGCCGAGGCCACTTCGTGGTGGTGCTTTTCGATCGGCACGCCCATTTCGCCCATGGCTGCCAGCATTTCGCCGCGCATGTCCTGTGCGGTGTCGAGCGGTGGGACCGGGAAATAGCCCTTCTTCAGCGCGATATGGTGGCCGTTGTTGCCGGCCTCGTATTCGGTGTCGTTATTGGTGGGCAGCTCGGAGCTGTCGACCGAGAAACCGACCTTATAGGTAGTGTTCGAATAACGGACGTCGTCGAAGATGAAGAATTCTGGCTCTGGCCCGAAATACACGCTGTCGCCAATGCCCAATTCACGGACATAGGCTTCGGCCTTCTTGGCCGTGGTGCGTGGATCGCGCGAGTAGGGCTGGTAGGTCAGCGGATCGAGAATGTCGCAGTTGATCGCAAGGGTCGAGGCGCCGAAGAACGGGTCCATATAGGCCGAGTCGGGATCGGGCATCAGGACCATGTCGCTTTCGTTGATGGCCTTCCAGCCAGCGATCGAGGAGCCGTCGAACATGGTGCCTTCTTCAAAGATGTCCTCGTCGATCATGGTCTGATCGAAGGTCACATGCTGCAGCTTGCCGCGCATGTCGGTGAAGCGCAGGTCCACATACTTGATGTTCTCGTCCTTGATGCGCTTGAGGATATCGGCTGCAGTCGTCATTGAGGTCTACCCCTGTATTTTTAGGTATGTTTGTTGTCATGCGGCGGGACGCGAAGGATCGGGAGGGATCCTAGAGCGCGTCGTCGCCGAATTCTCCGGTGCGGATTCGGATCGCCTGCTCGATTGAGTAGACGAAGATTTTGCCGTCGCCAATGCGACCGGTCTGCGCGGCGTTGCGGATCGCTTCGATAGCCTTTTCCGCCAGCTCGTCGGGGCACACGACCTCGACCTTAACCTTGGGCAGAAAATCCACGACGTACTCGGCGCCGCGATAGAGCTCGGTATGGCCCTTCTGGCGGCCGAAACCCTTGGCTTCGGTAACGGTGATGCCCTGCAAGCCAACTTCCTGGAGCGCTTCTTTGACTTCGTCGAGCTTGAACGGCTTTACGATAGCCTCGATTTTTTTCATTGGGAGCCTCCACGTGCCACCTTCGGCATCTATCGCCACAGCGTATGCATGGCGCGTGCCAATCGCATTGAAAATGAGAATCGCAGGACGGACAAGCGGTTATTCCGTGCAGTCATTGCGTAACGTTAGAAGTGGTTGGGCGAGGTGCCTAATTTTGCAGCAAACTGCCTGCCAAATAGACGGATTGTCGGCCGGAGATGCGAGGCGAGCGCTGCAACATGGCCCCAAGCCCGCGACCAAAGCGGCGGAAATCAAGCTTTGACTGGCATTGGGAGTTCATATAGATGCAACGCCAACCCGGCCAACGGGTCCTTTTGCGGGTGTGGCGGAATTGGTAGACGCACTGGATTTAGGTTCCAGCGCCGCAAGGCGTGGAGGTTCGAGTCCTCTCACCCGCACCAAACCTTGGACCTGGCCCCTGTGAACAATGAATACGGGACACAACCGAATGCAGGTTACCGAAACCCTCAATGACGGCCTCAAGCGCAAGCTGAGCGTCACCATTCCGGCCGCCGACCTCAACACGCGCCTCAGCGCCAAGCTCGAAGAGCTCAAGGGTCAGGCCAATATCAAGGGCTTCCGTCCCGGCAAGGTGCCACTGGCGCACATCAAGAAGATGTATGGCCGTTCCGCCATGAGCGAAGTGATGACCGACGCGATCAATTCGACGGTCACCGAAACGCTGGAGCAGCGCTCCGAGCGCGCCGCGGCCCAGCCCAAGGTCGACCTCCCCGACGATCAGGCCGTGATCAACGAAGTGCTGGACGGCAAGGCCGACCTGGCATTCGAAGTCGAATATGAAGTTCTGCCCCCCGTCGAGCTGATGGACCTCAAGGGCATTTCACTGGTCAAGCCGGTGGTCGAAATCACCGACGAAGAGCTCGACGCCGAAGTCAACCGCGTGTTCGCCCAGAACCGTGGCTATACCGACAAGGGCGACGATGGCGTTGTCGAAATGGGCGATCGTCTCGGCCTGTCGTTTGTCGGCAAGATCGACGGCGAACCCTTCGATGGTGGTACCTCCGACCACGCCCATCTGACCGTTGGCTCGGGCGAGTTCATCCCCGGCTTCGAAGAGCAGCTGGTTGGCGTCAAGAAGGGCGGCAGCAAGGAAGTCAAGGTTACCTTCCCGGCTGACTACCAGAACGCCGAACTGGCCGGCAAGGACGCCGTGTTCGACGTCACCGTGCTGCATGTCGATGGCCCGAACACCGGCGAGCTGGATGACGAATTCGCTCAGCGCCTCGGCGTCGAGAACGTCCAGGCCATGCGCGATGCCGTCAAGACGCAGATGGAAGCAGCGCTCGCCTCGATGAGCCGCCAGCATGTCAAGCGCCAGATCCTCGACGCCCTCGACGACGGTCACAAGTTCGACGTGCCAGCCCAGCTGGTCGACGCCGAGTTCGAGACCATCTGGCAGCGCGTGCAGCACGAAGTCGAAAGCCATGGCCGCTCCTTCGAGGACGAAGGCACGACCGAGGAAGCCGCCCGTGCGCAGTATCGCACCATTGCCGAGCGCCGCGTGCGCCTGGGCCTCGTGGTTGCCGAGATCGGCAACAAGAACGATGTCAACGTGACCGAGGAAGAACACCAGCAGGCGCTGATCGCCGAGGTTCGTCGCTTCCAGGGCCAGGAACAGCAGGTTTACGACTACTACCGCAAGAACCCCCAGGCTCTCGCTGGTCTTCGTGCCCCCGTCTTCGAGAACAAGGTCGTCGACTTCGTTGCCGAGCAGGGCACCGTCGAAGAAAAGACCATGACTCGCGCCGAATTGGCTCAGCTGATCCAGGCCGATGAAGACGATGTCCCCGAAGAGCACCACCACTAGGATCAATCGCCATTTATCTGAGGCTGGCCTGCAAATCGCGGTGTTCTGCGCTTCCGGTGCTCACGTACCAACGTACGCTCCGCTCCGGTTCTCGAACACCACGATTTTCGTCTCAGCCTGAGATGACTATCGAATGATCCTTCGGCTCACGTGGCATGAAGTGTTATGAATATGAGGCCGCCCAGAAATGGGCGGCTTTTTGTTTTTGGTGGCAGAGTTGTATTTTCAGGGTTTGGATCGCGCGATGAACAGTTCCCATGCCGATGTGTTGTTGACGCCCGCGCAGATGGGGGAGGCGGACCGCCTGGCGGTTGTAGCTGGCGTGCGCTCGCTGCAACTGATGGAGGCGGCTGGCAAGGCAGTCGCCGAGGCTATCACCGAGCGCTACTATCAACGCTCGGTGCTGGTGCTGTGCGGCCCGGGCAATAATGGCGGCGACGGCTTCGTGGTGGCGCGGCTGCTCAAGCAGCGTGGCTGGCCGGTGCAACTGCGGCTGATCGGGGAGCGCGCGGCGCTCAAGGGCGATGCGGCGGCCATGGCCGAGCAGTGGACGGGCAGGGTTGCGGCGCCGTCGCCACGGGACATCGAGGACGCCGATCTGATCGTCGATGCTTTGCTCGGGGCAGGGCTCGACCGCGATGTCGAGGGAGAATTTGCCGCGATGATCGAGGCGGTCAATGCGAGCACCCGGCCTGTCGTGTCCATCGACGTGCCCAGTGGCATCGACGGGCAGACCGGGCGAGCGCGCGGCGTATCGATCATGGCTGATCTCACGGTGACGTTTTTCAGGCTCAAGCCGGGCCATCTGCTGTTGCCGGCACGGGACCGCTGCGGAGAGGTCGTGCTCGCCGAGATCGGCATTCCCGAAACGGTGCTGCAGACCATCGACGCGATGGCGTGGCAGAATACGCCCAGCCTGTGGTCGGTGCCGGTGGCGGACAATGAGCGCAACAAGTTCGACCGGGGTCATGTGGTCGTGGTGTCCGGCGGGCCACTCCAGACCGGCGCGGCGCGGCTATCGGCCATGGGAGCCTTCCGGGTGGGCGCCGGCGTGGTGTCGCTGACCGGTTCGGAGGCCGCGTTGCTGGTCCACGCCAGCCATGTGACGGCGGTGATGCTCAAGCCTGCCGAGGACGCGGCGGCGCTGGCGCAGTTGCTCGGCGACCGGCGGATGAACGCCGTGGTCATCGGACCGGCAGCCGGTGTTGGCGAGGAGACCCGCGACAAGGTGTTGGCGGTGCTGGCATCGGGAGCGGCCAGCGTTCTGGATGCCGACGCCTTGATGAGCTTTGTCGAAAGCTCCGAGGCGTTGTTCGACGCCATCAAGGCCAAGCCCGAACGCAACGTGGTGATGACCCCGCATGAGGGCGAGTTCCAAAAGCTGTTTGGCGACGTGGCGGGCGGCAAGGTCGAGCGGGCCCGGACGGCGGCCACGCTATCTGGGGCGATCGTCATTTTGAAGGGCAGCGACACGGTGATCGCCAGCCCCGATGGCCGCGTCGCGATCAACGCCAATGCGCCGGCCTGGCTCGGCACGGCTGGCTCGGGCGACGTGCTGGCAGGCATGACCGCCGGGCTGATCGGGCAGGGCATGGACGGCTGGGAGGCGGCCTGCGCTGCTGTATGGCTACACGCCGAGGCTGCCAATCGCTTCGGCGGCCCGGGCCTGGTCAGCGAGGATTTGCCGCTGCTGGTGCCAGGCGTGCTGGCCAGTCTTTAGGCGTGCGCCTGCCAGAATTGCGTCAGCGCTTGCCGCCAGGCGGCGCTGGCATCCAGATTGGCGCAATGGCCCGCGGCGGGCAGATCGAGGATCGTCCAGTTTGGCCGTTGTCCAATGCGCTTGAGCGCGGGGCGGAGGCTGAGATTGACCGCATGGTCCTGTCCGCACACCATGATCAGCAGGGGCCCGAGATAGGATAGCGCTTCTTTCGTCAGGTCATAGCTGCGCACGTGCGACGCAATCGCGACGCCGACACCAGGATCGAAGGCGCGCGCCATCTCGGCGATCAGCTGACGCGCCGGCTTGAAGCGCGTGGTGGCGGCTGCCGCGACCGTGCCCAGCAGGCGGGGCCCCAGGAGCTGGCGGAGTGCCGGCAGCACGGGGATCAGGCCCGCCGGAACGTTCAGCGCAAAACAGGTCCCGAAGATGCTGACCGAGCTGAACCGATCAGGCACTTGTCCGAGCAAATGCAGTACCAGAATGCCGCCCAGCGAGTTGCCGACCCAGTGCACCGTGTCGGCTTCCGCGTGATCGAGGATGGCGAGCAGGTCCGAGACCATGGTCGGGATCGAGAAATCCTCCGGCCTGCGTGTCAGCGGTGCCTCTGACCGCCCATGGCCGCGCAGATCGGGCACGATGACGCGATATCCCAAAGCGGCGAAATGCTCTGCATCGCCGAGAAATTGGGCGCCACTAGCCGCGAGCCCGTGGCACAGCACGACGACAGGGCCCGAGCCGATAGCGCCGTAGCTCAGCCGCGTGCCATCTGCGGCGAGGCAGGTTGCATAGTGTAGTTCATTGGGCATGCCGGGGGCGCTCAGGACCAACGGACCATTAGTTTTTCCAAGCCGTGGAAGTGATAGACGTCGTTGTACTTTGGTTCTTCCGCGAGGCGCAGCTTGGGCAGGCGGCGAAACAATTCGCTGAAGGCGATTTGGAGCTCGATGCGGGCCAGCGGTGCACCGATGCAAAAGTGGATGCCGGCGCCGAAGCTGACGTTGGCACCATCGGCGCGGAAGGGGTCGAAGCTGTTGGCGTTGGCGAACCGCGCGGGGTCGCGATTGGCGGCGCCGAGCATCAGGCCGACAACGTCGCCTTTGCGCAGATTGATGCCATTGAACTCGAGGTCGCTCAGCGCATAGCGCGTGAACATGTGCAGTGGAGCGTCAAAGCGCAGGCATTCCTCGATGGTGGCTTCCGTCTGTTTGTCGTCGGCAAACAGCGCCGCCGGATCGAGGCCGCTCTCGAGGATGGATTTGACGCCATTACCCGTGGTGTGGACCGTCGCTTCATGGCCGGCATTGAGCAGGAGAATGGCGGTGGACATCACTTCTTCGTCGGTGAGCCGGTCGCCGTCGCGGTCCGAGGTCAGCATGTGGCTGAGCAAATCTTCCCGCGGCTGCTGGCGGCGCTCGGCGATGATGGCGCGCAGATAAGCCATGAAATCGGCTGAGGCTTGGTTGGCATCGAGCTCGGTCTCATGGCTGACGCCGAACATGTACATGGCCACCATGCGATTGGACCACGCCAGCAGTTGCGGCGCACTGTCGGCGGGCAGGCCGATCATCTCGGCGATGACGATGGCGGGAATCGGTGCGGCGAAGGCCTTGATCAGGTCGACGCTGTCCTGATGTTCGAAGCTGTCGATCATCTCGTTGGCGAGCTTGACGATGCGTGGACGCAATTGTTCGACGTGGCGGGATACGAAGGCACGGTTGACCAGGGTGCGCAGGCGCGTGTGGCCAGGCGGCTCGAGGTTGAGCAGGGAATGTTGCTCGGTCAAATCGAAGGCAGCGGTGTGCGCCTTGGGCTCGGGCATGCCGAGTTCCTCGCGCGTCGCCACATGCAGGATTTCGCGGCCGAAACGCTTGTCGCGGAGGAGGGCGCTGACATCCTTGAAACCGGCAAAGCACCAGTGGCCGTATTCTTCCCAGAAGAAAGCTGGCTCGGTAGCATGTCGCTCCGCATAAAAGGCGTACGGGTTCTGGAAAAACGCCGGATCGCGCGGATTGGCGCTCGCGCAGCGCTGAGCAGGAACGTCGGTGACTGGTTTGATCTGGAGAATAGCGCCCATTGGTCCGGCTTTGCGTGAAAACTCATCTGACATTAGGCTGCAAGGGCCGAAACGCAACGCAGGATGATGCAAAACTTGCCTCGCGCGCAAAATGCGCTAGTGCATCTGGCAAACATATTCGGAGCCGAGCATGAGCGAGCTGACCCTGTCCCAAGCGATCGACAATATCTATGCGTCGATCAAGAACAACAATGACGAGCTGGATGCGCATATCGCGGCCCTCAAGACCGCCATGGCTGCCGAAGGCGTCGAGGAAGCGGTGTTCGAGCCCGGCAAGCTGGCGCAGTCCAATCGGCAGGGGCGCAAGATCATGCAGTCCTATTTCAAGAAGAAGGGCGTCGCCGTCAGCTTTTCGGCTTGAGGCGGCGTTCACCTTCCTTGATGAGCGATACGGCTGGCTATTGAAGCTGGCCGCAATGCCGCCTATCTGTGCCTTTACCGCGCGTTAAGGCGGCATAGTCAGCAATTGGCCAGTCGCCGATTCGAAATTCAAGTCATGCTCCCCGAACCCTGGGTGTCCGAGTTCGGATGAGGAGCGTGGAGCAACCGACTACAGGGCCGTGGCTGCGCAAGCGGGACGGCAAAGGGGCATCACATGCGGGATCCGCACGATATTTACATGAACACGCTCGTTCCCATGGTGGTCGAGCAATCCAACCGTGGCGAGCGCGCGTTCGACATCTACTCGCGCCTGCTGCGTGAGCGCATCATTTTCGTGACTGGCGTGGTCGAGGACAACATGGCGTCCGTAATCGTGGCGCAGTTGCTGTTTCTCG
>Ga0247806_10000472_pt1 | contig 25299 bp, 22 predicted proteins | sample UWRJL059202B1_FD_179935 | JGI IMG/M metagenome (GOLD analysis project Ga0247806, IMG submission 179935) | Plant litter microbial communities from Arlington Agricultural Research Station in Wisconsin, United States - UWRJ-L059-202B-1 | ecosystem: Environmental > Terrestrial > Plant litter >... | reverse complement strand
AATTCCTTAGTGAGGAAGGTGTTAAGCAATTGCTTCAAAAAACAGAAAACCAGTACATGGCCGATAACAATCGCGACATGCACAAGGTAGATGAGGCTTTGTACTTTGTTATAGAAGAAAAAAACAATCAGGTAGAACTTACAGATAACGGTATCAAATTCCTTTCTCAGGATACAGATAGCGACTTCTTTGTTCTTCCGGATATTGGTACAGAGATTGCCAACATTGAAAAGAAAAAACTTCCTAAAGAAGAAGAAGCAGAGGTTAAAGATACCCTGTTTAAAGATTTCTCTATTAAAAGCGAGCGCATACACACACTTACACAGCTTTTAAAAGCATACACGCTTTTTGAAAAAGATGTGGAGTATGTTATCATGGAGAACAAGATCATGATCGTAGACGAGCAAACAGGCCGTATTATGGATGGCCGCCGCTACAGCGATGGTTTACACCAGGCTATAGAGGCTAAAGAGAACGTTAAGATCGAGGCTGCTACGCAAACTTTCGCAACTATTACATTGCAAAACTACTTCAGGATGTACAGCAAGCTATCGGGTATGACCGGTACTGCGGTAACAGAAGCTGGTGAATTCTGGGAAATATATAAGCTGGATGTGGTAGAAATACCTACAAACAGGGGGATGGCCCGTAAGGATCACCATGACCTTATTTACAAAACAATGCGCGAAAAATTCAATGCCGTTATAGAAGACGTATCTGAATTATCTAAAGCAGGAAGGCCGGTACTTATTGGTACAACATCGGTAGAGATATCGGAGTTATTGAGCCGAATGCTTAAAATGAGGAATGTACCGCATAACGTACTGAACGCAAAATTACACAAAAAAGAGGCCGACATTGTAGCCGAAGCCGGTAAGCCGGGAGTCGTGACCATAGCAACCAACATGGCAGGGCGTGGTACCGATATTAAGCTTACTGCAGAGGTTAAAGCTGCAGGCGGGCTTGCAATTATAGGTACAGAGCGTCACGATTCACGACGCGTAGACAGGCAGCTGCGAGGCCGTGCCGGCCGTCAGGGAGATCCGGGCAGCTCTCAGTTCTATGTTTCTCTTGAGGATAACCTTATGCGTTTATTTGGCTCTGAAAGGGTTGCTAAAGTAATGGACCGTATGGGCCTTAAAGAGGGCGAAGTTATTCAGCACTCTATGATGACAAAATCTATAGAGCGTGCACAGAAAAAAGTAGAAGAAAATAACTTTGGTGTACGTAAGCGTTTGCTTGAGTATGATGATGTTATGAATGCACAGCGTGAAGTGGTTTACAAACGCAGGAAACATGCACTGCATGGCGAGCGCCTTAAAGTAGACTTAGCTAACATGATGTATGATACTATAGAGCTGCTTGTAAGGGATAATAAAGCAACAAACAACTTTAAGAATTTTGAGTTTGAGCTTATCCGTACGTTCTCTATAAGTTCTCCACTTAGCGAAGCCGATTTTGCAAAACTGTCTGAAAGGGAGTTTACAGGTAAAATATATAAAGCTGTTTTAGATACCTATACACAACGTAATGAGCGCAATGCCGGTGAGGCATTTGTGGTTATTAAAAATGTATATGAAAACAATAACGGCCAGTATGAGCGCATTGTAGTACCGTTTACAGATGGTATTAAATCGCTAAATGTAGTTACAGATCTTGAAAAAGCGTATGCTACACAAGGGCAGTCGCTTATAACAGATTTTGAAAAGAACATTACACTTGCCATTGTAGATGAGGCCTGGAAAAAGCACCTTCGAAAAATGGATGAGCTAAAACAATCGGTTCAGCTTGCGGTACACGAACAAAAAGACCCGTTACTAATTTATAAGTTTGAAGCATTCAACCTGTTCGAAAAAACAATGAATGACATTAATAAAGAGGTAATATCATTTTTGTTTAAGGCCGATTTGCCGTCGCAAAACCCTGATGCAATTCAGGAAGCAAAACAGCAAACCCGCCAGCCGGAGAAATATATAGAAGCTAAAGCAGAGGTTTTAAATACAGATGAGATGGCTGCTGCAGCCCGTGAAGTATCTGAACAAAGCCAGTCACGATCTTCGGTTACAGAAACCATAACAAGGGATGCTCCTAAAATTAACCGTAATGATACTGTAACGCTTAAACACGTTATGAGTGGCAAAACTGAAACAATGAAATTTAAAAAAGCCGAAGGCCTTTTATCAACCGGCGAATGGACAATTACCCACGAAGAGTAATTTAGTCTTATATAATACTTATCCCTCCGCATTGCGGGGGGATTTTTTTATAAATTTGGTTCGGCATTTGCTATGTTGTATTTAAGGAACAAGACGTAATATTATGAAAAAACAAATTTTGCTTATCGCATTTTTATTAACCACTGCTTTTACGGTTACAGCCCAAGATAAAACATCGCTCGAGGCTGCTGCTCTCACTATGTACAATAACACCGTTGCCGGTAATTATGAGGCAGTGGCAAATGGTACCTATCCTAAAATATTTGAGATACTGCCTAAGGATAAAATGATGGAGAGTTTAAAAAACATGCTTAATGGCGATGGCTATAGCCTTATGCTGCTTAAAGCCGACCCCAAATTTGAATACGGGCCGGTTAAAAAAGTGGCTGATGGGCAATATTGTTTAGTAAAACACGACCTTGTAATGAAGATGACCTTTAAAGATCCTGTAGGCGATCCTGAAAGTAAGGAGATGATAGCCAACTTTAAAAAAGCCATGCAAACTAACGACATAACATTTGAAGCGAAATCTAACTCATTTACCATTAAAAAACGTGCCGATGTAGTTTTTGCAGCCGATAAGCTTACCAAGAACCAGTGGAAGTACATGAACAGGGCAGGAGATAAGCTTATGGAAAAGATTTTTGGGACAGAAGTTTTAAAACAACTTGGTATATAATAAACATACTGTTTGAGGCTAATTTTAATGGTAAAATTAGTACCTTAACAGCACATAAAAACAACTACTAAAAAACACGGTTATGGCAAAAGGTCAGGATGTAAAAAAGGCAGTTAAAAAGGAACCTTTAAAAACTGCTAAAGAAAAAAAAGAAGAGAAGAGAGATAAGAAAAACTCTAAAAAAGATTTTAGTTAATCTTGATGATAATTTATTAAAATCCCTGCAAATGCAGGGGTTTTTGTGTTATAAAAGGTTTTTAATTAGGTTCTGAAGGCTTTTTTTGTTATGTTTGTAACAATACGCTACTAACTTTCCTTTTAGTATAAGCCAATGGAATTATATTATTCGCTCTCAGTACTCATTGTGCTGGCCTCATTTTTTGCTTACTTAAACGTTCGTTTTCTTAAACTTCCTTCTACTATTGGTGTCATGGTTATTGCTATGGCAGTATCTATATTCCTGGTAATTTTTGGCAACATTGCTCCCGGTGCGTTAAGCAGGGTGTCAAAACTTATAAATGGTTTCGATTTTACCGAACTGCTTATGGGTGCTATGCTAAATTTTTTACTCTTTGCAGGTGCCATACACATTAACCTTAAAGACCTGAGGGAGCAGCGGGGCCCTATTGTAGTATTCTCTACCATTAGTGTTATAATATCAACTTTTGCGGTAGGTACACTGGTATATTACATTCCGCTTGCAGATCTTAATATACCTTACATTTATTGCTTGCTATTTGGTGCATTAATTTCCCCTACAGATCCCGTTGCCGTACTCAGTATCCTTAAAGAAGCAAAGGTTCGTAAATCGCTTGAAACAAAAATTGCTGGCGAATCCCTGTTTAACGATGGTGTAGCTGTTGTGGTCTTTGCAGTAATATTAGAGTTGGCACAAGGTACATCTGGCGATATAACACCGTTTAATGTAGGCTGGCTTTTAATAAAAGAAGCAGGTGGCGGTTTTGTGCTGGGTATTATACTTGGCGTGTCGGCATCGCGCGCATTACGTAAAATAGACGACTATAAAGTATCTGTGCTTATAACATTATCTGTAGTAATGGGAGGTTACCTTATTGCCCATGCGCTGCACATTTCTGGCCCGCTTACAATGGTAATTGCCGGTATTATTATTGGTAACTTTAAAAGAAGGTTCATCATGTCGCCTATTACAAAAGACTATTTGGATAAGTTTTGGGAACTGAATGACGAAATCCTTAATGCGGTACTATTCCTGTTTATAGGGTTTCACCTCTTGGTAATAAAAAACATTAACGATTACTGGGTGCCGGGACTTATCTCTATAGTGCTGGTGTTGTTTTCAAGGTTTATATCCATCTGGATACCTACCACCTTTATACCGTTTCGCGAAAAGTTTAGCAGGGGTACGATAAAGATACTGGTTTGGGGCGGACTGAGAGGCGGAGTATCCATTGCGCTTGCACTATCTATTAACGACGGCCCATATACAGATACTATAATAGCTATAACCTACTTTGTGGTAGTGTTTTCAATAATTGTTCAGGGATTGTCTATTGGTAAAGTAGCAGGAAGGATATTGGAGAAATCGTAATTTAAGGATTTCTTTTTACAAGTTTGCAATTAGTACAAACCCGCGAAGCACCCAAAATGGGTGCTTGCTATGTGTTTTGAATGTGGAGGCAGATTATACAAAAAGTGGAAATTCTTCACCGTCGTATGTGCCATGGTCATGTTCGTCATTAAGCTCATCCTCGGTAAAATATCCGAATAGTTTTACAAGCCCAAATCCGGCAAATGCTGCGAGTACAAATTTTAGCAGTTTCATGTCGTCTTGATTTTTTGGGTTAATTATTGATTTCATCGTTTATTATTGTGCTTTTGTTAGTATCACAGGTTGAAATTACTAATAATTTACTTTAGCCTAAAATTTTTTAATACAATTTTAGGAGTAAACTGCCGAATTTGCAGCGAAAAGGAGTTTTCATGTAACGAAATTTTCATTGCAGGTATAATGCGCGCATATAACTTTAAAATATGGTTAAATGTAATTTACCATTGTGATTTTGTCAATCAATTTTTTGTCGTTTACAAAATCCCTTATTACCCCGGTTTTTTCAAAATTATATTTTTCATATAGTTTTATTCCCGCAGTATTGGTACTGTACACTTCCAGCCATATTAATTTTAAGGCAGTATTTTTGGTAGCCCATTGTAAGGTTCTTTGCATAAGGAAAGAACCTATTTTATGGTTGTGCCACTCATAAGCAACGCCCATACCTATCATTGCGGTATGATAAAGCTTTTCGCGCTGGCTTCCGTTAACATCAATATTACCTATTACGGTATTACCATGTAGTGCAATTAGCAGCAGGCTATTACCTTCGGTTATATAACGCTCTATGAGTTGCTTTTCCTGTTCTAAGTCGTTTTTATACTCATATACATATAAAGGTATTGTGGTTGTATCTTTAATGTATGCTTTTTTAAGCTCTAAGAGTTGCCGGGCATCGGTTGGTACAGCTTGGCGAATGGTTATCTCCTTACCATTAGGAGTAAAATAAATTTTTGGTGTAACTTTCATTACGCAGGTAAAGAAAATTCAGGATTGTATATCAGCCCAATTACGTTTCCCCATAAATCTTTAACAGTAGCAGTTACAATTTCGCCACCTACATTTTCGGGAACTTCATGTGCCGTAGCGCCAAGATTTATAAATCGGTTAAATTCTGTTTCAATATCATTAACGCCCCAATAGGTAGCAACGCTTTCACCTTTTGCTTCGGGCAGGGTTTCATCCGGCTGTAATCCCAGCTCATAACCGGCAATATTGAAGCCTACATAAAAAGGTTCGTCAAAGTAGGGTTCAGTATTAAAGGCTTCAGCATACCAGGCCTTTGCGGCATTAATATCGGTTACTTTATAAATTACGGTACGCAGGCCAATTAGGGAAGTGCTCATTATAGTGTTTATTTATGGTTATACCCAAAGTTAATAATTTGCTGATTATACAGTACTATTTGTAATTGTTAATGCTGTTTTTAATTGTTATGAGCCGTTATTTATGTTAATGTGGTTAGTACATATATGGTTATGTATGCCGAAAAGTAATAAACCCAAACATTTTATTATATTTGCCTCTTTGTAAAGCAAACGAACAAATTAACGTATGAAATTATTAGAAGGAAAAACGGCTATTATAACCGGTGCAAGCCGTGGTATAGGCCGTGGTATAGCCCTTACTTTTGCTCAACAGGGCGCTAATGTGGCTTTTACCTACAGCGCATCTGCCGAAGCAGCAAAAGAACTTGAAGAAAAGCTTGCAACATTTGGTGTAAAAGCTAAAGGTTACCAGAGTAATGCAGCCGATTTTAACGAGTCGCAAAAACTGGTTGATGATGTGATTGCCGATTTTGGTGCACTTGATATACTAATAAACAATGCAGGTATTACTAAAGATAACCTTTTAATGAGGATATCTGAAGCTGATTTTGATAAAGTAATAGAGGTAAACCTTAAGTCGGTATTTAACATGACTAAGGCAGTACAAAAAACAATGCTTAAGCAGCGTCATGGTTCTATAATCAACATGAGCTCTGTAGTAGGTGTTAAGGGTAATGCAGGGCAGTCTAATTACGCAGCATCTAAGGCAGGTATAATAGGCTTCTCTAAATCTATAGCTTTAGAGCTTGGTTCTCGTAACATTCGTTGCAACGTGATAGCCCCAGGCTTTATAGAAACAGAGATGACAGGCAAACTATCTGAAGAGGTTGTTAAAGGCTGGAGGGAGAATATTCCTTTAAAGCGTGGCGGTAGCCCGGAGGATGTTGCTAATGCATGCGTGTTCTTAGCATCAGATATGTCGGCTTACATAACAGGGCAAACCCTGAATGTAGACGGCGGTATGCTAACATAATTTTATTTTTTTTTGACGGACAAACGACTAACAAATGACTGCATCTACGGTTTTATTATTACTATTTTCTGCATTTGCAGCATTGGCATTGTCGTTTTACCAATATTTTTTTAAAGTCAAAGCAAAGGGTAAACGCTACTTTGTTTTGGCTTTTTTACGTTTTATAACATTGCTTTCCATCTTTGTGCTGCTTATTAATCCTATAGTAACGCGTAAAGATCTGGAAACCGTAAAAATTCCGCTCCCTGTAGTAGTAGATAATTCAATGTCTATAAAAGAACTGGGACAGGATAACCTTGCAAAACAGCTTGCTGATAAAATAACATCAAATTCGGCTTTAAAAAATAAGTATGATGTGCAGCTTTATACTTTTGCCGACGGATTTGAAGCCGGTAAGACTCCCGATTTTACAGGGAAACAAACCCATATAGACCAGGCTGCGCAAAACTTAAAGCAATTGTACCGCAATATAAATTACCCGGTAGTATTGCTAACAGATGGTAACCAGACTATAGGTAACGATTATGTATACAGCTTTAAAGAAAATACAGCGGTATATCCATTAGTATTAGGCGATACAACCACGTTTCTGGACCTTAAGGTTAGCCAGGTTAATGTAAATAAGTATGCCTTCTTAAAAAATAAATTTCCTGCCGAAGTATTTTTACAGTATAGCGGTAACAAAACTGTTAATGCTGTATTTAATATAATGCAGGGTAACTCTGTTTTGTACAAACAGGCAGTTACATTCTCTAAAGATAAAAAAGCACTTTCTTTATCTGTTTTGCTGGATGCCGCTAAAGTAGGTGTGCAAACCTATAAAGCCGTAATAACATCTGGTGAGACAGAAAAAAACAAGTACAACAATACTAAGAATTTTGCAGTTGAGGTTATAGATCAACGATCGGAAATTGCATTGGTAGCAGCCATAAATCACCCAGATCTGGGTGCGCTTAAACGTTCTATAGAAACGAACCAGCAGCGCAAAGTTACCATACTTAAACCAGCCGATGTAAAATCGCTACAGGATTATAATGTACTTATATTGTACCAGCCGGATGCATCGTTCAGGCAGCTTTTAGAACTTAATAAAAATGCAGGTTTAAATACATTTATAGTTACCGGCCTTAATACCGATTTTAATATGCTTAACAAGTATCAAAACCAGTTAAGTTTTAAAATGACGTCGCAGCGCGAAGACTACCTTGCCGATTTTAATACACAATTTAATCTCTTTGCATTAACAGATATTGGTTTTGGGCAGTTGCCACCACTACAACACCCTTTTGGAACAATAGCAGCAAAAAGCAATGTGAATGTGCTGTTAAAGGCGCGTATACGTAATGTGCAGACAGAGAATCCTGTAATGGCATTTTCTGAAAACGGGGCTGCGCGCAGTGCATTCTTATTAGGAGAAAACATTTGGAAGTGGAGGGTAGAGAGTCATGTTAATACCAAATCGTTTGAGCAGTTTGATGTTTTTATTGATAAGACCATACAATTCCTTTCTTCAAACTCTAAACGAAAATCGTTAGTTGTTAACCATGAGAGCTTTTATAATTCGGGAGAGGTAATTCCTGTTACGGCGCAATACTTTAATAAAAATTATGAGTTTGATGATAATGCACGGCTAACAATATTGTTGAAAAACAAAAAAACAAATTCGTCTAAGTCATACGATTTCCTTAAAGGAAATAATGAATATAAAGTAAACCTTGACGGGCTTGAGGCTGGGCAGTATACTTTTACAGTAAAAGAAACAGCATCTAAAACATCTTATTCAGGCAGCTTTGAAGTGCTTGATTTTGAAATAGAAAAGCAGTTTGTAAACCCTGATCTTGCCCGCTTGCAGCAAACAGCTACAAACACAGGAGGTGCAGTTTATTATCCTGATAAGACAGACGATCTTATTAAGTTTTTAAGCAATAACGAATCGTATAAAGCATTACAAAAGGAGATAACTACAAAGTCGCCCTTAATAGACTGGGTATGGCTCTTGGTTATACTTGCTGTTTCTTTGTCGGCAGAATGGTTTATAAGGAAATATAATGGTTTGCTTTAATGCAATATTAGTATTAAAGTAATTATAAATACAGGGGGTGTGGTAGATAGATTGAGTAAATTTGGGAGATAACCTAAATTAATATACAATGAAAAAATTACTAACTCTTAGTGCCATTGCCCTGATAGCTATTTTTGAAAGCTGTGGTACTGCAAAATCGGGTCCTGCTATAGACATCCTTACAGGTACGAGCTGGGAACTGACTACAGTAAACGGCAAACCTGCAGACTCTACAAACTACAATAGCGGCCTTCCTGTGGCTAATTTCTCTACAGATAACAAGATAGCAGGTAATGGCGGTTGCAATCGCTACAATGGCTCTTATAACTTAAATGAAGAAGGCGGGATAAATATTAGCCAGATGGTATCTACAAAAATGTTTTGCCCGGGTAATGGTGAGAATGATTATCTTAAAGCTTTAGAAAGTGCTGATGGTGCAAGTGTAGAAAAAGATAAACTTATTTTGCTTAAAGGAGTAGATGAGGTTTTAGTTTTTAAACCAAAAAAATAATACTTAATAGATAAAAAAATAAATGCCTTTTTGATTAATCAAAAAGGCATTTATTTTTTGTTACAAACCATGCCGGCTTGGTTGGCTGTCTGTGCGTGTTATGTTCCATCCTTCTCTTACAGGGGTACGCCTGTTTACCAGGTGGCTTTGGTGGTCATAACATCTGTGTTCCTCTAATGTTACCTGCTTAGGAAAAGTAGCAAGCTCATCAGGGTTAATCATTGCCGGGTCATCATAAGGTAACGATGTGTTGCCTGACAGATGGCTCATTTCCATGTTTTCGCTACCATCCTCAGGATAGTAGGAATAATTAGTAATAGGTGCCATAATAGATTAATTTATATATAAAGGTACTGTTTTTTAGGATATTATAAAAATTTTATCCTAAAAATGTTTATCCATTAAATACTATAACGATTTAAGAACTTTCTATATCGTTGTATTCTATAAGTAGCTGCACCTGGTCTTTGAGTCGTTCTATTATCATATTCATCATTCGTTTATTAATGTTAGATGAATTGTGGGTATAAGTTTTAAACTCTTCCACTGTAAAAACACCCAGTACAATACCTTTTAAAGCGTTTCTAAATTTTATGTCTTTATGTATGGCAGTATCTATGTATTGTAATTTTTTATCGAGTGTAAGCTTGTAAAACTGGCTTTTTTGTTTATTGGCATAATTTAGAAATGCTTCTACAAGTAAATCATTCTGTAATTTTAATACCGGTCGTAATGTAGCATTCTGAAAAATCTCTTCACCTGATGATTGCGGATGTATTATACCTATGGGGTTTCCTCTAAGGGCAAGTAGTCCTGTATCGCGTTGGCTCATATTCTTTTCTTTTAAAGATATAAAAAAACCCCTGCGCGAGCAGGGGTTTTTAAAAATATTATAGATTTCTTATTATTTGATAATAAAAGTAACCCTTCTAACTGTTTGACGGGCAAACGCAGATGATTTGTTTACAGAAGAATCTTCACCATTACCAATGATGTTAAGTCTTGAGCCATCAATACCAGAATCAATTAATATCTGTTTAACATTTGCAGCTCTTCTTGCAGATAGTGCTTTGTTGTATTCAGCATCACCAACTTCGTCAGCATAGCCTATAACGTCAGCACTTGCAGATGGATTTTCTTTTAAGTATCTTGTTAAGAAGTTAATACCGCTTATAGATTGTGCATTAGGCTGATCTTTACCAAAGTCGAAATAAGCATTAATGTAACCACCGTTTATCAAATCAGAAAGATCTGAACTGATAGATGATTTAGAATTGCTATCTCTTTCGTCAAGGTATTTTTCAAGCTCGTCTGGCACACCATTGTTGTTTTTATCAATAGTACGGCCTTTGCTATCTACAGCAACACCAGCAATAGTGTTAGGCTCTGCATCAAGATAATCAGGAACACCATCTTTATCAGAATCGTTCATCATTGTCTCCAGGTCACCTACACGTTTGTCAAGGTCATTAAGTTCTGTAGTAACATCCTGTATATACCAGTCAGCATGCTGCTCATGGCTTCCTAATGCTACAGTAATACCTACAGTAGCCTGGTAAAGTGTACTGTCAAAACCTTGGTTAATATTGTGCTCGTAAGGGCCACCATTCCAGGTTCTTTGCTGAGAGTAGTTGTTGTTCATGGTAAAATCACCAAAAAGGCTAACTCTTTCAGATATTTTAAACTCTCCTGTTAAACCAATTAAGAAAGTACCTATGTGGTCATAGTATTGCTGTCCATCATCAGCTCTAAATCTTCCAACACCTACACCAGTATGTGCTAAAACATTAAGACGGTTTGTCCAAGTCTGGAATTCTAAGATACGGCCAAGATTTACGACACCTTGTAATGAAACACCTTGTGCATTTGTTTTAAATTCAGGAGTACCATCGTTGTTCTTTAATTGATCATAAGTAACACCAAGTTTTAAACCGAATTTGGTATTGAACATGTATCTTGCACCAAAGTTTGCGCTAAAGAAGTTGTAAGAACCAACATCATAACCTGGAGACAATGGATTAGCCACAGTGTTTATACCACCACCTAACTCAAGAGTCCATTTGTTGTAGTCTTGTGCAGGCTTTTCTGTGTTTGCTTCCTGAGCTCTTAGAGCCGGTGCCAGGCAAAGCAGTAATAGGGGGAGTACAGCTTTCTTCATAAATAATTGTTTTGTTTATCAGTACGTTGAAAATTTTCTGTAAAAATAGTAAAATAAACTTAAGAAAATATGTGTTATTTTTATAAAAATTTAAAACAAAAATAAAAAATGTTTTCTATAATCAATCCATTCGATTCAACTTTTTTGTCTGAACATCAATATATTAGTGATTTTGAGGTTGAAGATGCTCTGAAAATTAGTAAGAAATCCTTTGATATATGGGGGTTTATGCCACTTGCAGACAGGTTAAACTTTATAAAAAAATTAGTATTTGCTTTAACAAAAAAACAACATTTCTTGGCAAAACAGTGCTCTTTAGAGATGGGAAAACCCATTACTCAGGCACTTGCAGAGGTGAAAAAATGCCAACTTTTATGTGAATATTACTTAAGTAACGCTGAAAAATTTTTTGAAAAACGTCAAATAGAGACAGATGGCAGCGAAAGTTACGTTACTTATGAGCCTCTTGGGGTGGTATTAGGTGTTATGCCGTGGAACTTTCCTTACTGGCAGGTTTTCAGGTTTGCCATACCTACAATGATTGCCGGAAACACAGTTGTAGTTAAACATGCCAGCAACATTGCTGGCTGTGCCATACTAATAGAAGAACTGTTTAAAGAAGCAGGCTTTCCCGATGGAATATATACTAATTTGCTTATTGCGGGTAGCCAGGTTAAGGTAGTAATAGAAAATCCTATTGTTAAAGCGGTATCGCTTACGGGTAGCGAAAAAGCAGGAGCATCCGTAGCATCTATAGCGGCTAACCAAATTAAGAAAGCGGTGCTGGAGCTGGGCGGCAGCAACGGGTTGATTGTTTGCGAAGACGCTGATCTTGATAAAACTGTTGAAATCTCTGTAAATGCACGTTTTCAGAATGCCGGGCAAAGTTGTATCGCTGCTAAAAGGTTTTTTGTGCACAGCAGTATTTTCGATTCTTTTATAGATAAATTTACTAAAGCGGTAAGTGGGCTTAAGGCGGGAAATCCTCTGGATGAAGATACTTATGTAGGGCCGTTAGCACGCAAAGACCTTGCCCAGGATGTAGAGAAGCAGGTGAATAAATCGGTTGAAATGGGAGCTAAAATTGTGCTGGGCGGTAAACGCACGGATGCTTTTTATGAGCCAACTATCCTGGTAAATGTAACTACAGATATGCCTGTTTTTAGCGAAGAAGTTTTTGGGCCTGCAATCCCTGTACTGTCTTTTGATACTTTTGAAGAAGCGGTGAAGCTTAGTAATGCTACTAATTTTGGGCTTGGTGTTTCAGTTTTTACAGCCGATGTTGAAGGCCTTAAAAAGAAAGTTAACCTTTTTGAAGAAGGTGCGGTATTTATTAATGCCATGGTAAAATCAGATCCCGCCTTACCCTTTGGTGGTGTAAAACGTTCAGGTTACGGGCGTGAGCTTGCCGAAAATGGTATTAAGGAATTTGTAAATGTAAAAACGGTATATATAGGATAGTTTAAATCCCCGTTTTTAATAAATGCGAGTCACAATAAGCTATGATATGATTCATTTTAATCGTAATTAAAACAAAAATCCCCAACTCGCGTTGGGGATTTCATTTTATAAGTAAGTGCAAACTGCAATTAAATCTTAATATAGTTCAGGAAAATCTGCCGGTTTAGCTTCGTGCATAATAGCATATACCTTTTCAAAAATATCTTCGGCAGAGGGCTTGCTAAAATAGTCGCCATCAGTGCCATAAGCCGGGCGATGCGCCTTAGCGCTCAAGGTGTCGGGCTTGCTGTCAAGATATTTGTAAGCATCCTGAACATCAATTATCTGCTGCAATATATACGCAGATCCTCCTCCCGGTACATCTTCGTCTATTACTAAAAGCCTGTTGGTTTTGGCAACACTTTTCGCAATGTCGCTGTTAACATCAAAAGGTAGTAACGACTGTATATCTATTACTTCGGCATCTATGCCTATTTCTAACAACTCTTTCGCAGCCTGTTCAACAACACGTAATGTAGACCCATAAGATACCAGCGTAATATCGCCTCCTTCTTTTACCGTTTCTACCACACCTATAGGAGTTTTAAATTCGCCAAGGTTTACAGGCATTTTTTCTTTAAGGCGGTAACCGTTAAGGCACTCTATAACAAGGGCAGGCTCATCGGTTTCCATTAAAGTATTGTAAAAGCCTGCTGCTTTAACCATGTTGCGGGGTACTAAAACATGTATGCCCCTCACGGCATTTACTATCATGCCCATAGGCGAACCTGAGTGCCAGATGCCCTCCAGCCTGTGGCCGCGGGTACGTATTATAAGCGGCGCCTTTTGCCTGCCTACTGTGCGGTAATGCAGTGTGGCAAGATCGTCGCTCATTATTTGTAATGCATACAATAAATAATCAAGATACTGAATTTCGGCAACGGGGCGCAAGCCTCTCATTGCCATCCCGATACCCTGGCCTAAAATGGTAGCTTCGCGAATACCGGCATCGCTCACACGATTTTCGCCATACTTTTCCTGCATACCTTCAAGCCCCTGGTTTACATCGCCTATATTGCCTACATCTTCCCCAAAAATCAACATTTCAGGGTGTTTAGCAAATAGTGCATCAAAATTATTCCTGATTATCATTCGGCCATCAGCTTCTTCTGGAGTACTGCCATAATCAATAGCCTGCTCTGCAACAGTAAATATGTTTTTGTCTGATTTGCTATATAAATGCGAACTGTATTTAGGCTGAATTTTTTCGGTATATGTTTTTATCCAATGCGATAGCGCGCCTTTAGCGTTTTCTTTTATAATAAGTCGCAACGTTTTTCGCGCGGTTATTAGTAGGTCTTTGCGCATAGGTTCCCTAATAGCAGCAAGGTCGGCGATATTTTTCTCTATAAAAACTTTATTGGGACTTTGTGCTGCTACGTTATTTAGTACGGCTAAAAGTTGTGCCTGTTCTTCTTTAAGAGGGGCAACATAAGCCGCCCATGCCGCTTTTTTTGCATCAAGTACGTCGGCTTTCGCTTTATGGTCTATAGCATTAAGGTCTTCTTCGGTAGCTATATTGTTCTCTATCATCCATTTTTTCATCTGGGCAATGCAGTCAAATTCACCCTCCCATGATAAGCGGTCGGAATTTTTATAACGCTCATGCGAGCCAGATGTAGAGTGCCCCTGTGGCTGTGTAAGCTGGTAAATATGCATTAGTACAGGTACATGCTCTTCGCGGGCAATACGTGCAGCCCTTTCGTATGCAGATACAAGCTCTGCATAATCCCAGCCTTTTACGGTAATTATTTCGTAACCATTAGTGTCATTTTCACGCTGAAAACCCTTTAATATTTCAGATATACTTTCTTTAGTAGTTTGGTGGCGGGCATGAACAGATATGCCATAATCATCATCCCAAACGCTTATAACCATAGGTACCTGTAGCACGCCGGCAGCATTTATGGTTTCAAAAAATAAGCCCTCGCTGGTACTGGCATTGCCTATAGTACCCCAGGCTATCTCGTTACCATTTATAGAAAAATTAGTTTTATTATTTATGCCGGTAACATTCCTGTATATTTTAGATGCCTGTGCAAGACCCAATAAACGGGGCATTTGGCCTGCTGTAGGAGAAATATCTGAACTCGAATTTTTTTGAAGCGTAAGGTTTTTCCAGTTGCCATCTTCGTCAAGGCTGTGGGTGGCAAAGTGGCCGCCCATTTGTCGCCCGCCAGACATTGGTTCATCTTCCAGGTCGGGGTGTCCGTACAGGCCTGCAAAAAACTGTTGCAGTGTAAGTTGCCCTATAGCCATCATAAAGGTTTGGTCGCGGTAGTAACCCGAACGAAAATCGCCATTTTTAAAAGCTTTAGCCATGGCGAGCTGTGGTATTTCTTTACCATCGCCAAAAATGCCAAATTTTGCTTTACCGGTAAGCACTTCGCGGCGGCCCAAAAGGCTGCACTCTCTGCTGGTAATGGCAATTTTATAATCGTTTAGCACTTCTGCCCTGAAATCTTTATAAGAAAGCGATTGTTTTGTTTCTGTCCCGGTCATAAAATAAAGTATTGTGCGAATTACAAATTTAATTAAAAGTATGACATAACATAAATATGTGGCAAGAATTTAAATTTCATTTTTCATAAAAAAACAAAAGTATAAATCGCCGCTACTGAATATTGTGTAACGAATATTTGTAATTAATATGTATTATGGATTTTTAAAGCGTAAATTTTTTTAAAACCATTTGCGCGAAAATAACCCTAAAAGTGCTCCCGGGCTCAGGGTAATAACAAAACGTATCTTCTGGCTGTAGTGTGCCTGCGTTATCTCGAAGCCGTTGCTGGATTGTACCGGCAGGTACAATTCAAAATAATCGGTAACAAGGTTAAGGCGTATACCGCTGTCATAGCCAAACTTAGGGCTGCTGTATTTGTTTTTAAAGAGGCCTGCATCGCCATAAATCTCAATCCAGTTCCAGACATTAAAACTTCCGTTTACCGTGGTCATCCACTGGTTTGCAAAGCGGGTATCAAGCTGCGATTTAAAACCACCTTCGGCAAGGATGTACTGACGACTGAAAAAACTTGTAGTTTCAGACCTCCCGTAGTAGTTATAATCAAAAAGATAATCGGTAGGCCTGTCAAGACCAAAGCTAAAAAATTCTGATGCGGTACTGCGGTATATAAACATACCGGCAAATACGCGCAGGTTTACCTGTCTGTTATCATTAAAAAGGCGACGAAATTGTACTTCTCCTGCAAGTTTACCAAAAGGGTCAGACAATTGTAAATCGGTATTAAAGTTATAATGCCTTGTAATTTCTGAATCAGACTTGCTGTAGCGGGCATTAAATACCGAGTAGTTTTCGTTTTGAGTGTCTGTTACAACATAGTTTGTTTTTTCTCGGTTTACTGTTATCTGGCGCAGCGTTAAAAATTGTTTTTTGTTTTTGCGAAGATCCGGATCCCTGAACCTGAATTGTACCGATGGAGTAAATTTTGTATAGCGGGCATCGGGGGTATAGTGAAAGGTAGAACCTGATACAGAATATCGTACATTAAACATTTCGCCCTCGCGCACATACTGGTTGTACAGCAGCGAGAAAGAACCCGCAAGCTCACTTGTTTTAGTTGAATAAGATGGGCTTACATCAAATATAAAAGGTTTTTCGAGCAGCGATTTGTTATGTATGCGCAGTCCCGGTGTAAAACCGTCGTATATATTAAACGTAAAACTGGGAACGTAAAATATCTGGTTATAATTTGGGTCTTCAAGATCCTGAAAGAACGTATACTTAACAGGGCGGTTGTTAGGGAAAATACCCGTAAGTTTTTTAAAGTTATTGCGGCGGTTAAATTCCGGTACTTCGGCATTATAGTTAAGGGCAAGCTTATCAGCATCGGCGCGGGCTATGGTAAACGTAGTATCTTTTGCAACGCCTTCAAACCACTGTTTATAAACTACATTGTTTTTTTTAAGTCCGTATAAAGATATTGGCACGGTAGTACCGGTAACATTTTTAATAGTTACCCTAAGCGAATCGCCTTCTTTTTTAACAGGGCCAAATTTATAGTCTATAATATCGCGGGTAGCGACAAGTTTATCAAAAAACCAGTTTATATCCTTATCGGTTTTGCTTTTAAGTATATCCTCAAGATCCTGCCTGTTAGTTGTACGGGCTATCATATTAAGATGGTAAAACTGCTCTAAAGATTGTTCTACTATATTGTTCCCTAAATATTTATCGAGATAGTTAAAGCTTAAACCTGCCTTGTATTTACCGGCTATTTGCTCATTAAATTTTATAAGAGAGCTTTTAGGATCGCCTATGGGCTGATCCTGGTTGCGTCGTGCCATTAGCAAAGCAAGGTAATCGTACTGGCCATTTATGCCAATGGTAAAAAGATTATAAGTTCTTATTACAGGGAGTGCGCTTAAATTACCCATCATTTTTTCGTTAGGGTAATTTTCGTTTATGTACTTCATTATGAGTTGCATTTGTATGCCGTCATAAATCCAGTTGTCTTTGCGCGGGTCTAGTTTAAGGGTGTTTTTTAAGTAGGCATTAAGGTACGTTTTTAAAAAACGCATCTCGAAAACAAACGAATCCGGGAACGGCCTTATAAAAGCCGGTAACTGGTTAAGGCCATAAACAGGGTTGCGGTCATAATCGGTCTGGCTAACCACTACCTGCCCATGCGGATAAGGCCCAAGATTATCGGCAGTAAACCCGGTTATTTTATCTACAATTACAGCACGCTGCACATCGGTAACGCGGCTGTCTTTAAGGTTAGAGCTAACGGTTGCCGCTTTAAGTTTAAAAACCTCAAAGCTGTCCTGTGGTTCGATAATAAGGTTAAAACCCATTCGGCTCTTGCCGGATAATGTATACTCAGTATAGTTTCCTGAGCTTGTTTTACTATCGTCAGCAAGATCTGTAGTTAATATTAGTTCTTTAGGGAGTTTAAAATTAACAGTATAATCGCAGGCGGCATTGGCAATGTCATCTATATTTTCGTTGCTGTAGGTAGTAAACGCATGATTTTCGTAGCGTGAAGGGGTAAGGTACCAGTCGCGCAGGTTAAAAGTACCGTCTTTATCATCAAAACCAAAGTTTGTAAAACGGTCATTAGGTAGTTTTACATCATAGTCTAACAACAGGGTTACCTGCTCGTTAGGAGCTAATGGTTTTGTAAGTTGCAGTAAAACAATATCGGGGTGTGCTTCCGGGCGGCTCCACTGTAAGGCGCTTCCATCGCTGGCAATAACCGATGCAATAGTGGTGCTTCCCCTGTCATATTCCTTAGCAAGGTGAAAAGCTTTTATAAACTGGTCTGTAAAGTGCCTTGCAAGCGGAGTGGTCTTGCTCGAATAAGCGTTGTTCCAGTCGTTTAATTCTATAATATTTAATACATCGGGGCTTTGGTTTATATACACAATTTCCTGCCTTACACTTACCGTTTTAGTATCGGTATTAAGTGTCGCAGTAATGGTGTTTTTATGCTGGGCCTGTGCCAAACAACCCATCATTATAATAACTATGAAAAAAAGCCTCGTCTTTAAATTCAAAATGTATTTTTAAAGTTATTTGTACTAATAATTTAAGTAGCGCACATCGGTTCGTTGAAAGGGTGTACTTATAACTCTATATACGATGTAAAATTATGTTTTGGGTTGCTTGCTAAACTGTTAAACTTTTAAGCCGATTAAAAATTAGGGCTAAGGCTGTACTTCTTGTAGAAAGCATCTATAGCCTGTAAAACTTCATCGGCAGTATCTACCACTTTTATCAGGTCAAGGTCTGTAGCACTGGCGTTGTGGTACTTATCAATAATTACATTGTGTATCCAGTCTATAAGGCCGCCCCAAAACTCTGTACCCACTAATATAATAGGGAATTTAGCGATCTTTTTAGTCTGGATAAGAGTAATGGCCTCAAACATTTCGTCTAATGTACCAAAACCTCCCGGCATAACAACGAAGCCCTGCGAGTACTTAACAAACATAACCTTGCGAACAAAAAAGTAATCGAAGTTTAGGTTCTTATCGTGGTCAATGTAGGGGTTAAAATGCTGCTCGAAAGGGAGTTCTATATTTAACCCTACAGATGGTGCTATACCCCGGCTGGCACCCTTGTTGCCGGCCTCCATAATACCGGGGCCACCGCCCGTAATAACACCGTAACCTGCGTTTGCAATTTTCTCGGCAATCTCCTCGGTAAGAAGGTAATATTTATCATCAGGCTTGGTTCGTGCCGAACCAAATATAGAGATGCACGGGCCTATTTTGGCCATTGCTTCAAATCCATTTACAAACTCCGACATGATCTTGAAAATAGCCCAGGAGTCGTTGCTCCTGATCTCGTTCCAGGGTTTTTGTGTTAACCCTTCTTTAATCCATTCATCGTCGCTGTTATATTTTTCTTTGGCCATGTACTTTTTTAAAATTTTTGAACGAACTAATATAATTCTTTTTTTAAGAATTGAGCAGTATAGCTCTTTTTGTTTTTGATAACTTCTTCGGGTGTACCTTTTGCAATTAGTTGCCCGCCGCCCTTGCCACCTTCGTAGCCTATATCTATAATGTAGTCTGCCAGCTTAATAACGTCCATGTTATGCTCTATAATTAGCACGGTGTTGCCCTTTTCTACAATTTTATTTATTACTTCCATCAGTACCCTTATATCTTCAAAATGCAGCCCGGTTGTAGGCTCATCAAGGATATAGAAAGTGTTGCCGGTGTCTTTCTTACTAAGTTCTGATGCAAGCTTAATACGCTGTGCCTCACCGCCGGAAAGTGTTGTGCTTTGCTGGCCAAGTGTTATGTATCCAAGGCCAACATCCTGAATGGTCTGAATCTTACGGTTAATTTTCGGGATGTTCTCAAAGAACGGCACCGCCTCATCTACGGTCATTTCCAGCACATCGGATATCGATTTGCCTTTGTAGCGAATTTCCAGCGTTTCGCGGTTAAAACGCTTGCCGTTACAGGTTTCGCACTCTACATAAACATCGGGTAAAAAGTTCATTTCTATAACGCGCAATCCGCTGCCCTCACAGGTTTCGCAGCGGCCACCACTTACGTTAAAGCTAAAGCGGCCGGGTTTATAACCGCGTATCATAGCCTCGGGAGTCTGGGTAAACAGCGATCGTATCTCGCTAAAAACCTCAGTATACGTAGCCGGGTTAGAGCGCGGTGTACGGCCTATAGGGCTCTGATCGATGTCGATAACTTTATCAATATGTTCTAGCCCCTCAATTTTTTTATAGGGAGCCGGTTTTTTTACACCGTTAAAAAAGTGCGCGTTAAGTATAGGGTAGAGCGTACCGTTAATAAGGGTGCTCTTTCCGCTGCCGGAAACCCCTGTTACAGCAATCATTTTACCTAAAGGGAACTCTACGGTAACGTTCTTTAAGTTGTTACCTGTCGCACCGCTCAATTTTAGTGTTTTTCCGTTACCGGGACGGCGCACTTTTGGCACAGCAATTTCTTTATCACCGTTAAGGTACGCTGCGGTAAGGGTATGCTCTTTCAGCAATTCGGCGGGGGTGCCTTTGCTCACTATTTGTCCGCCAAAACGGCCTGCGGCAGGGCCTATGTCAATAACATAGTCGGCGCGCTCTATCATGTCTTTATCGTGTTCTACTACGAGTACCGAGTTGCCCAGGTCGCGCAGTTGCTCCAGCGATCTTATAAGTTTTTCGTTATCGCGCTGGTGCAGGCCTATGCTTGGTTCATCAAGGATGTACAATACACCTACCAACTGCGATCCTATTTGTGTTGCCAGCCTTATGCGCTGTGCCTCACCACCGGATAAAGAGCCCGATCCCCTGTCCAGTGACAAATAATTTAACCCCACATCGACCAGGAAGCTAAGGCGCGCTTTGATCTCTTTGATGATCTCTGTAGCAATTGCCTTTTGCTTGTCGGATAAATTTTCGTCAATGGCTTCAAACCAATGGGCAAGGTCGGAGATATCCATATGCGATACCTCGGCAATGTTAAGGCCGTTCAGTTTAAAGTAAAGCGACTCTTTTTTAAGGCGTGTGCCGTGGCAAACCGGGCACGGCACCTCGTCCATAAACTCTTTTGCCCAGCGCTTTAAAGCTGCCGTGGCATTCTCGTTATACTGGTTTTTTATAAAGGCCGATATCCCCTCAAAATCAATTTTATATTCCTTGTTTACGCCAAGGTTTTTATTAGTAATGGTAAATTTATCGTTGCCACCACTAAGGATCATCTCCATAGCCTCGGCCGGGATTTTCTCTATGGCATCGGTAATTTTAAAGTTGAATTTTTCGCCAATGGCCTCCAACTGCTTGAATATCCAGGAGCTTTTGTATTCGCCAATAGGCACAATACCGCCCTGTTTGATGGATAGTTTAGGATTGGGGATTATCTTTTTAAGGTTGATCTCGTTTACCGTGCCAAGGCCATTACAATTATCGCACGCACCCTTAGGCGAGTTAAACGAAAAATTGTTAGGCTCCGGGTTAGGATAGGATATACCACTCGATGCACACATAAGGTTACGGCTGTAGTAGCGCGCCTCGTTAGTGTCGTGCTCTATAACCATCATAACATCTTCGCCGTGGTACATTGCCGTTTTAATACTATCGGCAAGGCGTTTATCAGTATCAGATGTGTTGTCTACCGCCATGCGGTCTATTACGGTCTCAATGTCGTGGTTCTTGTAGCGGTCCAGTTTCATACCGCTTTCCATATCGCGAATATCGCCGTCTACACGCACTTTAAGGAAACCCTGTTTAGATATTTGTTCGAAAAGTTCACGGTAATGCCCCTTACGCGAACGCACTATGGGTGCAAGTATGGTAATGCGTTTGCCATCAAATTTTTCGAGGATTAAGCCACGTATCTGCTCGTCATTATAGCTCACCATCTTTTCATTGGTCACGTAGCTGTACGCATCGGCGGCACGGGCATAAAGCAGTCGCAGAAAGTCGTAAATTTCTGTAATGGTACCCACGGTAGAGCGGGGACTTTTGCTGGTGGTTTTTTGCTCTATGGCAATAACCGGCGAGAGTCCGTCTATCTTGTCAACGTCGGGGCGCTCCAGGCCACCCAGAAACTGGCGTGCGTAAGCCGAGAATGTTTCTATGTAACGGCGCTGCCCTTCGGCATAAATGGTATCAAAAGCAAGGGATGACTTACCCGACCCTGAAAGGCCGGTTATAACCACCAACTTTTCGCGCGGAATGGTTACATCTATATTTTTGAGGTTATGAACGCGGGCGCCTAAAACCTCTATATTATCGGTAGAATCTAACATAGTTTTGTGCAAAACGCAAAGGTACTGATTTTTGAGCTATTTTTATGTGAGGGGTTTGTGTAAGAAATTGTTAAACTGTGGGGGTCATACTAATGGCACTTTACTATATTTGGATTTCCATATAAAAGCTCTATGAACCACTCATTTGATAAAAAGGGGCGGCTGACTAAAATATATTCTAATGATCATGAAGGGAGTCATATGTCTGTTGCTTATGATACTTTATACCGTACTGTTGAATATATTTATAAAAAAGATAAGTTAATAAAAAGGCTTAATTTTTATATGGATGCATTACGATTATGTACAGATTTTATCTATAATAATGGAAAGTTAGTTTTAGAGCTTGATGATGGTGTTGGGACTAGACAATACTGTTAAAATGATAACAGGTTGGCCTTAAGGCAATTTTTTTTTGGCGACAACATTTATAGTGAAGAAATAACATACAACGACAACTTAAACCTAACAGAAATAAAACAATTATCGAATACTGCAGTAAAGGGAATAGTAAGAGAATACAATACTGAAAAATATTCTATGATAGAAAATTATTCGAATGATTTTGTTGATGGACCTGAACTTAATGACCAGAGGGTTAAATATTATGATAGAAATAAAAATTTAGTTAGAGAAACTTATTACAGTTACAATGGGGAAAATACCACCGTTGAATACACATATAAAAACAATTTGCTGTTTAACTCAAAGTCCTATGACAAGGAAGAATTTTACTCAGAACAGTTTTATGATTCAAAAGGTAATGTCATATTAGAGAAAAGATATGATGGTCACGAAAATATTGTTTATAAAAACACGTATAATAATAAAGGAGATCTTATACTTGTTGAATGGTTGCAGTCTGGAAAGAGTCGAAAAAAAACAATTGAGTTAGAGTAAAGGGATTAATTCTTATTCAGTTGCTCGTATGAGCGTCACGCTCTTAACCACTACAACAATATTGCCTAAAATTAAAATCATGCCTACATGTCTTACATAAAACAAATCCTTACCCGTATTCATTTTGGTTCGCTGGCTTTTGTAGCACTTAATTTTTTTCTTAGCGATAACATTAGTTTTAATAGTACCATAATATTTATTGTTAAGATAATTATTTGCGTAACGGGTGCCGTATTGTTCTTTTGTAATTATAAGCCATTTAAAAAGAGAGTTATCTATTATGCGGTTTATGTTTTTTCGCCGGTTGTAATTTTTATAGCTTGGGTAGCAGACGGTATTTTTGGTGCAATGCTCGCTTCTGTAATATTGTTTTTTGTTTACCCAAAGGATGTAGTATATAAAAAAGGCGGACTTATAATTTATAAAGAATTTGTAGGTTTTATGAATGTTAGGCGGACGTACGAAATAAATAAAACAAAATTTTTGTTGTTTGAAAACCATATCGGCAGGATCAGGACAGATGAATCTCTTGACTTTGAGGATAGCAGTTTTACTATAAAAAATGATTCGGCTGTAATAAGGTATAAAGTATCCAATTATCAAGATGTACAGATTATGAAAGATACGGTAGCAAGTTTTAAAATTTATTAATTGCTCCGATGGTCATTTTCGGGCACAAGCCAAAATCATTAACTATCAGTTAATGCCTTAGCGACACGCAATAGTTAACACTATCACAACAGATTACTCCAATAATCTATTCTACAGCAAATTGCCGGTTTGGCTCTTAGCTTATTTATAAACGGTCTATTTATAAATAGCTCAAATACAGTTATTTAGAATTTCTCTAACATATATTCTGCGTAAATTTGTTCTATTAGTAACCCAAAAAAAATAAAAGTCATGGATATTACATTAGCAAATTGTTGCGGTAACTGCGGTCACCATGTAAAAGGTCAGTTATGCAACGTACACGAAATAATTACTGCCGAAACACAGGCTTGTCACGCTTACGAATTTCGTGCAGTACTAAGCAGGGAATCAGATTGTTTAAAATGTGCCAAATTCCAGACAGAGCATTGCGCTCACCCACTTAAAGCAGGCGATGGCATGTTGTGCACCGTTTACTACCCAAGAATATCGGCATAATAAGTTTTACTTATTACCTTTTATTACCACAGAATATTTTAAAACAAGAAAGCTGCCTGATACATCGGGCAGCTTTCTTGTTTTGTAGTATTTTGTTTATTACTGCGTTTCCATTTCGACCGAAGCGCAGCGAAGTAGAGAAATCTCTATTTGCAGTAAGATTTCTCCTATCGTCGAAGTGGAAGAACCAAACGTAATAATTAGTGTTTCTTATAAGCCTTAACACCGGCCTTAATATCGGTATCAAGAAAATTTTGAGATGGCGGTATAGGGCAGGAGTAATCGTGGTTATACGTGCAGTATGGGTTGTAAGCGGCGTTAAAATCTATCTGTATAGTATCGCCCTTAGGTATAGTCATGTCTATGTAGCGGCCACCGGCATAACTGCCTTCGCCATTGGTGTTATCTGTAAAAGGCAGGAACAGGTAATCTTTATATTCGGCTTGTTTTAACAAATCCTGGTTCTGGAAAATATCCAGTTTGCATTTTTTACCATCTACAGTAAAGCTTAACTCGCCATACTTAACGTAAAGCGATTTGCGTGCCTTGGTGGTAGCCATGTAAAAAGGCTTTTCGTTAGGCGTGCGTTTAAATTTTGCCGTTACGCAATACTTCATATCTACCGGATAAAAATCTAATGACTTAAACGTTTTTAAATCTTCTTTAGTAAGCGGCGATGTTTTAGGGTTGGCATACTCTGCGTTAAGTTTTTTCTGGGTTTCCCTGCTGGCTGCTTCGCTACAGTCCTGGGCATAGGTAAAAGAGAGTACAAAAAAGGCAGCAGCGGCGAAAAGTTTTTTCATGGCGTTTAAGTTTTTACAAAAATAGCCAATTATAGTTTAGGCACAAATATGAAGATTATCCTTAACAGAAATGGTTTGCCGCCTAAGTTTTCCTTATTTTTGACCCCATATAAAACACGAACACCATGAGCCAGAGTGCCAGCCTTTACCCAGTAACCTCAGCCGAATTTAATTGCTTAAATTAGAATCTG